>Ga0172362_10000473_pt1 | contig 32648 bp, 20 predicted proteins | sample LakKivs1_kivu2a2_FD_114534 | JGI IMG/M metagenome (GOLD analysis project Ga0172362, IMG submission 114534) | Sediment microbial communities from Lake Kivu, Rwanda - Sediment s1_kivu2a2 | ecosystem: Environmental > Aquatic > Freshwater > Lake > Sediment | place: Rwanda: Western Province, Lake... | reverse complement strand
GGGCTTCAGGCAAATATTTTTCATATCTTTGTGGCTTATAACACAGACCTTAAATTTCTGTCAAACACAAAATGGGTTCAGAAATGGGTATAGAAAATGATTGGGGCAATCTAAGTTTAGCAGGCTTTTATGCCCCGGTTTCCTTTGTAGCAGATGTTGCTGAAGAAGACTTATCAACAATGAGTCAGGACTGTTTTCGCCTGACTCTCAAAGAGGTTTTGAAATCAGGCATAAAATAAGAAAAATGATGTTGAGCTGAGATGAGAAGATTGGAAAATTATTAATCGAGAACAGATAGTTCCAATATGCACAGATTCTAAGGCGAAATCTAAAAGAATATAAGCAATCTCCGACCCTCTTTTAAATCGAACATTTTAGTTTAAAACTCTGTTTCTTTTTGGAAATCGTTTCAAAAAATCGGCTACAGCCGGACTACCTCTGTATTTTCAGTTTTTATTTTAATTCAGACAGTGCCTTGGCCGCTTCGGGGTAATTCGGCCGCAGTTTTAACGCCTTTTCATAGGCTGCTTTTGCCTTGTCGTTTAATCCCTTTTTCTTGTAGGCTTCACCGAGGTAATAACAGGCTTCAGGAAAGGGTTTTTTCTTGCAGGCGGCCTCAAAGTCTTCGATGGCTCCGTCAACACTACCACCAAACTGCGGCGGTGTCATCAACCGACCCATCCCCCGTCCAAAATGAGCATCAGCATTTTCGGGATCAAGGGCCAGGGCTTTTTCATACTCCTGCATGGCAGCCATCCCATATTTCATCATATCAAGAGGATTCCCCTGGGCCATCCGGCCGAGAACGTTACCTTTCCAGGCATGGAGGTCAGCGTTGTTAGGGTCCTTGCTGAGAAGCAAATCGGCCATATCGTTTGCCTCTCCATAGCGCTCCTCCTGGAATAGTTTCTTCATTTCGTCGAGAGAGGCGTCCTTAAGGGAGACCCTGAGCTTCGCCTCGCTCTTCTCTCCGCCCGATAGAGCTGGTGCCTTCGGTGCGCCTGATGATTTCCCGCCCATGAGTTCTGGCAGCATCTTCAGAATGACGGGCAGCATTTCCTGGAGAAACGATGGCTTTTTCTCTTCTTCGGGGAACAGCTCCACCCTCACGTTTTCACCTTCAATAATCAGAATACCCAGGGGGATGGTTTTTCCACCCATTCCACCGCCATAACCCATCATGGCTCCTCCGCCGCCCAGACCAAACGAGATTTTGCCAAAGGGAATAATCGTTGTTTCCCCGACCTGAATCGGACTACCGAGAACAGAGCTGACCTTAAGTCCAGCAATGAGCTTATCAAAATTAGCCAGAGGCTGTTCGAGCGGAGTCTTGGTTTGAGCGAGGGCCAAACCGGACAGGACAAGAGCCATGGCCAAGCCTGAGAGTATAAAGCGTTGTGTTTTCATGGTTGACTCCTTACTTGCGGGGGATTTTGCCAACGCTGATGAACTGAGTCCCCGCCTTGCTGATGATGACAAACCCGACAGGCCTGGCCTCTCCGCTCATGAAGAAGCCCTTGCCGCCAAGGTCCAGGTTCTGAGGGGCGCCACCACCGCCGCCACCGAACCCGAGGTCAATCATCATGATCGGGATGATGGTCACCTTGCCGACCTTGATCGGCTCGCCGATGATATGCTTGACGTTCAGGTTATTGCTCAATCGCTGAGATAGGGATTCGGCGAGCTGATCCATCGGCAGAGGAGCTTTGGGCTGGGATTTCTTTTCGGCCTGCGAATCGGCAACAGGTGCCGAGAAAAGAACCAGTCCGGCCAACAAAACCACACCAATTAATCTCTTCAATGGAAAACCTCCTTCTATATTGAGATTTCGATAAACTTTATTTATTAAAGTAGTTTAAAATATAATTTTCTATTTGTCAAGTCCTTTTTCGCACTGGCTCCGGGTTCTTCTCTTTTTTTAATTATAATAAGAGCTTATATCAGTCTTGAAATTAATAACAGCCTTTTATTTTTATACGGAATTCAAAAAGATAAGGTTTACTCTGGATGACGAGTAAGCCGTGAGTAAGCGGCATCATAGGTGAGGGGAGAATACGGAGTAAGGAGTCTGGCAGGAGGTAAGTCAAGCCTGGTCAAAGGTTCGCCGTGTTTTGACGCCAAAAAACTGGCTTAGAACAATCTTCCGTTGCAATATCTACCTGCAACGGCTGTATGGGAACTATAATGCCCATCGCTGAGACCACAGCTTGTCTGGCCTTGAGCCTGTTAAATGATGCGGGCTATCTGGCTTTTTGCGAATCGGATTTTGTGGTTATCCCGGCGGGCGTGCTTCTGGCCAGCATTTCCGGAAAACCTGTTTTCCTGAACGACCCGACCTATCCGCATGAAGGAATAATTACCCTGGCCCATTGCACCGCGCCGAGGAAGATGGATGGGAAAAGCCTTGAACCGGCCCGAATTCTGACTCACTTTGAATCAGATTATGGAGCTGCGCCCAAAGTGGAAATGCGGCGAGGTCAGGTGGTGATCAACATCATTCCTGATTTTGCGGCCAAACGCTGGGTGGGACTTAGCGGAAGGATAGAAGACGTCCCGTTCCTGCCAATCTGCAGGTCGCAGATTGAAGTGAGCTTTGCAAAAGACAGTCAACTTCTGGCGCGAAGAATGCCTGGTTTTCACTGGATGACCGGCTACGGTGATTACATTCGGGAAGTTGGCTATGCCCTGAGGCGGGTCAAAATTGAATGGGATTGCCTGGGCCCATAAGGGGAGACGCTCTATTTTTATTTCTTTTTTGAGGGGCTGCCTTAATAGAAACCGGCCTTTAAGTGGTTCTATTGGCTTTCCCATCTCAGGAAAGACCCAAAGAATATAGTCTACTTCAATCGGGTATGATCCAGGAGATATTTTAGAATTCCATTCTGAACAGCGAAGGACAATTTGATTCTTTACCTCAGGTTCAAAGCCACCGATATCTGTGTCAACGCGACATAAATTCGAGCCTCTTATGTTAAATATTAATCTAAAATGAGAGCGTCCAACTTTTCTTGGGCCTTTGTTTTCCAGTTCAATAATTAAGCCCGCTGGCAATCTGTCAATAGTGTCTAAGACCGATACCTTAATCCAATTTCCGGGGTCTTTTATTTCTGCTTCCTGTTTTAACTTTAGTATCGCCAAGTAAACTGTAGTAGCTATCATTAAAATTAGAATGAGTATAAGGGAAATCTTTAAATATTTTTTTCTAACAAGTCCATTCTTTTATCTCGCTGCATTGGTTGGATGGCAAGTGACTTATAAAAATAATAGTCGCATCAATGACCCGGCCAATCGGACCAGAAATCACCTCGCCGAACCTGCATATGGATTGGGGCAATGATGAATATCCTCCTTTAAAAAAACCTGCGAATGCAGCAAGCTCTTAACCCATTACAGCTATAAATCAACTGTGCTTCCTGAAAATATTATTTCATAAAACAAGATAGCGGTAATATAATCAATAAAAAGTTTTTTAATTTTTTCAAGAGGAATTTTAGGACATGCCGAAGAGATGGAAATTTAACAGACTATGGCCAACTGTCCTCATTCTTATTGGTCTGACGGTCGGGTGTCAGATCAAGGCGCCTCAGGCCCGCGTTGGGTCTTTACGTGCTGCGGAAGCTCCTTCCGTCATGTCCTTCACCGTCTCCATGGAAGAGCCGGCTTCTAACAGATTTCGGGTTATTTTTCAATATGAAGGAGTCAGGGAAAAGTTTGTTGAACTGAAAATGCCGGCCTGGTCACCCGGTTATTACCGGATCCTTAATTTCGCCAGGAATGTGGACGGTTTTAAGGCAAAGGATGAGAGTAGCCATCTGCTTAACTGGGAAAAGATCGCAGATGATACCTGGAAAATCAAAATGGACGGCGTGAGAACCCTTAGAGTGAGCTATGAAGTCGCAGCCAGCGGAAAAGGAGTGGCTGAAAGTCAATTAAATGAGAAAGGAGCCTATATTTCGCCGACCAGTGTCTTTATGTTTGTGGCTGGGAAATTAGATCACCACATAAGGGTGAGTGTCAAACCGCATCAGGGTTTTAGCCGGATTTCCACCGCGCTTGAGCCTGTTATTGGCGAAGAAAATACTTTTTATGCCGACAATTTCGATGAGCTTTATGACTGTCCGATTTATGTCGGTAATCATGAAGTCCTGACATTTACGGTTGGCCAGGTGCCATATGAACTGGCCATGCAAGAGCCGGGTGACTTTAATAAAGATGAAATTATCTCAGCCTTAAAAAGGATGATTGTTTCGGCGACGGGCATCGTGGGCGAAATTCCATACAAACGCTATGTCTTTATGATGATGGGTGAGGGAATGGGAGGGCTGGAGCACAGAAATTCCATGGCCGTATTTACCAGAATTCCGCGTCCTGGCGATCATAAAGACTATCAAAGATGGCTGAGTTTTATCGCCCATGAATTCTTTCATCTTTATAACATAAAGGCCATAAGGCCGATTGCTCTTGGACCTTTTGATTACGAGAGAGAGAACCGGACCAGCATGCTGTGGTTCTCTGAAGGCGGGACTGTCTATTATGAATATATTATTATGAAGCGGGCCGGTTTTATGAGCCGGGATGAAGTGTTGAGCACTTTCAGCCGTATAATTGATAAGGTCGAACATTCGCCCGGAAGAAAGCTGCAGAGCGCGGCTCTGGCCAGTTACAATACCTGGACCGAACCGTTTTTTGGCAGTGAAAAGACTATTTCATATTATGATATTGGCGCTATACTGACTATGCTGCTTGATTTGAAAATTCGTCATGAAACGGACAACAATAAGACTCTGGATGATGTTATGCGGGTGCTCTATCAAAGGTTCTATAAAGAGCGGAGAAGGGGATTTACGGATGAGGAATTCCGGGGTGTGTGTGAGGAAGTAGCAGGCACTGACCTTTCTGAGTTTTTTAATTATGTCTACACAAGCGAGCCAATTGATTACGATAAATATCTTGGTTACGCAGGATTGAAGCTGGAGATAAAGGAGAGGGAAGGTAACCGCCGCAGCTATACAATAAAGCTTCAAGAAGAGTTTGATGACCGGCAGTTGCGCCTCCTGAATAGCTGGCTATAAAGGGGGGTCTTGAGACTACGTCCTCATTTTTTGCTTCTAATTATCGGATATGATGACGCCTGACGGGGGATGCAATAAGCAATTAACTGATTTTAACCTGAAAAAATCTTCCAAATATTGACACAGCAATTGTTTACCTTTTGGCTTAATTAGGGCGGATAAAAAAAGAGGGACATCCTACATATTTCCTGATTTTATGGTAAAAAATGGGGTAGGTTGTGGCCCTGGTCCCCTCCAGGTCGCCTTTCAGGGAAAAAAATTAGGAAATATATAGTGTGTCCCCCTTTTTATTCCCCTTTTTATTTTATCTGGATTTTTTTTGTGAGGACTTCGGTCGTAAAAGCGGCGAGGCGGTCCTTGAAGTCGGGCTGTTGGCCGCCAACAGAAACAACGAGAGTTCCTGGCTCAATGACCGGATTACCACTGGCGTCATAAGTCATTATTTCGTGAGGGCGCACAGTCAGGGTTATTTTCTGCTTTTCGCCCGTGCGCAGGAAGATTCGCTTATAAGCTGCCAGCCAGCGAATCGGATTAACCACTGACTTGGAATCTGGGCGGCTTAAATAGACCTGGACTACTTCTTCGCCGTCTCGCGCGCCGGCATTTTTCACTTCAACGGAAATCGTGAGTTCCCCGCCGGGCTTGATAGTTTCAGGTACGGAAAGCTTTGAATAGCTGAAGCGGGTGAAGCTGAGTCCATAGCCAAACGGGAAGAGCGGCTCTTTCTTGAAATAGCGATAGGTGCGGCCGTCCATTTGGTAATCCGTAAAATCGGGGAGGTCATCAGCAGATTTATAGAAGGTGACCGGCAGGCGGCCGGCCGGGTTGTAATCGCCAAACAATACTTCAGCAATGGCCTGACCGGCAGCCTGGCCAGGATACCAGGCTTCGACTATGGCCGGGACTAGTTCTACAGCGCGGTTTGTAGAAAGCGGACTGCCGTTGAGCAGGACCAGGATGACCGGTCTGCCGGAGGCAGCCCGGACGACTTCTTCCACCAGCTTCTCCTGGTTAGCAGGCAGGTCAAGGCTCACTCGATCGCCTCCCTTAAACCCAGAAACCGGCACGTCCATTTCTTCGCCTTCAAGACGCGGAGAAAGCCCGAGAAAAAGCACTACCGCTTCGGCTTTCCCGGCGGCAGCTATAGCCTTTTCCATGGCTTCAGGCGCCGGCTTTTTCCACAGAAGATGCATACGGGCGGTTCGAGCCCGGTGACTGAATTCTATTTTAAGGGTCACAGGCCTCCCTTTTTCGAGACTGACTTTTTTATAAATCTTGTGAGTCTCGTGGGTGCCGTTATAAGTGGCGATGAGCTCGCCATCAAGAAAGATTTTAAAGGCGTTAAAGCCTTCGCCTCCGACATAATAATCCCCGGTTTCGGGCGGGATCAAATAGCCGGTCCAGAGAATGCTGAAAGCATCGTCGTCAAGAGAGGCAAACGGTGCTCCTTCCCACCAGTTGAAATCGACTGACGGGTCGAGCCGGGCAGCAACCGGTTTGCCCTTGAATTCGTGATTGTTAAAGTATTCGCCTATGAGGCCTTTTTCGCTCGAATCAGGAGCCGGTTTAAGGAATTCAGATGGGATTGGTGTCAGGACAGGAATGCCTTCAGCCCAGTCAGTGCCTGGTTCGTAAATTATTTCTGTCTGAGGGCTTAGCATTTCTTGCAGTCCGCGAAGCGGAGTTATGGGCTCGGCAGGGAAGCCGTTGTAGTTGCCGAGCAGGACTTCCACATCGTCGGCATTTGGTCCGATGACAGCCAAGGATTTCAGTGATTTGGGAAGCGGCAGGACGTTGTTGCGATTCTGTAGAAGCACAATGGATTTTCTGGCAGCTTCAAAGGCCAGGGTGCGGTGCTTTGGCGAGTCAAGGACTGAGTAAGGGATTCGAGCATACGGAACCCTGTCCTCCGGGTCGAACATACCGAGGCGAAAGCGGGCGATGAAGAGTCTTTTCACCGCCATATCCACACTGGCTTCATCCACCAGGCCTTTCTTTACAGCTTCAAGTAGAGCAGAGAAGGCGCGGCCGCAGTTAAGGTCGGTACCGGCTTTGATAGCCATGGCGGCGGCTTCGGCCAGAGTAGGAACGAGCTTGTGGTAGGCATAGATATCATAGACTGCTCCGCAGTCAGAAACTACATAGCCGTCAAAGCCCCATTCTTTGCGCAGGATTTCGTTCAGCAAAAAAGGGCTGCCACAGCACGGGAATCCCAGGAAACGATTGTAGGCACACATGACTGAATAAGCCCGACCTTCGCGGACGGCCATTTCAAAGTGCGGAAGGTAACTGCTGCGGAGGGTAGGAGAGTCCACTATGGCATCGAAAGTATGTCTATTAGGTTCAGGTCCGCTGTGGACAGCATAATGCTTGGCGGTGGCTATGACCTTGAAATATTTTGGATGGTCGCCCTGAAGTCCGCGGATAAAACTAACAGCCATGGTTCCGGTAAGGTATGGGTCTTCGCCGTAAGTTTCCATGCCCCGGCCCCAGCGAGGGTCTCGGAAGAGGTTGATGTTTGGCGACCAGAAAGTCAGTCCCTGGTAGATATCCCGCTTGCCGCGGCGGACAAATTCATGATGCTTGGCCCTGGCTTCGTCTGAGATAGCTGTGGCTGCTTGAAACATCAAGTCAGTGTCCCAGGTGGCGGCCAGTCCGATGGCTTGAGGGAATACCGTTGCTAAGCCAGCGCGGGCCACACCATGCAGGCATTCGTTCCACCAGTTGTATTTAGGAATACCAAGGCGCTCAATGGCGGGGGCGTCGTTCATAAGCTGGCTGACTTTTTCTTCCAGCGTCAGCCGTCTGACGACATCAGCGCCGCGTTCTTCAGGCGACAGGTCTGGATTCATGAAAGGTAGCTGTGCTGGCTCTGCTTTCCTGGTCTGAATTGCAGTCGTTTTATCTCTGGCTTCTGAGATAAGATACAGGCCGAGAACGATGGCGACAGTAATCAACACTGCAAATATAAGAATATTGAGAGGGAAATTTTTTTTGCGCTTCATTTTATTTCTCCAGAAGATATTTTTAACGTCAATTGCGACAATAATTTATAAAAAAAGCTTTTTTAATACAAATCGGGGCTATATATACGGTTTCTATGAGGTATGGGTACTTAAGGAAACCAAAAGAGACCAGAGGCTGGAAGATGTGAATTTCTCGTGTGAGGGCGCTAACTCAAACCGCACAAAAAAATCAGGAAATATGTATTGTGTCCCCATTTTTATTTAACAGGCTGCAGGGTAAATGACCAGGTATAAGGCTGGGGTTTGATCAGATACTGTGGATGCGGTCTGGCGCCCCAGGAATCGTCTCCACCCACCCCCATCTGAGCCAGGTCAATGGTCACAAAGAGGTTGCTTCTTCTCGGCACATCCACAGAATGCTTTTCCCCGCGCTTGTTCAATGTCAGATCTTCCGGCGTGCAGGGAATGGCCGCGAACTCAAATACCGGCAGACCTGAGAATTTTATGCCTATTCCACTCTTATTCCTGATTATCAGCCAGCGGGTGTCGGTCCGGTTACCAAACTCCTGAGCGCTGACATAGGGTATAAGCTGTTCGTCCCTGTTTGTTTTATAAGTTCCTACAAAAGCTGAAGTCTTCCGGTCGCAATAATTTTCATGAGGACCGCGGCCATAGTATTCAATCTGGTCAAAGCCGCCAGCCATACCCAGCAGCATTCCAAGCCGTGGTATCTCCGGGAGCTTGTCAGGATTAGCCGGTTTAAATTCGTTGTTTATTTTCACCGTTCCATCCTGAGCCACGGTATAAACCACCGTATGGGTGGCCTCAACAGACGGCAGAGAGAAATCGACTCTGATTGCAACCTGGCCCGATTTATTCTTGCTCACCTGGAAAGCTTTGACCTGGCGGTTCAGACTGGCCTCCCGCCAGACCTTGAGCCTTGCAGGCATTCTGTTTCCAAAATCGTTATCAGTCGGAGCTCTCCAGAAATTGGGCAGTGGGCCTTCTTTCAACAATTCAATGTTCTTGTATTCGTAAGATGTCAGACAGCCATCGGCCCGATTAAAGGTCAGGATGAAATCCTGGCCGCTGATGGTAAGTTCATTCTTGTTTGCCTTATTTTCCTTTATTTTTAGCTTGGGTAACTTTTCCGGACGTTTATTTAGAAGAACAGAAAGGCCGGGTTCAGCCGTCTGGCTCGCTTCTTTTTCTGCCAGGGTTAATTGTTCCGAAGCGATAACATGGCCCTGTGGCACAAGACCATGAGCCAGATCCGTGGTAGTTCTGAGTTCCACATTCAAGAACACTTCATCAGCGGGGTTCAGAAGCCCGGCCGGCAACCCGAGTTTGACTTCAGTCGTTTTCCATGGTTCGAGTTTCGGGCAGCTTATCGAATCTTCTGCTGCAACCTTTCCATCCTTTAACAACATCCAGTGAAGCAGGAAGCCTTCAGGTTCCAGAGTTATAAAGTCATATTTGTTCGTGATTTTAATTTTAGCTTCAGCTATTTTTTTGTCGAATGGCTCAGCCAGTTCAAACTTGGCTGGCTGATAAACCTTTTTCACTTCTCGCAGAGCTGGATGCGGGCTTCTATCCGGAGCCACCAGTCCGTTACAGCAGAAATTATCATCAGATGGAGTTCCGGGTGGTCCGTAATCACCGCCGTATGCCCAGAAAAGCTCTCCTTTCTCGTTCTTCTTGGCAAAGCCCTGGTCCACCCAGTCCCAGATGAATCCGCCCTGAAGTGCAGGGTATCTCTCAATCACGTCCCAATAATCCTGGAGATTGCCTGTGCTGTTGCCCATAGAGTGGGCGTATTCACAGAGAATCAATGGACGGGCCGGGTTGCTCTTTGCGTATTTTTCCAGGTGTTCAATCCGGGCATACATAGGGCAGTAAATATCAGTATTCCAGTGAAGCTCAGCGCGCTCGTAATGCACGGGCCGGCTGGGATCACGCTGTTTAATCCACCGGTAGCATTCTTCAAAATTGATGCCGTTTCCGGCCTCATTACCCATAGACCAGATGACCACCGAGGGATGGTTCTTATCCATTTCTACCATCCGCACAATCCGGTCCAGATGAGCCGGTCCCCAATCAGGATTCTTGGCCAGGCTTTTTTCGCCGTAGCCCATGCCGTGGGATTCAATATTTGCCTCGTCAATGAGGTAAATTCCGTAATAATCGCACAGCTCATACCAACGCGGGTCGTTCGGGTAATGGCAGGTTCTAACGGCATTGATGTTGTTCTGTTTCATTAGCTGAATGTCGCGGACCATGGACTGTTCTGAAATCACATGTCCTGTCCAGGGGTCATGCTCATGCCGGTTAACACCCCGGAAATATACAGCTTTGCCATTTACCAGGAGCTGGCCATTCTTAATCCCTACGGTGCGGAATCCAATTTTTCTGGTGATGGCTTCTAATGGGGAGTTCTTCTCGCCAGAAAGTTCCAGACACAGAGTGTAGAGGTTAGGAGTTTCAGCGCTCCAGGGCTTGATGTCCGGGATTTCGCCCCTGTAATTGATTATCTTCTTTTCATCAGGCTTTAGAGTGAATGTTTTCTTTTCCAGAAATAGCGTCTTACCGTTCTCATTAATGACGGAAGCCGTCAGGTTAAAGACCTGAAGCTTTCTTATCCTTAAGCCTGGAGATGGGGCTTCGTTTAATACTTCTACCTCCAGGTTCAGCAGCCCTTTGCTGTAGTTTTCATCCAGCAAGGTCCGGGCGAAGAAGTCTCTGATTCTGGTTTTGGGCGCCGCGTACAGATAAACATCCCGCTCGATGCCGGATATCCGCCAGAAATCCTGGCATTCAAGATAAGAGCCGTCCGACCAGCGGTAGACTTCAACGGACAGAAGATTCTCGCCAGGCTTTAGATAGGGGGTTATCTTCCATTCAGCTGGAGTTTTTGAATCCTGGCTATAGCCGACCTTCTGGCCATTTACCCAGACATAAAAGGCTGATTTCACGGCCCCGAAATGAAGGAAAACGTCCAGGCCTTTCCAGTTTTCAGGCAGCGTGAATTTTAAGCGGTAAGAACCAACTGGATTCTTGTCGTGGGGTATATGAGGAGGCTCAGGTTGACTCGTAAATTCATAGTCGCTGTTGACATAAATCGGTATTCCGTAGCCCTGAAGTTCCCAGTTGGAAGGAACATCGATCTCTTTCCAGCTGGAGTCGTCATAATCCGGCTTCCAGAAATCAAGTGGCCGGTCAGCTGGCTTTGGCACCCAGTTGAACTTCCACTTTCCGTTCAGTGATTTATACCAGGGCGAATTCTTTGGAGAAGTCTTAAGGGCTGAGGATAATTCTGGAAAAGGGATAAAAGTGGAATGAGGAAATTCCTTATTGATTCCAAAGACCTTTGGATTCTCCCAATCTTTGGTCATCGTTTCCTGAGCAAGGAAGGCGCTGGGCAAGCTGTTAGGCTGAATGGCAAAAAGCATGATGGCCAGAAATAATCCTTTAACTGAAAAAATTTTTTTTATTAAAAGCATTCTGCTCATTGCTTACTCCTTAATCCCAGAGTTTCTCTGGATATTTGCCTTCTTTTATGAGTTGGCGCAATCCTTGCTGGACCCAGGGGCGGTCTTCCTGGTAGGTTACGCCGAACCATTGGTCTTCGGTGGTGAGAACTCTTACCTTGGCCTTTTTTTCCCTGGAAACAGCCCCGACCACTTCCGGGATGTAGAACTCGGACTTGCTGAGGTTGGTGGCCGGGTCAGTCAGGAAATTGCGGAAGCGGACTTCAAGTTCCTGAAAGATGCTTGGCGTCAGCCCAAAAATGTTCATCGAAGCAATGTCGTCCAGGGAGAGTGGCTGCCAGTTCTGGCCGTCTTCTGTATATTTAATTCCGTCAGGAAATTTCTGGACTTTGATCCTCTCCCGCAAGTCCGTCAGGTAGCCGTCTTCTGATGTCCGGCAGATGCCGCGGGCCACATATCCATGCTCGGAGAGTGTATTGGCGAGCCGGTAGCCGACCAGAGCATAGTTATAATGGGTGGGCTCATCTTTTACCTGCCTCATGTAGTCAGCCAGCTTTTTTATGGCATCATAACCATAAAAATCATCCGCGTTTATAACCAGAAAATTTCCTCGAACTACAGGCCGACAGAGCAGGACGGCGTGGCCAGTTCCCCAGGGTTTTACTCTGTCTTCGGGAATCCTGAGGTCTGGCGGCAGACCCATGTTGAGTTCCTGGAAAACATAGGAAACACTGAAATGCTTCTCGGCATTGCGGCCGATTTTTTCCTTGAAAACCTGCTCTAAATCGCGGCGGATGATAAAAACGACATGTTCAATCCTGACTCTCCAGGCATCGTACAGAGAATAATCGATGATTATTTCACCACCGGGCCCGACGGGGTCGATTTGTTTCATGCCCCCGTATCGGCTGCCTATGCCCGCAGCCATGATTACCAGGGTAAGTTCTGGCATTTCCTCACCTCTTTTCTAAATTCAATACCACAAAAGCCCTGTTAATAAAAGAAGAGATTGGTGGGGATGCGAGAGATAACTGTTCTTCTTGGGCTGCACTTACCTTAAGGTGCTTTTTATTATATAATCAACGATGAAAGAAGAAACTTCTATGATTCGTTCGACTACGGTTATCTGTATCAGGCATAAGGGCCAGGTGGTCATGGCTGGCGACGGCCAGGTCACTCTCGGTCAGACCGTGCTCAAAACCACTGCCCAGAAGGTCAGGCGGCTGTACAAGGGGAAAATCCTGGCTGGTTTTGCTGGAGCCACTTCTGACGCCTTTGCCCTCTTTTCACGGTTCGAATCAAAACTGGAAGAGTTTCGAGGTAATATTTCACGGGCAGCCATTGAACTGGCCAAGGATTGGCGGCTGGATAAATCGTTGAGACAGCTTGATGCCCTTCTTATAGTAGCCGACGATACCAGCACCTTCCTTATCTCGGGAACAGGAGATGTGGTTGAACCAGACGATGGTATGATCGCTGTCGGGTCTGGCGGACCTTATGCGCTGGCTGCGGCCCGGGCTCTAATCAAGTATACGGATCTTACAGCCAAGGAAATTGCGCTTGAGGCCCTGAGAATAAGTTCAGATATCTGCATCTATACCAACAGCAATTTCACCGTTGAGGAACTTTGATGGCATCCGAACTTGAAGGGAAAATCATTAAGTCTGATGAGCTGATTGCTCTTCAAAAAGACGGCGAATTGACTCCCCAGGAAATTGTGGCCGAACTCGATAAATACATTATCGGCCAGAAAGCAGCCAAAAAAGCAGTGGCCATTGCCCTGAGGAATCGTTTTCGCCGGCGCAAGCTTCCGCCAGAACTGGCTGACGAAATTGCTCCTAAGAATATTCTGATGATCGGGCCAACCGGAGTTGGCAAAACTGAAATTTCCCGACGCCTGGCCAAGTTGACTTCATCTCCGTTTTTGAAGATTGAAGCCAGCCGGTTTACAGAAGTCGGTTATGTCGGCCGGGATGTTGAGTCAATGATTAGAGACCTGGTGAGAATTGCCGCTGACATGGTCAAGCAGGACAAAGTCAAGGAAATCGAAGCCAAAGCTAAAGCCAACGTTGAAGAAAAGCTCCTGGATATACTGCTTCCCCATAACCGGCGGAAGGATGCCAGCTCAACGCCCGAAGATCAGACAAGATTTCAGGAAACCAGGGAAAAACTCAGACGCCAGCTGAGGGCCGGTGTCCTGGACGAAAAGTTTATCGAAATCGAGGTTAAAGAGAAACCGACGCCCCCTTTTGAATTCATCTCCAGCAATGGCTTTGAAGAGATCGGCATCCAGATTCAGGAAATAATCCCGGGCATATTTGGCGGTCGGACCAAGAAGCGTAAAGTAAAAGTCAAAGAAGCCAGGGAAATAATGCTCGAAGACGAAGAAAAAAGGCTCGTGGATATGGACCAGGTAGCCAGACTGGCTATTGAAAGAGTGGAACAATCCGGAATCATCTTCCTGGACGAACTGGATAAGGTTGCGGGTCGTGAATCAGGAGTTGGGCCGGATGTCAGCCGGGAAGGCGTTCAGAGAGACCTGCTGCCAATAATTGAAGGCACCACGGTTAGCACCCGTTTTGGTCTCGTGCGGACTGACCATATCCTTTTCATTGCTGCTGGCGCCTTTCATGTGACCAAGCCTTCAGACCTCATTCCCGAACTTCAAGGACGGTTTCCGATAAGAGTTGAACTCACCCCGCTTAACAAAGACGATTTTGTCCGGATACTGACCGAGACCGAAAATGCCCTGATCAAGCAATATAAAGCCCTGCTGGCGACTGAGGGGATTCAGGTTGAATTTACCCCGGAGTCCATCGAGGAAATAGCTTTGATTGCCGAAAAGGTTAACGAAGAATCAGAGAATATCGGGGCCCGACGCCTTCATACTGTTATGGAAAAAGTAATGGAGGATATCTCTTTTGAGGCCCCCGGTTTATCCAATAAAGAACTTGTTATCACCAGGGAATATGTCCAGAAACAACTTAGCGAGATTCTGAAAAACGAGGATTTGCGTAAATTCATCCTTTGATGAGAAGAAGTTTATCAGTCATCCTGTGCTTCCTTCTTTCTGTAATTTATTCCGGATGCGGCCGCAAAGGAGTTCTGCAGGAACCTGTGCCGAAAGCTCCTCAAAAGGTAGTGGACTTGGGGGTAATTCAGAGGGGCGATAAGCTCTTTTTCTCCTGGACCAACCCCGAAAGCTACCTCGATGGCAGGCGCATAGAGATTGTTAAAACTGAAATCCGCGGGATAGAGGATAAGGGGACTCAAAAGAGTTTTGAACCCGGCAAATCCCGGTTTTCCACTCTGTCCCGGCTTCTGACTGAAATGAACATAGGGCGGGTTGAAATCAAAGACAGCCGGGCTATTTTGAGTCTGGATGCGAATAAGGCATTGGGCAGAAAATTTATCTTCGGCCTGAGATTAAGAGGTAAAAAGGGTGGCTGGTCTGAATTCTCTAACCTGGTTGAGCTGACTCCAGTGCTGCTGCCTCTGCCGCCGGGGGAACTTGAGGCAGTATGTTTTGAAGATAGGATTCATCTTGGCTGGAAGGTTCCGGACTATTCTACCGACGGGAAGACGCCGGCAACGATAGATGGTTTTAATGTTTACCGCTCCGAAGGCAGCGGTTTTCAGAGAATCAACCAGGAGCTAATAAACAGCACATCTTATGAAGACCGGAATTTTTCATTCGGCCAAAGCTATCAATACGTGGTCAGGGCAGTTTCTGGTGCAGAGCCTGAGGTCAAAGAAAGTGATGATTCAGCAGAGGTCCGGATTGTTCCCCGGGACATTTTTCCGCCTGAACCACCCTCTGAAATACAGGCCGTTGTCAGCGGGGATGGAGTGAGGCTGGTGTGGTTAGCGAATGCCGAAAACGATTTTGATGGTTACAGGGTATATCGAATGCAGGAAAGTGAGGCTGAGCCGACCCTCTTAAATTCAGAATTGCTCCGTATGCCTGTTTTTAGCGACGGCTCGGTTGAAAAGAACGCACTCTATGTTTATTCTATAACCTCGGTGGATAAATCGGGTAATGAGAGTCAGCCCGGGAAAATCCAGGTGAGAACTTGAGGAAATGAAGATTTACCGCTTTCGTTACCGAAAGAAAATTATGTTCGGAATTTTAAAACAAGAGGTCCTTTTTCCAGTCAAAGGCTCAATTTTTAAAGATTTCCGGATAGAAGACAGCGCCATCCCGATTGCTGAAGTTACGCTATTAGCTCCGGTCTGTCCGTCAAAAATTGTGTGTGTCGGTCGGAATTATCGGGAACATGCTGAAGAGATGGGTCATCCTGTCCCTGCAGAACCTCTGCTCTTCTTAAAACCACCGAGCGCTGTCATTGGAACGAATCAGGCCATTGTTTACCCCGAAATATCCGGAAGAGTTGATTATGAGGGCGAGCTGGCGGTGATCATCAAGAAAAAGGCAAAGAATTTGCCGTCTGAAGTGGACTGGCGGGAATATGTGCTTGGTTATAGCTGTTTTAATGATGTGACGGCCAGAGATTTGCAGCTAAAGGATGTCCAGTTTACAAGAGCAAAATCTTTCGATACCTTTGCTCCCGTTGGACCCTGCCTGGTAACTGACCTGGACCCGGCCTCAGTTCTCATAAAGACCTTTCTTAACGGCAAGCTTGTTCAGTCGGGAAACACTAGAAACATGATTTTTACCGTGCCAGTTTTGCTCAGGTATATTTCTCAGATTATGACTCTTGAGCCTGGGGATGTCATTGCTACCGGGACTCCGGCTGGCGTCGGGCCGATGCAGCCAGGCGACCGGGTAGACATTCAGATTGAAGGTATCGGAACATTATCAAATATCGTTAGTAAGAATAGAAACAAGGAGGACTGATGAAACTCTTTCTGGATACAGCCAATCTTCAGGAGATAAGGGAAGTTGCCAGCTGGGGAATTCTGGATGGAGTCACCACCAATCCCACGCTCTGTTCGAAAGAGAACGTGCCGTTCGAAAAATTGATAAAAGAGATCTGCAGTCTGGTTTCTGGGCCGGTCAGCGTGGAATGTGTTTCAACCAGGGTTGAGGATATTGTTCCCGAAGCTCAAAGACTCAGCAAGCTGGCTTCGAATGTAGCCATCAAGATTCCTATTACTGTCGAAGGGCTTAAAGCCACGAAAATTCTTTCGGCTGAGGGAATTAAAATTAATATGACGCTCGTTTTTTCTCCTTCTCAGGCTTTGCTGGCAGCTAAAGCCGGCGCAACTTTTGTTAGCCCGTTTATCGGCCGGCTGGATGATATCTCCCATCACGGAATGGCCCTGGTGGAGCAGATCGTGACTATTCTTGACAATTATAACCTGGAGACAGGGGTCATTGTGGCCAGCATCCGTCATCCCGGCCACGTGGTCGAAGCCGCCCTGCTTGGAGCTCACATTGCCACTGTGCCGTATTCAGTGATGGAAAAGCTGGTCAAACATCCTTTGACTGATATCGGGATTGACAAGTTCATGCAGGACTGGAAAAAGGTTTCACTTAAGTGACGTTTATTTGAAATTCTTTAAATGAATGAATCTAACAGGTTGAATTGATGAGCTTCTGGAAAAAAAGAAAAGGCCTGATTGCTTTTGTTCTGGTTGTGGTTTTTCTGTATGCGGCACTGTCCTTTGCCAAGAGTGTTTTCTTAAAACAACTGAGCAAAAGGCTGGATCAGGCATTTGAAATCTCAGAGCTCAAACTCAGTTACCTACCACCGGCTTTAACATTGAAAAATGTCCGGTCAAGGTCGGAAAACCCTAATTTCTCCTTTGACGCCCTGAGGATCTCGTTATCTTTTATTTCTCTTTTCAGGAAGGAAAAGCCGGTCGTGGTAGAAATTGATCATCCAATTCTATCTTATGATGGCCGGGCTTCAAAATCATTAACCGAGGGAGCCAGCCTTTCTTTCAATCTGCCTTTTATCGTGGACAGCGGATATATCAATAACGGAAGTTTTTTAATTAACCTGAATCAGGGAACGTTTGAGTTTAATCGCGTCTCAGCTTTCTTCAGGCTGACCCCGGATCGGATGAGCCTGATTCTTAAATCAGGCAAGGCCAGAGTGAGGCCGTTTTCTTCAATTGAAGTTCTTGAAGGCGAACTTGAGGCTCGTATCACCACCCGGGGAAGAACGGTTAACATCAATCATCTGGTGATTCAGGGAGAGAATTCGGCAGTCAGAGTCGAAGGTAAATGGTCAAGACTACAGACAACAAAAGTTGATTTGAGGGCTGTGTTCAATCTGGATACTCAATTCATAATGGGTGCCTTCAACTTGCCCTTTGAGTGGCGGGGAAAGACATCAGGGGAAGCTTTGATTAGCAACAGCACCGGCAATCTGATTATCAAAACTGATTATAAAACCAGGGATTTCAGCTTGAATCAGGTTTATCTGGGATCAGTCGGGGGACAGGTTGTAGTAGAAAAAGATAAAGGAGGACAGGTTCTGGCTGAGATCAGGAACAATCAGAAGCCTGTGGAAAAGGTAGTGATAAGATTTGGTTCTGGCAAGGTTGAGGGTCAGATGTCTGGCTTTCATCTCGACCCGATCATGAAATATGTTTCTGTACCCTGGCCTGTTGCCTCTCCTGCCTGGGGGAATTTTTCTCTCAGAAATAACGAGCTCGAAGTGGAAGCTGAATTTCGGGACGAAGCTGAGATGCGGCCGGCTCAGGAAAGGTATTCGTTCAACGGAGCAGTCGAGCTTTCAATGAATATACCTGAGAGAGACCTTAAAATTCGGGCCAAGGATTTACAGACTTCTTTCGGAAGAATTAATCTCGAAGGACAGGTTGTCATAGATAAAAAGCTCGACCTTTTTATCAGAGGGCAATTTATGGACATCAAAGATGCCCGTGAATTCACTCAGAAGATTCTGAATGCCACGTTTGATTTCCCGGAAATTAGAGGGGCCGGAAGAGCCAGCATCTCGATCAACGGAGATTATCACAATCCTGGATTGAGTTTTGACTTTTCCTGTTCTCCTGCTGGTTTTGACAGGTTTGATATAAACACGGCAAGGGGGGAAGTCAGAAGAGAAAACGGAAAGGTTAACGGGAAGGTCTATGTTGTTGATAAGAATTTCCAGGGAGAGATTAATTTCCTGGCTGATGAGGAAAAGACCGAAACCCGAATGAACCTCGAGAAGGGGCTGGTAGAAACAATCTTCTCTTACCTCAATATCACTTTTCCTTTAAAGGGCCTGGCCTCAGGTGAATTTGTTTATCTTGTCACCGGTGACCAGGTTATGATTGAGGGCGATTTTGCTTCGGATGAACTTTTCTTTATCGGCAGCCGCATTGAGCAGGTTAAGGGGAGACTTATCTGGAAGGATAACAGAATCAGTTTCCCTGAGCTTAGATTCAATCTGCATGGAGGAGAAGTTTCGGGCCGACTGGCTCTGGGATTTCAGGATAACAGCTATGATTTTGACCTCCAGGCAAAAAGTGTGGACCTGAGCCCTTTTTCCCCTTCTTTTTCGGGGATAATGGACATAGACCTTCAGGGCCAGGGAATCTTTGGACAGTCTCAACCACATGGAAAATTTTCCGTCGATAAGTTTGGCCTCTTTTTTCTTAAAACCCCGGGTTGTTCTGGAGATTACAACCTTAATTTTCTGGATAACAACTTGAGCCTGGAAATCAAAGGCAAACTTCTTCCCGGTGACAGCTTTTATGAAGCAAAATTTGAAATTCCGTTCGACCGCGATTTTATTTCTGGTGAAGTCAGGGGAAAATTTACTGACCTGGATTTTCTCCTTCCCTGGAGAGGTAGCAATGGGACTGTTGATTATCTCCTGAGTTTTCAAGGACAGACCGGTTCACCGGACCTGAGTGGTGCGGTAGAGGTAAAAGGCAGCCTGTTACCGATTCCTGGTTTTGCTCATGCCTTGACAGATTTTTCTGGTTTAGCCTTTGTCAAGAATCGACAGGTTTCAATCAGGTCTTTTCAAGGACTAATCGGTGGTGGGCCTGTGCAGGGTTCGGGCGAGCTCAACTTTGGCGACCAGGGACTGGAAACAGCAGAAGTTCGCCTTGAAGGCAAAGACATGCAGCTCTCTGTGTTTGAACGCACCAGATCACTGGCTGATGGCGATTTGAGATTTATAAAGGAAGGTCCGCGCACAGTTTTTGAAGGCGATTTTCAGTTAAAAGAAGTCATCTGGAAAAAGGAGTTCTGGGAAAAGCTTTCCTTTTCTTCTCAAGCTTACACAGAAGATAACCGGAAAAAGTGGATTGATGAGCTTAACCTCAATCTCAGGCTGAGAGCTAATGATAATGTCTGGATGGAAAATTCACTCGGACGTATAAGAGCGAGGCTGGATTTAACCATTTCTGGAACGGTCAGCAGCCCGATGATTACCGGAGAGATAGAAGCCCTTTCTGGAACGGTTTATTTTCAGGACAGAGATTTCCGGGTACTAAGAGGCAGGCTAAGCTTTTTTAACCCGCTGATTATTGACCCTTATGTTGATTTCCTGGGAGAATCTTACATCAAAGATTATCATGTGCTCTTCAGCCTGACCGGTCTGGTTAGCAGTATGAAGCCGGAATTCTCTTCCTCTCCGCCTTTACCTTCGGAAGAGGTCCTCGCTTTGCTGGCTCTTGGTGAATCATATCAGAGAAGATACTCACTCGACCCGACGCAGATGAGCACGGCTTCTCTTATTTCCTACCAGCTGGCCAGAAAGTCGGAGGGCCTGTTCAGCCTGGACAGATTTCGACTTGACCCTTTTATCATGGGTTCAACTTCAGAAATAACTGCCAGGTTGACTGTGGGCAAGAGAGTTTCCAGGAATTTCTTCATCCTCTATTCCACTAACCTGGCCACTCAGAGGGAAGAAATTGTCAGATTAGAATGGGAATTGTCTGGCGGTTTGTCTGTTGTGGCTATCAGAAACGAGGTTGGTCGAGTCAGCTTCGACCTGAAATTGAGAAGAAGGTTCTAAGTTGAAAAAGGCCAGCTGCTTCCTGACGCTTCTGGGAGTTCTTCTTCTGGCTGGCTACGTTTTCTCATCTGACCCGGAAGCGGTTGTTGAGAAAATCAATGTTCTGGTTGACGGGCGATCAGCGGAGGAAAGCGTCAGAAGCTTGATAAACCTGAAACCGGGAGAGTCCTATTCTGATTTTCAGATTGACCAGAGTCTTAAACAATTGATGCGGACAGGCCTTTTTTCCAGGGTTGAAGTCTACCGCAGCGACGGGCCGCACCCTGAGTTGACCTATAATTTAAGCAGTAATATTTTGATCAGGAATATCAAAGTCTCGGCACCCCGGTCCGTTAGAAAACGTATCGCTTCCGAACTTATTTTTTTAAAAAGGGGAAGCGTCCTTTCTGATACTACCAGAGAGCGCTCAATTCAGGAAATAGAGCGAATTCTCAGGGATGAAGGCCTGTTCTCGCCCAAGGTTGGTTTTTATACCCACAGGATAGAGGGTTCCAATCTGTCGGATGTGGAAGTCAGACTTCCTGACTGGAGAAGGTTAACCATTCGCGGACTTGTTTTCGAAGGGAATAAAATCATTTCTCAAGATAAGCTGAGGAAGCTTCTGGGGTTGAATCCTGGCGATTTTTATGTTCCCAGGAAGCTCGTAAAAGGCCTGGAAGAGATCAAAAAGGCCTTTAATAAGGTTGGCTACAAATGGGCAGAGGTCAAACTCTCTCACGAGAATTTCGACCAGGAGAGAGGGCTGGTTGATCTGGTCATCAGCCTGGAACCATCGGTTAAGATCAATGTCACGGTCACGGGTGCCAATGTTTCTCCGAAACTGGTGCAACCAGTCTGGGAGCAAAAAGTTTTTGAGGAGTGGGCTGTGTCAGAAGGAGAAGCCATTTTACTCAAACACTTGAGAAAAAGAGGTTATGTTTTCGTCAGCGTCAGACCAAAAGTAAAAAGGAGTGAAGAAAAACTTGAGGTAGTTTATGAAGTTCACCCGGGAGCAAAACTGAAGATAAATGAGATTCAATTCAGAGGAGCCGCTGCCTTTTCAGAAAAAAACCTGAAAAAAACTCTGGGCATCGGAGAGAAGCTTTTATTCTTGCCTTACCTTGATGGTCAGGAAATATATGATTTACCCGAAAGAATAAGATTCTTTTATGAAGAGCAGGGATTTCCGAAGGCTAAGATTGAGCTTAATTTCATTAGAAAGGATGGCTCCGTGACTCCGGTCATCTATATTGAAGAAGGGCCCCGCCAGCTTATCCGGAGTCTCGAGGTTCAGGGCGCCACCGCTATTCCAGCCGTTAAAATTGTCGGGCAGCTGGATAGCCGGCCTGGCAAAGCTTACTATAAGCCAACTTTGCAGAGAGACGTTGAGAAAATTAATCTGATCTATTTGAATGAAGGATTTAGAGATACACGCATAGATGTGGAAGCGGTTCCTGATAGAGAGAATAACTTTGATGTGGTGATCAGAATCAGTGAAGGAAGGCGGATGAAGGTTGATAATATTTTTATTACCGGAAATCACCTTACTCATAAGAAGATTATTCAGAGAGAAGTCAGGTTAAAACCTGGAGATTGGGCCGAGTATAGCCGTCTTCTTGAAACAAAGAGAGGGCTTGATAGTCTTGGAGTTTTTTCTGAAGCCAGATTGGAAGAATTGCCTTCCACTGAGAATTCGGTCAACCTTTCCATTCAGGTCAGGGAAGGTGAGCAGAACTTTGCCGGCCTTGGACTCGGGGTGGAGACCAGGGAAGAGGCCCGGTCAGTAGCGCTCTGGGAGAATGACCTCAGACCCCGGATCACAGCTGAATACATCCGCTATAATCTTTTCCGAAATGCCTCCCAGCTCAGTTTTGTCGGGCAGCTGAGTGTGGTGGAAAAAAGATTGGTAGGCACCTGGCAGCAACCTTACATATTTGGCCTGAAAATGCGAACTTATCTCAGCGGCTACCTGGAGAAGGAGGACCGAACCAGTTTCAGCTTCGAGCGCCGTGGCTTCAGCCTGTCCACCATGAGGAATCTGCCGGCTGGCTTTGCGTTGCTTCTGGCGGCTGGCGCTTTGAGGACCAAATTGACCAACCTGGAAATTTCAGAATCGGAGATAGAAAGAGAACGCCTCCCTTACTCCATTGCTTATGGTTCAGCCACGTTTCTTAGAGATAAAAGGGACGATACTTTCAATCCCCAGAATGGCTATTTCTTCAGCCTGGCCATAGAGAGAGCTTATCCTTTGCTGCATACTGAATCCAATTTCATCAAGCTGTTTACTAAATTTCAATATTTTTATCAGCTGGCCACCAACGTTAATTTTTATACGACCTTCAGGGTTGGCCTGGCCAGCGGGACAGTGCCCATACCTGAAAGGTTCTTCGCCGGTGGTAGTAATTCTTTCCGGGGAGAAGCTTTTGAAATGCTCGGGCCAAAAGATTCGGAATCAGGAATGCCTGTGGGCGGCAAAGCGGTGTTTCTGCTGAATATGGAAGCCAAATTTCTGCTTTTAAAGAAACTGCCTAACCTTTATGGTGCTATCTTTTACGACGTGGGCAACGTTTATTCAGAGATTAAAGACTTTAACTTCTTGGAATTGAGCCAGGCTGTGGGTCTGGGCTTGCGTTACAGAACACCACTCGGGCCTGTCAGATTTGATATGGGCTGGAATCTTAACCCCTCAGAGAAAAGATGGAAACCTCTTTTCTTTTTGACCATTGGAAACATGTTTTAAACGTTTTGCGGTATGGATAAGAAAAGGCCCGGAAAAGATTTTTATAAGCTAAGAGTAGTCATCTGTCTAACAATCCTGATCTTGTCCATTCTTAATCTTGCCCCGGCACAGGAGCTGATAAACTGCCTGGTAGCCATGGTTGACAGGGCGCCGGTCTCTCTTTTCGACGTTAAAGTAGTAGAATCCTTCCGGTTAATATCAGGTTTTGGTCCGGATGTGTATAAATCTAAAAATGAACTGGCCGATAGGTACATAGACGAAATTCTGGTTCTTGGACTGGCCAAAGAACAGATAAAGGTTAGCCGGGAAGAGGTGGAAAAAGAGCTGGCCCGGCTGAAATCGGAGCTGGGAAACAGCGTTTTTGAAGAAAAATGTCAGGCGCTTGGACTGAAAGAAGAAAATCTTTTGCCCTACCTGCAGAATAAACTTCTTTTTGAAAGAATTGTCGGTTCCAGGTTCAATCAAAAATTCTACATCTCGCTTAAAGAAATAGAAGAGTATTATCAGAACGTCTATGTTCCTGAAGAAACGGCCAGGGACCTGAAGCCGGCTGAACTGGTTAACGTGCTGGACGAGATCGAGGCTCGACTCGAGCAGCAGAGACGGGAGCAACAAATTAATGAATGGACCAAGGAACTCCGGCAGAGAGCAGATATAACTATTTATCCTGATTGTCTCAAAAGAATTGAAGATAAGGAGAGTTGATGAAAAAAAGGCTGTTTCTGTTTCCTGGACAGGGCTCTCAATATGTGGGCATGGGTAAAGATTTTTTTGAAAAAAGCCAGGAAGCCAGGGAAATTTTCAATCTGGCTGATGACATTCTTGGTTTCGGTCTTTCAAAGTTATGCTTCGAGGGTCCTGAAGAAGAACTCAGACTGACCAGTAATACGCAGCCCGCCCTGCTTACTGTCAGCTACATTGCTTTTCGTCTTCTAAGCATAAATCCAGACCTGGCCGCTGGACACAGTCTGGGTGAGTATTCAGCTCTGGTCGCTGCCGGGAGCCTTAGTTTTGAACAGGGATTAAAGCTCGTGGCTAACAGGGGGAAATATATGCTGGGAGCTGTTCCTCCTGGAACAGGAACGATGGCAGCAGTCCTTGGAGTTAATTATCAACTCGTTGAGGAAGGGCTTAAGCTTGTTAAGAGCGGTGTGGTTCAGGTAGCCAACTGGAATTCTGAAGACCAGATAGTTATTGCTGGAGAAAAGGCTGCCGTGGAACAGGCTCTGGCCGTGATCAAAGCTCCCCGTTCGGTTTTTCTTCAAGTCAGCGGGCCATTTCATACTGTTTTGATGAAGCCGGCTGAGGACAAGCTGAGATCTGATTTGGATAAAGTCGAGTTTAAAGACCCGGAATTTCCAGTAATCTCAAATGTGACGGCCAGCGAGATTCTTACTGCTCAGCAAGCAAACGAATCGCTCTGCAGACAGGTTACCAGCCCGGTTCTCTGGTATCCTTCAATGGAAAGAATATCGGAACTTGGAATTGACCAGGCAGCAGAACTTGGTCCGGGCAAAGTTCTGACCGGTCTTTTAAAAAAGATTTCGCGCCAGTGGCCGAAAATTCCAGCTTTCTATAATCTTGAAGATATGGTTTCAATAGAAGAATTCAGGCAGACTGCTTCAGGATGATGTTTCTGAAAGAACCCTCGGGCCAAAGCGGATAAAGTACTCCAGAGCTGAAAAAACAGCCATGATCACTATCAACCAGAGTCCAAAGGTATGGGCCAGGCGGTAAAGAATTCCGAGATACCGTGGTCCCAGGATAAGAGTGGCAATAATCACGGTTTCAAAAATCATCTTCAGTTTACCCCAGCCTGAAGCCGGAATGTTATAACCCCTGGAAGAAGCGATTGCCCGGAAACCGGTTACTGCAATTTCCCGGCCGATGATGATGATAGCCATCCATGAGGGCACAACATGGCTTTCCACCAGACAGATTAAGGCCGAAGCAATCAGCATCTTGTCAGCCAGAGGGTCAAGGAGTGAACCAAGAACCGTAGTAATTTTTTTTCTTCTGGCCCAGAATCCATCGAGCATATCAGTGAGACAGGCAAAAACAAAGATGCCGAAGGCAACAATTTCCTGACGGGGAAAACGGCTGAGCATCACCACGACCAGAGCCGGAATAGCTGTCATTCTGGTTATGGTTAAAATCATAGGTGTATTCATCTATTTTGACCCCGAACAGTTCTTAGTTTTTTATACTAAATCTTGAGCCTCAACTTGTCAATCAATAAGTTTGGTGGAGTATAAAGCCAGGTTGAAAAGCTGAACAAGGATATAATATAGTTTAGTAGTTGGCCAGAGCACGAAAACATGCGCAAGAACGATGACTCTTTGACGCCGATGATGGAGCAGTATCATCGGATAAAATCGCGTTACCGCGACTGTCTTCTGTTTTTCCGGCTGGGAGATTTTTATGAAATGTTCTACGAAGATGCGCATCTTGGTTCTGCAGTTCTGGGCATAGCCCTGACTTCCAGACAGAATGTTCCAATGTGCGGTGTTCCCTACCATGCTGTCAACTCATATTTATCAAAATTGCTCCGGTCAGGTTATAAAGTCGCCATCTGTGAGCAGGTTGAAGACCCCAAACAAGCCCGTGGTGTCGTTAAGAGAGAAGTGCTTAAAGTTCTGACGCCAGGAACAGCAGTAGAAATTGAAATTGGCAGCCGGGATGACAGTTATATCGTCCTGAGCCTGATTTTGACTGAAGAAAGATGGGGTGCTGCTTTTGCTGATTTGTTATCGGGTAAGATCAGCGCCGGGGAGGGCTTGCTGGCTGGCAAAAAAGCCTTACTGGACGAAATCTTCCGCTTTTCGCCTGGAGAAATTATCTTTCCTGCAGGCCTCGAACCGAAGATAAAAGGTGTTCTGGCCGGCAGTGATTTTGCTGGAATTCCATTAAGTCAGGTAGAAGACTGGTCTTATGATTATTCTCAGGCTTATAACTGGCTCACCGAACATTTTCAGGTCATGTCACTTGAAGGTTTCGGGCTTCAAAATAAAAATCTGGCCGTGGCCGCTTCTGGAGCTTTGCTTTATTATCTTAAGAAAAACAGGCGCGAATCCTCCGGTTTTATTAAAAAACTTGCTTTTCTTCACCCGGGACAGAGTATGATTCTTGACTCTGTGGCTGTCAGAAATTTGGAGCTCGTAAGGAATCTCAGGAATAATCAGGTTGGTGAATCGCTGCTGGGAGTGATTGATTTTTCGCTAACTTCGCCTGGGGCCAGGCTGCTTAAGAACTGGCTTCTTCATCCTTTGCTTGATTGTCAGGAGATCAGCCAAAGACAGGAAGCTGTTCAGCAGGCAGTTGAGATGCCCATCATCCGTCAGGAAATCAGGAATCAATTGAAAAGGGTTCTTGACCTGGAAAGGCTGACCACCAAGGTTTCTTTGGCTGCTGCCACTCCGAGGGACTTGGTTGCCCTGAAAAAATCACTCTGGCCGCTGCCCGAAATTGAAACTCAATTGAAGAATTTTTCTGTTCCTTATTTTGCTGAAATTAAAAAACGCTGGGATAATGCTCTGGATGTGGCTCAGCTGATAGACAGGGCCATCCTTGATGAACCTGCCTATTTATTACAGGAAGGCGGTCTGATTAAAGAGGACTTTAGCCAGGAGCTGGATGACCTCAGGAAGGTCAGCCATTCCGGGAAAAATTTTATTGCCGGGCTTGAAAGAAAGGAAAAAGAAAGGACGGGTATTTCTTCTTTAAAAGTCAGATACAACAAAGTTTTTGGTTATTACATTGAGGTGACAAAACCCAATCTGCACCTGATTCCTGAAGATTATGAGCGCAAGCAGACTCTGGTCAACAGTGAGAGATTCATCACTCCGGAGCTGAAAGAGTATGAAGAACGGGTTCTGAAGGCTGAAGCCAGGATAAATGAGCTGGAGTATGAACTCTTCCTTCAAGTCAGAGAAGAGGTAAATCGCCAGGTTTCAAGATTGCAGCAGATTGCTCAGGATGTGGCCACTCTGGACGTTATCTTAGGTCTGGCCGAGCTGGCTCATCAGAGAAATTATTGTCGGCCTCAGGTTGATGAAGGTGATGTTATTTCTATTTCTGAAGGGCGGCACCCGGTCATCGAAGTTGTTCAGACAGAGCCATTCATTCCTAACGATACGTATCTTGACCGCAATGAAAATCAAATATTGATCATCACCGGACCAAACATGGGTGGGAAATCAACCTACCTCCGGCAGGTGGCCCTGATCTGCATCCTGGCTCAGATGGGGTCATATGTTCCGGCCCGCGAGGCCCGAATCGGGTTGGTTGACCGCATCTTCACCAGAGTAGGAGCCACAGATTATCTTACGGCCGGACAATCAACTTTTATGGTTGAAATGGTAGAGACGGCTAATATTCTAAACAATGCTACCCGCCGCAGTCTGATCCTTCTGGATGAAGTTGGCCGGGGCACCAGCACTTTTGACGGGTTGAGCATCGCCTGGGCTGTAGCAGAGCACCTGCACCAGCTGGAGGACATAAGACCAAAGACTCTTTTTGCTACCCATTATCACGAATTAACCGAACTGGCCCTGACTTTCCTCAGGATTAAAAACTATCATGTGGCCGTAAAGGAATGGCAGGATACAGTAATCTTTCTCCGGAAAATCATGCCCGGACCTTCAGACCGAAGCTATGGGCTCCAGGTTGCTAAACTGGCGGGACTCCCGCGAGAAATAATTGACCGGGCCCGGGAAATTTTGCTCAACCTGGAGAAGCAGGAGTTGGATGAGGAGGGAAGGCCGCGTTTAGCCTACCATCATCTAAACAATCGTGACCGTTCTCAGCTCTGGCTGTTTGCTCAGGACAGGGAAAGGCTTAAGCTGGAAGAAATCAAGGAACGGCTGCTGTCTCTTGAACCGGAGAGCCTGACCCCCCTGCAGGCGCTTCAGCTAATCAGCGAATTGAAGGAAGAAATCAATAAAATGCAGATGGCTCAGAATTCATCAGATTCGTCTTCAAAATCCAGGTCTTCTTCTTCAAAATCTTCATCGTAATTGTCATCATCGTAAGGAGCATCTCCAAACTCTTCTTTTCTTTTCTCGATGGCTTCCTCAAATTCTTCTTCATCCTCATATCTTCTCAAATAGTTGTTTGAAGAATCACTGTAGCAGAGTTCAAGATAATCATCTTCGACCACACAGAAGACCGACATTTCGTGTTTTGAATTAACATCGCCAACTGTTTCGACCACATCAGCAATTTTTTTGATCGCATTAAGTGCAGCCCAGCTTGAAATCTCGATTTCTTCCATTATTTTCTCCTTGAAGAAAAAAATATTTATTTTTTTATTCTTGTCAAGTGATAAAAACAGAAAATGTCAGGAACTTATGATGGTCAAGAAACTAAGAGCTAATATTTGGAACGGAAGGCGCGGGCCGCTTTTTCTGCCACCCGGCTTTTCCTTTGGCCGGGTATCCAGCGAATCCAGGTTCAACATTGAAATCCGAATGAGTCGCTTGCTTTTGAAGATGACCGGAGCAAGCAGTTAATACGGCGGTGAAAATTGAACTTTCTCTTGATTCGCAAAGCTAAGGATATAAGGTATAATACGGTATCAAAAGGAGATTAAGATGCGCTGGGAAAGGCTGACCGCGATGTCACAAGAGGCTTTCGAGCTGGCTCAGTCTAAGGCGCGGCAGCTCGGGCATCAAGAACTGAGGCCGGAACACCTGCTGTGGAGTTTCCTCAACCAAGAAGGAAATATAGTTAACAATCTTCTCTCAAAGCTTGAGATAAATCTGTCCGGACTCCGTCAGCAACTTGAAAAAATTATTAACAGATTTCCCAGAGTCCAGGGAGGCGGGGATATTTATCTCTCTTCTCAATTGAGAGACGTAATGGGTGAAGCTGAAAAAGAAGCTGAAAAACTCAAGGATGAATATGTTTCGACCGAACATATTTTTCTGGCCATGCTACGTTTAAAAAGTCCGGATGTGAGCAGGTTGCTTTCTGGTTTTAAAATCGATGAAGAGTCAGTGTTGAAAGCTCTGATGGATATCCGGGGAACACAGAGAATTACTGACCCCGAGCCTGAGTCAAAGTATCAAGCTCTGGAAAAATACGCTCGTGACCTGACTGCTCTGGCCAGACAAAGCAAGCTGGACCCGGTCATAGGCAGGGAAGAAGAAATCCGCCGGGTGATTCAGGTGCTTAGTCGCAGGACAAAGAATAATCCTGTGCTCATTGGCGAAGCCGGCGTGGGTAAAACGGCCATTGTCGAAGGCCTGGCCCAAAGAATAGCTAATGGCGATGTGCCTCAATCTCTTAAGAATAAACAACTGCTTGCCCTGGATATGGGGGCTCTGGTTGCCGGGACGAAATATCGTGGGGAGTTTGAAGACCGATTGAAAGCTGTCCTGAAAGAGATAAAAGAATCCGGCAACGTAATCCTGTTTATCGATGAACTCCATACCATTGTTGGGGCCGGTGCAGCTGAAGGAGCAGTTGACGCCTCCAATATGTTAAAGCCAGCTCTGGCCAGGGGAGAGCTCAGGTGCATTGGAGCCACTACTCTGAACGAGTATAAAAAATATATGGAAAAGGACCCCGCCCTGGAAAGGCGCTTTCAGCCTGTTTTTGTGGGTGAGCCCTCGGTTGAAGAGACAATTTCCATCCTTCGCGGTCTCAAAGAAAAATACGAAGTCCATCATGGCGTTAAAATTAAAGACTCAGCCCTGGTGGCGGCGGCCGTGCTTTCCAATCGCTATATCAGCAATCGGTTCTTACCTGATAAAGCTATTGACTTAATCGATGAAGCAGCTTCGCGAATCAGAGTTCAGCTGGACAGTCTGCCTGAAGAAATCGATGAGCTTGAAAGAAAGATAACTCAGTTAGAAATCGAGAAGCAGGCTCTTAAAAAGGAAAAGGACCGTGACTCCTCGGAGCGTCTGCAGAAAATCGAACAGGAGCTGGCCAATCTTAAAGAACAGATTGATGGGCTCAAGTCTCAATGGAAAAGGGAAAAAGACCTGATTGACCAGATTAATAAATTAAAAGAACGGAGGGATGCTCTGAAAATCGAAGAGCAGAATGCTGAACGCCGCGGAGACCTGGAAAAAGTAGCCGAAATCCGTTACGGTCAACTGGTTGAAATTAATAAACAAATGGAGAAATCGTCACTCGAACTTGTAGAGCTTCAAAAGAAAGGCAAGATGTTGAAGGAAGAGGTGGACGAGGAAGATGTGGCTCAGGTAGTCAGCCGCTGGACGGGAATTCCTGTCTCCAAGATGCTTGAAGGGGATGTGGAAAGACTTCTGAAAATGGAGGAAATACTCTCCCGCCGTGTAATTGGCCAGGAGCAGGCAATAAGAGCGGTATCAGATACCATCCGTCGGGCTAAAGCCGGCCTTCAGGAAGCAACCAGACCCCTTGGTTCTTTTATGTTCCTCGGTCCAACTGGGGTGGGTAAAACCGAACTGGCCAGGGCTCTGGCTGGGTTTCTTTTCAACGACGAGAAAGCCATGGTCAGACTGGATATGTCTGAATACATGGAAAAGCATACTGTGGCCAGGCTGATCGGGGCTCCTCCAGGGTATGTTGGATATGAGGAAGGAGGTCAACTGACTGAAGCGGTTAAAAGACGGCCCTACTCGCTTATTCTTCTGGATGAAGTCGAGAAAGCTCACCCTGATGTGTTTAATATCCTGCTCCAGATCCTGGATGATGGCCGGTTGACAGATGGCAAAGGGACAACAGTGGATTTTCGGAATACTCTGGTCGTCATGACTTCCAATCTGGGCAGCCAGGTGATTAAAGAACTGAGTCACGATTATGAGACGATGGAAAGAGAAGTTCGGAAAATCCTCGAAGGGCATTTCAAGCCAGAATTTCTAAACAGGATTGATGAAATAATCATCTTCAGGCCGCTTTCTAAGAAAGCCATCTTCAAAATTGTTGACCTCCAGATAGACCTGCTCCGCCAGAGACTTCAGGAGAAGAAAATTGACCTGGTTCTCAAAGACAGGGCAAAAGAAGTGCTGGCTGAACGGGGTTTTGACCCGGTCTATGGTGCCAGACCTTTGAAAAGAACGATTCAAAAAGAAATTCAGAACCCCCTGGCGATGAAAATACTGGACGGGGAATTTAAAGAAGGCGACACGGTAACAGTCGACATCAGTAATGAAAGTGAGTTTCTTCTTAAGAAGAAATAAAAAATTACACTGAGGAGTCAAAATGAGAAAGAACTGGATGAAGCCGGTTTTGGCCAGCCTGATAAATTTTCTGATTCTGTCCGGTCTGGCTATGGCTAATGGTTTTAATCTGAACAGCCTGGGCACAAGAGCTCTGAGCATGGGCGGGGCTTTCATCGGTCTGGCTGACGATTTCAGCCTGGTCTACTGGAATCCAGCTGGAGCTGGCTTTCTTCGTCAGCGGGTATTCGGGAGTTATATTACAGATTTGATTCCTACAAATTATTATCAACTAACCGTGCCGCCGGAGCCGGGGATTGATGCCAGAACCAAATTTTCTCATTATCTTGGGTTTCTGGCTGGCTATTATCGTCCTCTGTCTGAGAACCTGGTTCTGGGTTTGGGCATTTATACTCCCTCCGGTCTCGGGGCTAACTGGAAGGGAGAAGATTTTGTTGAGTTGAGTGCCGGTGTCGCTTATGACTGGACAGGCAAGATAGGAATGATAAGCATTTCACCTTTAATTGCCTGGAGAATTGATAATAGATTAAGTATTGGAGTCGCTTTTAATTTGAACTACGGCATGTTCACGCTCAAAAGATGGGCCGGAGAGGTTGAAATGGAACCGGAAGTCTATGCTGACCTGGGTCAATATGAAGAAAGTCTCCATGGCTGGGGCTGGGGTTTAACTCTCGGTCTGCTGGCAAAGCCGACTGACAGCGTGAGCTTTGGTCTGACGGTTAAGACTCCGAGTACCATCAAGTTCAAAGGTGACGCCACCATGTACTCCCTTGGCTATCTTGGCTATCCTGAGTCTTCTGAGGCGAAAAGGAACATTAAATGGCCATGGTTTGTGGGTGGCGGAGTGGCCGTAAGACCGGCGGAAAGAATGACTTTGACTGCTGACCTCCAGTGGACTGGCTGGTCGGCACTCAAGAATATAAAAACTACTTACCTTGACTCTGTCTGGATGACGATTATGACAGAAACTGGCAACGATGAGGTCAGGCTGGACTGGAAAAGCAGGTTACAGGTGCGGTTTGGTATTGAATACAAAGTTTCTCCCAGCCTGGATTTGCGAGCAGGTTATTATTCTGATCCCTCGCCGGCACCTGATCATACTATGAACATCCTGCTTCCGAATTTTGATTTTCAGGTTTTAACTGCTGGCTTCGGTTATGATTGGAAAGGGCTTTCCGTCAACTGGGGCCTGGAATATCTTTCCGGAAAAAAGCGAGAAGTTACCTTAGAGGAATTAATTGAAGCTGGAACGTTTGGCCAGGCTATGCCCGGAACTTACCGTAT
>Ga0172362_10000468_pt1 | contig 32803 bp, 27 predicted proteins | sample LakKivs1_kivu2a2_FD_114534 | JGI IMG/M metagenome (GOLD analysis project Ga0172362, IMG submission 114534) | Sediment microbial communities from Lake Kivu, Rwanda - Sediment s1_kivu2a2 | ecosystem: Environmental > Aquatic > Freshwater > Lake > Sediment | place: Rwanda: Western Province, Lake... | reverse complement strand
TTCTGGTTGTTGATCCATAGAAAGACCCCAGGAATATTTATATATGGGAGGGTCGCCCCACACAGCTGGGCTGCCAGGCCCAGCCCGCTGGTATTGCCTGGCTGTGTCTTGCGGGCAATAATAGCCGCTGCTTCGGCCAGCGCGATGATCAGTGCCCGCCTATTTCCGAAGCTGCTCGCCATGGTCAAACCTTCTAATAAATAAGCACCTGCCTGCTGGACCTTGTCCTGCAACAAAGCCACATGGCATAGGTCGATCAATGTCCAGGCTAGGTTCCAGCGATCACCGGTTTTTTGCAGCACGTCGACCACTTCTGTCAATTTGGAATAGGCGTTATCGAGGTCTCCTGCAAGGATTTCGATCTGAGCCGCCGACATGAGGGCTGGCATTAAACACCACGGATCCCCTTGCAACCTTCCCAGCCTGATGCTTTCGCTGTGCAGGGAAACAGCCCGTCCCGGATCATTTTGGTAGTAAGCTACATCCCCCGACCAAGCCAGGGCAATGACTTCATTCCATAATTCGCCGGTAATATTAAAAATTTCGATCGCTTCGGAAATATAGGCGGAGGCAGTATCTGGGTCATGCCTCGATAAGGCTACAATTCCGCCGATGAGCAGCGCATTGCCCAACAAACTCTTGTTATCCTGCTGACGGCTGAGTTCGATGGATTTTTCGGCAATCTCGGTAGGTGATGGTTGGCCACTCGCACTACGGATGAGCAAAGCCTTGTAGCATAAAAGGCCCGCCTGAATACCAGCTGGGGTCAGGTCATCGCAGAAAGCCAGCATTTTTTCGCACCACTGCAGGCCTTCGGTAATAAAACCGCATGTCTGCCAGTATAAACCCAGCGTGATGACCAGGCGCTGCCCGATATCGATGAACTTTTCTTTTTTTTGGATCCATTCCAAAACACCGCGAATATTACTGAACTCGCGCTGCATCACCTGCTGCCAGTAGATTCTTTCGGCTGTCCGGATGCGTGGCTCCACCTGGCTGGCAAAATCCAGGTAGAACCTGGCATGTTGTTCATGGATGGCATCGTGCTCCTCGCTGACGGATAATAGTTCATCCGCGTACGATTGAATCGTCCTCAGCATCATAAAGTAAGCTTCTTCTTCGGTTTCTGTAACCTGCACCACCAGGTTGTTATCGATCAATAAAGCCAGGGTGTCCTCCAGCTGTGGTAAAAGGTCACCTTCGATATCGCACATTTTTCCGGGAGCGTCGAGCGTCCAGCCCCCGCTGAACACTGCCAGCCGCCTGAAGAGTTTTTTCTCGTGGTTATTGAGCAGGTTGTAACTCCAATCAATTGTGCTGCGCAACGTCCGCTGGCGCTCAGGCAGGTCGCGGGAGCCAACGGTGAGCAGGTCGAAGCGGTGCTTGAGGCGAGAGAGCATTACAGGAGGTGGCAGTAGCTTGATCCTGGCTGCGGCTAGCTCGATGGCTAAGGGTAACCCGTCAAGCTGCTTGCATATCTCGGCAATGGCAGTGGCGTTAGCGGCTGTAACCTGAAAATTAGGGTTGATGTCTTGGGCGCGCTGAATAAACAAGCTGGCCGCGGCATATTCAGATAGTTCATCGATAGATATGGGCTCTTGTGTGGAGGAGGCTTTGAGTGGAGAAACCGACACTTCCTTCTCTGCCCTCAAGCGTAGGGGTGCCCGGCTGGTGACGATACATTTTAAATTGGGGCACGACTCGAGCAAAGCAGAGACGCAAGGTGCTGCATCCATGAGATGCTCAAAATTATCGAGCACCAGGAGCAGCTGCTTGCCCTGCAAATATTCGCTGAGAATTTCCGCTGTAGGCCGGCCTGTTGATGTCTCGCGAATTCCGAACGTTTCCGCAATGGTTGGGATCACCAGGTGAGGGTCATGGATGGATTCCAGCCCCACGAGGAACACGCCATCCTGGAAACGCTCCAGCAGTTCCAGGCCGATTTGAATCGCCAGGCGAGATTTGCCTGTGCCACCTGGCCCGGTTAATGTCACCAACGCCACATCCTGGCGTAAGACGAGCTCGCATAAGGAGGCCAGCTCGTGCTCCCGGCCAACCAGTGAGTTACGCGGGAAGGGTAAATTGGTTTGAGGGAAAGGCTTTTGTTGTATACCTGGGTAACCGTGGCGGTGAATGGATTCGAACCCCTCGGCGAGCATCAATGCCAAATCATCCTGGACGAGTTGCTTCAATTGCGCCTGGGTTGAGAAGTAAGTATAACTGCAGGTATTATCATCGCGGATGCGCTCCAGGAGGCTGGCCAGCCCGGGTTCACGCTCTGGAGCTGGTATTTTTATGTAGATCAGCTTGGGCATGTTGGATGCCAGGTTATATTCATCCTCCAGGCCTGAAATTGACCTACCCGGCGCCAACCACCCATAGCTCTGCCAATATATGCCGATGAATATCTGGCTTTGTGATAAATAGGACTGGTACAGTTACTGCGGCGGGTGAGGCCTGGCGCCTGATTCAAACATGACCGGAGACAGGCGTAGCTTTACAATCGCCTGGCGGACAGCTTTACGCTCCTCAGCCAATTCTTTGAGGGTCGAGCTGACAAAGACCCGCAGGTGGTGATCAGGGGTGCGGATGACCATTAATTGTTTTTATATAGTATTACCCGGGTTTGTTGTTTAATTTCATTAATATTTTGTGAATTGGAAGCAAATAGATAAACAAAAACGTGTAAAGGTTTCAAAGATTAGACGTCATCTTATCTGGGTATGGCTAATGGCAGGAGAACGGTGAAAGTGGTGCCTTGGTTGGCTTGGCTTTCCACGCTGATGCTCCCCGAATGGCGCTCGAGTATCTCGTAGACAATGGACAAGCCCAGGCCGCTGCCGCGCTCCTTGGTAGTAAAGAAGGGGTCGAAGATTGTTTGCAAGTTATCGGTCGGGATGCCGCAGCCGGTGTCTTTAATGGCCACGACAGCCTGCCCTGCCAGCAGGTCTGCGTGCATGGCAATCGTGAGATTTCCTCCCAGGGGTTGCATGGCCTCGATGGCGTTCATGCTGAGGTTTAGGAATACCTGCCTCAGATGGTCGGCAGTACCGTATGACCACAGCGGCAGTAAAGAACCCTCCTGCTGCCAGGCCACTTTCTGGTTTTGCAGGTGAGGCTCGATCAGCTGGTGTACCTCGGCTAGATACAATGTAAATTGATTGTAAGTTTTCGGGTTCGCCTTAGCCCGTGAAATGCATGGCCTTCACAACCTGCAAAAGCTGGCGGCTTTCCTGCAGCCAGGGCATGGGGTTGGTGGCGGTTTTGATGTAATAGATGTGCCCACTTGGATCGACGATCACCGAGGCAGTGCGCTGTATGAAGATCAATGCCATTTGCAGGCTGTATTGGTGGTAGACCTTGCGCTCCGGGTCGGCCAGCACTGGGTAGGGGAGGTGCAGGAAATCGGCATATCTCTTCGCCTCATCCAGCGAGGCTCCCAGGATCAGCAGGATCTCACAGTTGTTGGCCTGGAATTCAGCATGCAGCTGCCCCAACTGGGTAGCATGGCTGCGGCACTGCATTCAGCTGTATTCGCGGATGAAGAAAAGGTAAACGCTTTTTTTACCTCGGAAATCCGCCAGTGAAATTTGCGCGCCATTACTGGCGGGTAAGCTAAAACCTGGTGCGCTCGAGCCAACGGTAAGTGGTGCTGTATCTGTCATAATCCCTCCTGAATCGACCACCCGTCAGCCAGTATACTACCTATACCATATAGACCACTTTAAGCCGAGCTTAAATCCAGCTTTATTATGTGTATTCTTAAAACTCCTGCCGGTTGAACCTCCATAAAGCCACGCTCAGGAAGAAGACGCATTCAAGCAGGATAATGCCTAAAATGAGCAGTTGCTCTTGCTGGATAGAGGTGTGCATAAGTAGAGCGTTGGCAAGGCTATCCGGCGTATAAATCAAAGACATTGGCAGGATGAAACGCAGGGCGGGGAGCTGGCCGATCATGTATAGATACAGGAAGAAGACGGCCAGTGGAATCCCGATCACAGGCGCTCGGCTGGAAAAGAGCGCTCCAAGCATCAATGTAAATGATAAGAAGAAAAAATCAATGACGAAAAATAGGAACACGCACCCCAGGAATCCAATTGGATTTAGCAGAGATCGCTGGATAATGGACATCAGGATGTAGCCTAGAATCATTGGCACGGCAACCATCGATACCAGCACTCCCAGGCTATTGGACACCACTTTGGAAACCAGGAATCCCTCCCGGGTGAGCGGCTTTGAAAGCACCCAGGCAGCTGTACCTCTCCTTTTTTCGCTCACCAAGGCATCCTGCAGGGCAATGATTACACCCACTGCTGGAATGAGGCCGGCAGTCTCGCTGAATGTTCGCATGATGCTGCCGAGGGAAATTACCCCCGGTCGGCTGAATGCAAATCTACCCAGCATGCCGGTGACTACTGCACCCCAGATCAGGCTGTTCACCCACCAGGTGCGTGTCTTGAACCAGCCTGCCAGGCCACTGCGCAGCATATTGCCGTAGCCTCGCCTCCAACCGCGTTCAGTCACTAGCTCAAATACCTCATTCCCCCGCATCTTGCCCTCCTTTGCCCACCTGTATGAACACGTCTTCTAATTCGCATAGCCTGAAGCTGAAATTCTTCACCACCGCCGGGCTGTTCACTTGAAGCCTCAGCGACTGTGAAACCGCGACGTCAGGGTGGGTCACGTCCAACTCTATAATGCTTGCCACGTTATGCTGCGCGGGCTTAATCACTTCCGGCCATGTTCTAGAATTCCTGGCGGTTGAACCTCCACAGAGCCATAAGCGTGAAGAAGATGCTCTCGATGACGATGATTAGCAAAATGGTCAGCTGCTCTGATTGGGGAGCAGTTCCTTCCAGCAGAGTAAGTGTTAGCGGGTTGGTGGTGCCCAGGGGAATGATCAGGCTCCAGGGGAGTATGAAGCGTAGGGCAGGTAAGACACCGATGAGATTTTGCTGCAAGAATAGGATGGCGAGGGGGATGCCCACCACCGGAGCACGGCTATCGAAAAATGTGCCCAGCATCATGGTGAGTGATAAGAAGAAGAGGTGGTTGATGAAGATCACACCCATAGCCTCCAGGACTCCTACCGCTACCAGTATCGCCGGGTGGGTGATGGCAATGATGGTAAAACCAATGGCGCACGGGACAATCACCATGGTGAGCAGCACACCCAGGCTGTTGGCTATTACCTTGGAAAGGATGAGCGCCGGGCGGGTGAGCGGCTTGGAAAGCACCCAGGCGGCCGTTCCCTCCCTTTTCTCTCCTACGATGGCATCCTGCATGAGGATGATTACACCCACGGCGGGGAACAAGCCGGTAAATACCAGGGTGACCATCATCAGCTCGTTGACGTCGGGGGCTTGAGGGTTGAATGCCAGGGCACCGATGATCACCAATACCATGCCGCCCCAGATCAGGCAATTCGCCCACCAGGAACGGGTCTTGAACCAGCGCGCCAGGCCGCTGCGCAGCATGTTGCCTAAACCTCTTGTCCAACCGCGTTCAGTTACCAGCTCGAATGCCTCATTGCCCGACATTTTGACCTCCTTCGACCACCTGCATGAACACATCTTCCAGCTCATATTGCTTGCGGTGGAAATCCGTCACCACCACGGGGCCATTCACCAGCAGTTTCAGCAGCTGTGCTTCGGCAGCAGCAGGGTCTGTCACACTCACCTGGAAAACACTGCCCTCGTTGTGCTGCGTGGCCTTCACCGCCCCCACCCAGGGCTGGGATTGCAGGATTTTCAGAGCGGCGTCAACGTCACCCTTTAGGTGGACGATATAGATAACCCCCTCGCTGCCCGCCAGCAGCTCTTCGATGGGTCCCTGCGCCACCAGCTTGCCCTGGTTGAGGATGACCACCGTATCAGACACGCGCTGCACGTCGTCTAAGATGTGCGTGGAATAGAAGATGGTGGCATACTTGCGCAATTTCGACATCACTTCCAGCACGTCCCGCCGGCTCAGCGGGTCGAGGCTGGCGGCGGGCTCATCCAGGATGAGCAGGTCGGGGTAGTTCACCTGGGCTTGGGCGATGCCCAATCTTTGCCGCTCACCGCCTGAAAAGGTCTTGATGGGGCGATCGGCTTTATCATCCAGGTCCACCAGTGCCAGCATCTCATCTACGCGCTGCTCGATAGCCTTCTTAGGGCCCTTAAAGAAAAATTGGGCGGTGAAGCGCAGCGTCTCACGGGCAGTCATGTATTCGTAGAAATGGGGCTCCTGGGGCAGGTAGCCAATGCGGGCGCGGATTTCCACGCTGTGCGACACGCTGTCCATCCCAAAAATCGTCGCGCTACCGGCAGTGGGTCGGGTGAGACCCAGCAGCAGCTTGATCGTGGTGGTCTTCCCGGCACCATTGGGACCCAAAAAGCCAAATATGGAGTTATGGTTTACTTTAAGGTCCAGGGAGCTGAGTGCCTGGATCTCTTTATAGGTTTTGCTTAGACCATGGGTCTCGATGACATAACGATCAGAAAGGCTCATTTGTAGACCTCCTTTTTTAGCTGTGAAATGTTCATTATAGTACCAGAATAGCATTCTTTGTAATGGTGGATTGTCAATAGCACGAATGCGGAAAACCACATGATTATGAATGTTGAGTCTGGTGAAAGGCATTCAACCTGCAAAATAAAGCCATTAGAAAATTCCTGTTCACCTTTCAATCGCGGATTTCATGTGCATGAATAAAGAATGACGTACAGGACAATGGCTGTGCAGCAATCTGAGAAAAAGCCAATCCCGAGTGATGGGGGGCTGAACCGCGTGTTGGTTTGGGAGGTGAGATTTAATTGACTTTTAATAATTTATTGGTTATACTATTCACAAGACAGGGTGATAATAGTTGTATTAATAATATCTTGAGTAAGTGCAAGCTCACAAAAGAATTAGCTAGCTGCAAGGGAAAGGAGGGAGATTATTTACTGATAATTATATCGACCCCAGCTATTGGTATGCCATAACTCTTTGAGGAGAAATGATTATGGTTAAAAAAGTGTTACTCATATCTGGGATAGCAATCGGCATTCTGGCGATCGTGCTTGCAATTACATTACCGGCTGAGGCTAAAATTGATTCGCTGACGAGATTAGAACGATTGGGGAAAATGCTTTTCCTGGATAAATCGCTGTCTATCAATAATAATCAATCCTGTGCCACTTGCCATGCGGCAGAATTTGGGTTCACCGGACCCAAAGGGAAGATCAATGCTTTTGGAGCGGTGTATCCTGGGTCGATCCTGGGAGCCTTTGGCAACCGCAGGCCCCCCACAGCTGCTTATGGGGGTGAAAGCCCGGTCCTGTATTACGATGACACCGATGAAGTGTGGGTGGGCGGTATGTTCTGGGATGGCCGCGCTACAGGCTGGATCCTCGGTGATCCACTGGCAGAACAAGCCAAAGGACCGTTCTTAAACCCCGTCGAACAGGCACTTACAGATGCTGAAATGCTGTGCTGGAAAGTCTACAAATCCAACTACGCCAGGCTTTTTGTGCAAGTTTGGGGCTCATTGGATTGCACTACAGAAGCGGGAATCGATACGGCCTATGACCGAATTGGCCTATCAATCTCAGCGTATGAGAAGTCTAACGAGGTAAACCCATTCAACTCCAAATTTGATGATTTCTGGGATAATGCCAAGGCTGCCGGCATGGATGTGACAATGATCGGCATGAGCAACTTCGGTGATTACTATGACCTTGGGTTGAGTGACGATGAGGTGATGGGATTGGCACTGTATAACGATGAAGATAAAGGAAAATGCTCCCTGTGCCACACGCTGGATGAAGGTGCCGCGGGATATCCTCTGTTCACCGATTTCACCTATGACAACCTGGGGATACCAAAGAATCCCTGGAATCCGGTTTATATCATAGACCCAGAGTTTATTGATCCGGGCCTGGGAGGATTTTTAAAGAACGCAGGCTACGATGAAGAGACATATATGGCTGAATGGGGCAAATTTAAAGTGCCTACCCTGCGTAATGTCGATAAGCGTGAAGGCGATACGGTTAAAGCTTATGGGCACAATGGTTACTTTAAATCCCTTTATGATATAACTCATTTCTATAACACCCGCGACGTAGAAGATTGGCCGGATCCGGAATATCCCGACACGGTTAACACAGATGAGCTCGGTAATCTGGGTTTGTCTACAGCCGAAGAGAACCTGATTGTGCTGTTCATGCAGACATTGACGGATATAAGCCATCCTTAAACAAAACCTGCATTTGTTTTCAACAGCAAGCCGCGGTTTTGTAGATCACCGGAGCGAAGAGATCAAGACGAGGATCAGTTAAAAAAGCCAAGCAAAAAGCATTTTGGGTGGCGCCAAGAAACTTGGCGTCATCCATTTTGTTAACGGCTGCCCATGATCAGTGTCGGTAAATATGAGAGAAAATCCCTGTTAATTCTGTAGAGCTCCTGGCCGTTGAACCATCTACGGACCACCAGGGTGAAGAGCATGCTTCGGATGGTGCCCAGGAGCAGGAGGTAAGTTATCTGCCTTGCGGAGCAGATGTGAGCAACAGTCCCGTGTTAGCTGGTTACTGGTTCGGATGCGCAATCATTACCTCAGCGCCATCCGCGGTTCAGACTCGTTTTTGCAAGCCTGGACGGAACTGCGTCTCATACAGGTGGGCATATAGCCCACCTTGCTTAAGCAGTTCTTGATGCGCCCCGCGCTCGACGATTGTGCCGCGGTCCAGCACCAGGATCTGGTCCGCAGCCAGGATGGTGCTCAGGCGGTGGGCGATCACGATGCTGGTGCGGCCCTCCATCAGGCGCTTGAGCGCTTCCTGGATGAGCGCCTCCGACTCGCTGTCCAGGCTGCTGGTGGCTTCGTCCAGCACAAGGATGCGTGGGTCTTTCAGGATGACGCGGGCCAAGGCGATGCGCTGCTTTTCGCCACCGCTCAGCCGGTAACCGCGCTCGCCCACAATGGTCTCGTACTTGTCGGGCAACCCGCTGATGAATTCGTGGATGTTGGCGGCGCGTGCCGCGGCTTCCAGCTCGGCTTGGGTGGCCTCCAGGCGGGCGTACAGCAGGTTGGTGCGGATGGTATCGTGGAAAAGGTGGGTCTCTTGGGTGACCATGCCGATTTGCGAGGTGAGCTCAGCCAGGCTCAGGCTTCGCAAATCGCGCCCATCCAATAAAATCCGGCCCTGGGTGGGGTCGTACAGGCGAGGGATCAGGTAGGTGATGGTGGTCTTTCCCGCCCCACTCGGGCCCACCAGAGCGGTGAGTTCACCAGGCATGGCGGTGAAGCTGATATGGTCGAGGGCCAGCTCGCGGGCTTGGTCGTGGGTCTCAGTCACTGCGCTGATGGATGGTAAAGGTTCTGCCTCTCCTATGGGAAGAATTGGTGATGCCATGCCGTCTGGTTTATCGGCTGCCGGCTGCCCGCCGCCTGAAAGGACCGCCCCGATAGTATCAACCTGCCCATAGCGCTGCACCTCGCTCAGCAGGGGCAGTGGCTGCTCGTCATAGCAGAAGGATACGCTTTCGAATACAAGCTCTCCGCGCACGTCGTGCAGCACGACGGGGTGGGAATCTTCACGGATATCCAGGGGCAGGTCGATCACTTCGAATACGCGCTCGAAGCTCACCACCGATGTGGCGAATTGCACCGGGTCATTTGCCAGGCCTTGTAGGGCCGTGTAAAGGTTGGAGATATAGGCGCCAAAGGCCACGATGGTGCCGATGGTGAATGCCTGGCGTATGACCATGTAACCGCCCAACCCATACACCAGGGATGTGCCCACAGCGCTTACCAGGCCGATGATTACGATGAAATAAGCGCCCACCACAGCCCGGTTGATATTGATATCCCGTAGATCAGTGATGCGCTGATCGAACCGGTTCACTTCCTCGGTAAAGCGGCCAAAAAGCTTCACCAGCAGCATACCGCCGATATTAAGCGTCTCTTGCATGGTGGCGTTCATGGCGGCCATCGATTCAAGCTGCTGGTGAGAAAGGTCACGCAGGCGGCGGGCAATGTGGCGCGAGATGATGATAAACAGAGGCAGGATCACCACGCTGATCAGGGTGAGCTGCCATTGCAGGGCCAGCATCACCACCAGCACGGCGAAGGTCTGGATAAGATTGGTGGTGATATCCACGATGGTGCTGCTGATGGCTTCCTGCGCTCCCTGGACATCATTATTTAGCCGGCTGATCAACTCACCCATTTTTGTATTGGTGAAGAAATGCATCGACATGCGTTGTAAGTGAGAGTAAAGCGCTTTACGCAGGTCGTAGGTTACACCCTCGCCGATTTGGGCATTGAGCCTGCGCTGTAGCACGCGGAACAGGCCACTTAGCAGTGGGATGAACAGCATCCCCACTGCCAGGTAGATCAATTGGGTAATATTACCCGAGGGAATGATGGTATCGATCAGGTAGCGCATGATCAGCGGCACCAGCAAGCCCAGTCCGGTAGTGGCGGCGATCAGCACGAACATCTCGATAATCTTCAGCCGGTAGGGCCGGGCATATTCAAGCACCCGCTTCATCAACTCCCAGGTTAATTCAGGTCTCTCATCTGAGCCCTTCATATACCCTCGCCAGCCCGTACCACGCAAGCCTAATCCCATGCCCATAGAATCACCTCAATTATCAAAGAATTCCATACCAGCTTTATTTATACTCCAATCGGGTGCTGGTGATAGCATCGATTACAGCGAATTTGGTTAACTGCAAGAAGCCGGGCAACAGGCTGCCTTCACCCGGCCGTAGATGAGCTCCCTGACCATGGTGACACTATCTTGGGAATCTCAGCTGGCGATCTTACCCAATGCGGAGAAAAAATCTTCGGGGTGATTAGCCTGCATCAAGCGCAGGTTTGCGCGCAGGAACAGGTGGGGCTTTTCAGGGCGGATCGATAACCTTATGATGGTGGAGGGGTATTGGTCAATCAGCGCTTTAACCCGTTCTGCAACCTGCGCCCCGGCACCCTTTTCAACCGCCATCTGCAGCCCGTGTATGCTCTGTGGGGTGGTTAAGGCTGGCTTTTCCTTGTCCTTTAGCCGGCCTCCAAATTGCCGATCGCCTGGCCTGGCCACTTCGACCGACTGTTCAGGTCTGGCCAGATAGGTGACCCAGACGATCAGCTCATCCCCGCGGCGCTGCAGCATGTGGAAGACCAGGAACAGGGGGTTGTCGCGTGGGGCCAACAGGTACACCGCTTCTACACGCTTGAGGGGAGCTGCAGCCCGGTTCACTTCCAGGCGCCCGCCTGTTGCCATGCCAGGCAGTTTGTCACCGATGGACACTTCCCCATAGGTGGATAACCCCAGCCTCAGCCAGGTGAAGATCGCTTCCGCACGCCGGCGGTTGTAAAAATAACCCAGGATGTAGCCAAAGATCAAGACTGCGGCCACCCCAATCACCACCCACTGGCCGGTATTCAGCTGCATGAGCACCTCCTGAATGTTATTCCCTGTTCCCTTGAAAAATCCACCTGACAAACAGGGGCACAGGGATGGTTTCGGGCCGGGTTGCACCCATACCCCTGTGCCCCAAGGGAGAAGGTAATATGGCGGATAGGTCAGGTGTACAGCAGGGCAACCATGCGGTTGAGCATGTCCACGCCGCGCACCTCGGTTTCGAGCAATGGCAGGGCAGCGCGCACGCGGTTGCCGAATTCCTTGTCAATCTTAGTCATGTAGGCGTCCTGCATGGCTACGCGGTTCTTGACGAAATCGGGTGAATCATCCATCACGCTTTTCTTATCAATGACCATGTTCACCACAACGCCACCTACCGGGATGTTGAAGTCGTGGAACCACTCGATGAAGCGGGTGATCACGGCGATGGGCAGGGCTTCGGGTAGGGTCACGAAGAAGAAAGAGGTGAGGCTGTCGTTGGTGAGCAGCTGCTTGGCGTGCGCCATCCGGCTGCGCAGGTTGAGCAGGTAATCCATCAGGGGGTCCTTTTCTTTCTTCTTCTTGCTGTACGAAAGCAGGTCCTTCAGGCTGGTAGCTTCCTCACGGCTCTGCACCATCTTGTTCACCCACATGGAGTACACGCTTGACATGCCCAACAAGCGGCGGGCATTGGCGGTGGGGGCAGTGTCGAACACGAACACATCGTATTCGTCCTTGAACATCAGGTCAATCATGTTCTCGAACATGGCCGATTCTTCGAAGGAAGGGTTCATGGTGGCTGATTCGACGAACTCATCCGCCTTGGTCTTGATATCGGCGTATTTCAGGAACCACTCGATCTTCTCGCGGATCTCCTGCTTGGATTTCTCGATGGTTTCTTTGGTGTCGATCTCGTAAGCCCACAGGTTGGGCACGCCGGTCACCGGGGTCTGCTTGCCGAACACGTCCTGGCTGAGCAGGCTGCTGAGCGAGTGCACGGGGTTGGTGGAGGCCAGCAGGGTGCGCCTGCCCTGCCCGGCAGCCCAAATGGCGGCTGTGCCGGCCAGTACAGTTTTACCCACCCCGCCTTTGCCCCCAAAAAACAGGAATTTCAGGCTGGGATTATCAGCCATATAATTTTTCATGGGGATTTCAATGGGCGCCATATCTCACTTGTCCGATTCGAATAGCGCATTGGCCACGCGCTCGATCATGGGCAGGCCGGTGATGTCACGCTCGAATTCCGGCACGCTGGTCAGCACTTCATTGCCGAAGGTTTGCCTGATCTCTTGCAGGTATTTCTTCTGCATTTCCATACGGTTGCGCAGGTATTCCGGGATATTGCCTGAGGCCAGCTCGGCGGGAATGACGCGGTTGACGATGTATCCCGAAAGCGGCACGTCATATTTGGCGAACAGGCCGGCGGCTTTCTTGGTGTCTAGGATGATCATCTCTTCGGGAATCAGCACGAAGTAGAAGGCGGTCTTCTCTTTATCGGTGAGGATGCTGGATGAAGCGTTGATGCGCTGCTTGATATATTGCAGCTCTTTGAGGATCTTATCCTCCTCGGTCTCTTTCTCGCGCTTCATCACCGCTGCCACCTGCCCATATTCAGCCATCTCTTCACGCAAGCCCGTGATTTTGTCGATCCACTGGTCGTAGACGGAAGCCATGCTCAGGTAATACAGCGCATGACCCAGCGGCACAAGGTCATAGATATAGTAGTCGTAATCGCCGCTCACCACGATATCCACCACTTCGTCGAAGATGGCGCTTTCTTCCATGGCTGGTTCGGCCGCTGCTGCCTGGATGTAGTTCTCGATTTCCTCGGGCACCTGATCCAGCCCGTACATGTCAAGGATTTTCTGGCGGATCTCGCCCTGGTATTCGCGGATGCGCTGGTCGGCGTCGATCTCCTGAGCGAACAGGTTGGGTATGATCTCCACCGGCCCCTGCCCGAAGATATTGCGCTCGAAGATATCCGAGAGGCTGGCCTGGGGATCCACTGAGAAGACCAGCACCTTGAAACCCTTCTTGGCCAGCCAGTAGGCTGCGGCAGCACTGAATGTGGTTTTGCCAAGCCCGCCTTTTCCGCCGAACATGATGTAGCGCCGGTTGGGATTCTTTTCAAAAATTTCAGCGAGGGACATGGTATGCTCCTATGCCAGCACTAGGCCAGTGCGTCGGTCAGATCACGCTCGCGCAACATGCGCCGCTTCCAGGTGCTGATCTGCGGCACCACGTATGGCAGAAGGCGTAGGCTGTAGTAGGGCGGCAGGATGGGGATGCCCAGCAGGTCGCCCATGGTGATCAGGATGAACAGGTGCTCCATGCTGCCGCGGGTTTTGAGCGCATAACGGGCCATGTCGTGGCCTGCCATACCATACATAATGCTTTTTAGGTTGCTAAAAATACCGGGTTTCTTTTCTTCAGCCATTGACTGCTCCTTTAGAAATAAGTCTGCAATATTGTTAGCCCAGATTGATCAGGATGCGTTGCCGTATTCAGGTGATCTCCTGGTCGCATAAATCGGTCAGGTCACGCTCGCGCAACAGGGTCCGTTTCCAACCGGTGATATTGGGTGCTATGTACGGCAGTAATCGCAAGGTGTAATATGGCGGCAGGATGGGTATGCCTAAAAAATCACCAAATACGATTAAGATGAATAAGTGCTCGATAGAAGCCCTTTCTTTATTCAGATCTCTGACCATCTCATAAATCGTGGCGCCGTAAATCATCTGGCCGACGGTGATCGCTGCCGTCCGCACAAGCTTGATCAAGCGCTGGAATATCGATTGCAGTGCCTGCATGCATTCCGCCTGTGATGTGCGACGTGCCTGGATGGCACGTCGCACATTAGATATGGATGAGCTACGCCCGAACTTCGGCCGGTTTGGTAATCGGCTGACGGAACGCTTTCATTGCGTCCCAGGCCAGGAGTAGGGCCGTCACCACCAGCACCAGAGCAACGATGCCGATGATTACCTGGGCGATCGTGTATTGAGCCACATTAGCCTGATTGGCTGCTTTGGGCAGGTTGATGAAGAAAGATTCATAAGCCTTGTACAGCAACGCGCCAATGGTGGTAATGAACATGAACACGAATGGCCAAAGTGTCCACTGGTAATTCTTGCCCTTGTTCTTCAGCCATAGAGTCACCAGCAGCAGCGCCAGTGAGGCCATCAGCTGGTTGGCAGCACCGAACATGACCCAAATCTGCAGGAAGGGTACCAGCCAGATCAATGCCAGGGTGACTACCAGGGCGATGATCGTGCCGACATGGACGTTCTTCATGACGGGCAGCTTATCACCCAGCGCTTCTGATGATGCCGCGCGCATGAAGCGCACCACCAGGTACATGATGGTGAGCGCCATCAGGGTAAGGAACACAGAGCCATACACTGTGCCCAGCTCGACGGGTAGCCCCCACTTGTTCATAAATGCGGCCAGTCCTTTCGAGAAGACCGTGGCTGCCGCTGCACCACCCCCTGCATCCTTGTAGCCCTGGAAGCTGCCCCAGGCAACCGTAGCAGTGAGGAAAGCGATCACTGCGAAGAACATTTCCAGGAACATGGAGCCGCCGCCCACGTACAGGGCATCAGTTTCCTTCTCCAGCTGGCGGGCGGTGCCTGATGATGACACCAGGCTGTGCCAACCGGAGATAGCCCCGCAGGCGATGGTCACGAAAAGGATTGGCCACAGTGGGCCAAGCCCGGCGACATTGAAGGTGGTGAAGGCTGGGAAGTCTCCCATGCCCGGGTGCCAGATCAGCAGTCCCACTACCCCACCCAGGATTCCCAGGGTGACGATCCAGAAGGATACATAGTTAATCGGCTGCGCCCAGCGCCAGATGGGCAGCACTGCCCCGAAGTAGCAGATGGCAACCATCAGCAGGCTGCCGATTAGCCGCGCCTGGGTGACCGTCAGGAACATCGTGGGGCTCACCACCGCACCTTCCGCGTTCGTGGCGAAGCCATAAATAAGGCTGAAGAAATTCTTCACTGGGGTAAGCGTGCTGATGTAGATCCCAACGAAGGACAGCACTACGGTGATGACTGAGGTCAGGATGATATCCTGCTTCCACTTATAAGTCATTTGTCCTGCCAGGAGGCCCACCAGGATCACGATGATCACACCCAGGGGAACGGCGGGATTGGTGAACAGGTTGTATCCCACCTGCACGCCGAATGAGCCCATGATCAGCCACAAATAGAAGTAGATGAAGATCAGCAGGATCATGCGCGAGCGGGGTGAGATCAGGCGGTAGCTGAGGGCTCCAAAGGATTGCCCCTCCTCACGCACACCGATCATGATGCTGGTGAAATCTTGCACCCATCCGATGAAGAAGGTGCCGATGACGATCCACAGCAAGGCAGGCAACCAGCCCCACTGCACGGCGATGATCGGTCCGAGGATCGGGCCGAGGGCGGCAATAGATTTGAATTGGTAACCGAATAGCACGTTGCGGTTGGCAGGTGTGAAGTCCACCCCGTCCATGAACATCTTGGCAGGTGTGGCTTTCTTCGCATCCGGTTGGATAATATGATTGTTGATCCACCTGGCATAAACGAAGTACCCTACACCGATGGTTGCCACACCAATTAAGAGAGCAATTAACGAATTCATCTATTCCTCCAGTAACTTACTATGACGCTATTAGTTAACTGTGAACGAGTGTAGCATGGGTTGGCGTTTATTCGATAAGGCACCTCCTTTTATTCTCACCTATCCCGCTATCATTGACAAGCTCTCAAAGCTGGGATACTATCCAGGCTGATTTTCATGAATTGATATGAGGAAAAAATGAGCCTGTACATGATGATCGGGTTGATTGGGCTGTCATATATCGTAATTTTTGGCGGCATGGCGCTTATCCGGCGGGAAGGTCTTTCCACGCGATTTGCCATCGAGTCATTATGCATCACCGCCATATTTACCATCCTTGCTTACTTCACTGCCATCCAGATCCATCCGGTACTGTTCCTCATCCTGCTGTACCTGGTCACCTTGCGGGCGAGGATCATATCCGATCTGGGGGTCATGGTTGCCAGGCGTGGCAATTTCGTTCAAGCGGAAAGAATCTACAACCTCGCCTCACATCTATGGCCTGACCAAACTAGCGAGTTGATCATCAAAATTAACCTGGCAACCTTGTTGTTGCAAAAGAAACAGCTCGATGAGTCGATCTCCATGTTCACCGAGGTGCTCAGTGAAGCCAACAAACCATTTTTGGGGGTCAAGTACGAAGCAGCAGCACATTACAATCTGGGTGTAGCTCACCTGCGTAATAACGACAGCTCACGAGCAATGGTCGAATTCAATAACGTGCTCGACACCTGGCCTGCCTCCCTGTATGCCCGGCGAGCCTCCGAGGCTCTGGAGCGCTTGCACAAGAAACCTGCCCAACCAATCGACGACACTCCATCTGACAGCTGATATCTCCTATACTTGCCAGTAAATAAAAACACCAGTGATACTTGAGATAAGTCACAGGCATTTTTTAACGTACCTCTTCGATTGTAAGCCAATCATTACAATCGAGGCAATAATAGAGCGATTGAAACGAAATCTGAGATCGGTTTTCATTGTACCTGATCAGATACTTGCTGTATTGAGATACAACACCCCAATACTGCTCTGGTTACTATTTAGATTAATGTTCGATTAGAATTGTTGATGAAATTATATCACGGTCTGCATGGATCCTCGCTCCCAATAAAGTGGACTTTCGTGTAAACTTGGGGCGAGCACATAACCCTGGGAGAAGCGTTGGCCATAAAAAAACCCTACTACAGAGGGTTATCATTTTCCATACATCATGTGAAAATCCAAACAGGAGTTTGATTCCAGAAAGGTAAGAGGAAGGACATCACCATACGCAGCTTACAGGGTGAAGAAATGCTGGAAACCCTGTACAACCTGAATTCGTATTCGCTGCACCCCTCACCGCCCCTGCAAAACAGGGAGGACTGGATGGCCATCGCAAAGCCACGCCAGGGAATCACTTGTCTTGCGCTGTTTGAGGATCATGCTCCCGTTGCCGTGGTTGCCAGCACACCCCTGACTCAGAATATGCGTGGCAGGCTGTATCCTACTTCGGGCATTTGGGGAGTGTCCACCATGCCTGCTGCGCGGCGCAAAGGCTACTGCCGCCAGCTGATGGGCAGCCTGTTATCAGCAAATCGGGTGGAGGGGAAATCTTTTACAAGCTTGTACCCCTTTCGCGAATCCTTCTATGAGCGATTTGGGTATGTGTCGTATCCATTGACCAAAATTGCCCGCTTCACCACCCAGTCGCTGATTCCACTGCTCAAGCTGGAGACCGGTGGAGAGATCAGGCTGCAATACATCGCTGAGACGTATGACGACTATCGCGAGTATCTGGTGCAGATGCGCCTCCACACGCATGGCATGGCGATGTTTGATTATCCTAACCGGGCATCTGTGAAACGAAATTTGGTGTGGGCTGCCAGTGCCGTGTTCGATGGGAAGACTGAAGGAGTGATGTTGTACCGGACGACTGGTGAAGAGGTGACGAAATATACATATTTAGCCACGCGCTTTTACTATCACACCAGCCGGGCGCGCTACCTGCTGCTCGATTGGATCGGCCGCCATATAGACCAGGCGAAGCAGGTGGAGATGTGGCTACCGGAGGACAAATACCCTGAGACCTGGCTGGCGGATACCCAGGTAAAGATCGAAAACCCTGAGCGGGCAGCCATGAGCCGGGTGTTGGATATTGAAATGATAAGCGGCATGCAGGTGGGCGAGGCTGACTTTTCGGCCCGCATCATCGACCCGCTGTGCCCCTGGAATGAGGGCCTGTGGCGCTTTGAATCAGTTGAGGGCCGGCTGCAGGTCTCCAAAGCGCAGGCTGCCGATTGTGAGCTCACCATCCAGGCATTGAGCGCCCTGGTCAATGGCACGCTCGACCCCACGGATATTGCCTTGCGTGGCTGGGGAAACCCCGGTGCAGCTGTCCAGGCTGCCATTGTTGAGATGTTCCCCAGCATGAGGCCCTTCATGCATGAGATGTTCTAGATCAGTAGCCAGCAGCTGGATGACAAAACTGTAATTATGCAGTGAGTAGATTCATGGAAAGAGAGGTCAAATGAGCATAACAGAAACAGAGAAGCAAGCAGTAGAGCAAGCCATCCACGATACGATTGGTTGGGCGCTGACTAAGGATTTTAATCGCTTGTATGCGGCTGTCGCCCAGGATGAGGATTTTTTCATCTACCATCCCGATTCCAAGAGCACCATCAGGGGCTTCGAAGCATTCAGGCAGTTTGGCGAGGCAGGCTGGAAAAATGAGGCCTTCAGGGCCACAGACTACGCCATCAAGGACCTGCGCATCACCTTCGCCAGGCTGGGGAATGTGGCCTGGTATGCCTGCCTGCTGGATGACCACGCCGAATGGAATGGCAAGCCCATTGGGTGGGATGATTGCCGCTGGACCGGCACGCTGGAAAAGCGCGACGGAAGCTGGGCGGTGGTGCAGATGCATTTTTCCTTTCCCAAGGATGGGTGATCAGCGAATCGCCCTGATGTGATTTGGATCAGCCTGTATTCGGATAGCCTGGTAAGCTCAGATTATCGATGGACGAGGGCGAATTCAGTTGAGAGGTATTTAAATCAGGTAAATGTAACAAGGAGGACGCATGGACCGTGAAGGATTTCGTGAGCTGCTCAAAACACGCAGGCTAAATGATAAACAAATTGAGGCTTCCATCGCCACCGCCGAGCGCTTCGAAGCATACCTGGTCTCATTGGGCAGGCAGCCACTCGCTGAGGACGCCATCGAGTTTTGCAATACCCTGGTGCAGGAAGGGCAAAATAGCTATGATAATTTCCTGGCCTTGGCCAGGTATGCCCTGTTCCTCAAAAATAATGTTATTTTGGTGCCCATTCTGGAACTGGTGGATGGTGTCGAGGTGCAGCCCAACCTGTATAAACGGGTTGGCGAGCTGTACGGGCTGCAAGTGCGTGACGAAGTCTTTGCGGACATCGGCATCACCCAGTTAGGCGTGCCCAGCAGTGCGAAACCCTTCGACCTGTTTCCCGCCCTCGACCGGTTGATAGTGAAGGTGGGATATGATGAAGTAGAACAATTATTATCGGCCTGCCTGCGCGATCTGCCGGATAAATATTATCTGGGCGAGCGCAAAAAGTACAAAAAATCGGCTAATATCGACGCATACCTGGAAATGAAGCGCCGGGATTTTCTCGAGGAATTGCGGTCTTGCCAGCGAGATGGAAGGTTGTTCTTTTCTCAGGAGATCACCGACGAGGTATTGCAATATGTGGCAGAGCACCCTGAAACTGAAGCCGGGGTGCGTGACGGCAATTTACTGTACATTACGAAAATCCCTTATAACGCCAAAGAATATCTCACCGAAACAGACCCGACCCTTAAACGCTACTACGCCTGCCATTGCCCGTGGGTACGCGAATCCATCAAGGCTGGTAACCTGCGCATGGAACCGGTGTTCTGCAACTGCAGTGCGGGTTTCTCCAAGAAGCCCTGGCAAGTGATTTTTGGGCAGGAATTGAAGGTTGATGTGCTCGAATCAGCCCTCAAGGGTCATTTCCGCTGCCGCTTCGCCGTCCACCTGCCTGATGATCTGGAGCTTGCCTAGGCAATCATAGCTTATTGTCAGCTGATAGAATATATAAATCACTTTTCGGGTTTAGGATGACATGAGACCCTTCAAGGAGCTCAACCGCCGGGCACGCTTGTAACGGCTCAGGCAAATAGCCCGCTCTGCTCTTGACGCCCATGGCCTGGCGGGTGCGCACCTGGAATTTATCCAGTACTACCAGAATATCATCTATCGGGTGGATGTGCCCGTGGATGCCGCCACTTGGCGTGTGGGTGACCCATACATTCCCAACCACTAGGTGCCGCGCATTCACGCCATGGGTGATCTTGAGGCTATCACTTCAGAAATCACCTGGCTGGAAGCGCTGAGCTTGGAGGTAGGCCTGGCAGTGCCAGCGCCGGTGATGACCCTGGATGGTAAATTGCTGAGCACAATCAAGACTCCTGGCATATTCGATGAGCGGGTGATTTCCCTGATGCGCTGGTTGGATGTTCGCAGCTATCATAAAAGATTGCAACCGAAGCACATGGCAGCCTTGGGCGAAGTGGTGGCTCAGCTCCATAATTTTTCGGCTGTCTGGCAGCCACACGAGGGTTTCACCCGGGCGCATTGGTATTGGCATGCCCAGCTTGGGGCAACATGTTCCACCATTCCATGGATGAGCTCATCGCTTCCATCCCTGTCAGGTTTCGGAATCCATTTTTGGAGGTGTCGCAGGTGACCAAACAGGTAATGGAACAGCTGGGAAAATCTTCGTCTGCATACGGCTTGGTCCATTCAGACCTTTACCCAGAGAATGTGCTGTTCAAGGCTGGCAAGGCTTACCCAATCGATTTTGAGGATTGCGGTTTCGGTTAATGGATGTGGGATATCGCCGTGGCATTGTGCGAGTGGGCCCGGGGTGAGCATCGGGAGAGGATGCGTGATGCATTTTATAACGGTTATGCACGCCTGCGTACACTACTACAGGTGCAGTGGAGCCTGCTAGACCTTTTCGTAGCCACTCAATTTGCCACCGTGGTTCTGTGGTCTTCGCCTTCCTTAAGATTGATCCGCAACGTGCTGCTGAATATGAGCCGTGGCGCAACAGAAACGGAGAAAAGCTGTTAGGGTTTTACCATCGATGAAAGCAAAACCACCCATCCTGCTAACGAGCCGTCTCAAGCTCAGGCCAATGCGGGTTTCTGATGCGGAAGTACTCAATCGCATCAATCAAGCTGAGGGCGTATTGCGCTACTTCCCTGGCTCCAACCCGCCCCCGCTGGAGAGGGTGCAACGATTCATCACCGGGCAGCAGCAGCACTGGCAGGAGCACGGCTATGGCAATTGGGGTATTGTGCTTGCGGGAAGGCGCAAAATAATCGGCTGGGCTGGTTTGCAGTACCTGCCCGAGCTGGGCGAGACCGAAGTGGGCTTCCTTCTCGACCGTCCCTACTGGGGTAAAGGCTACGCCACCGAGGCGGCTCTGGCCTCCCTGAAATTCGGCTTTGACCATTGCAGCCTGCACAGTATCATTGCCCTGGTGCACCCTCACAACCTGGCCTCCCGACGGGTGCTCGAGAAGTGCGGAATGGTCTACCAGCACAGGCTCTCACTGTGGGGGATGGCATTGATGCGCTATACGATTAGCCACTGATTCCCTGATAATTTCCATTTTGGTATTGTTTAATTAGATAATATAGAGTAATATTATCCAATATCAGGGTTGAGCTAACTCTGGTACCCAACCACAAACATTCACAAGGGGTCATTCCCTGCCTCAGCTTAAAGGAGGAAATCCATGTCAGACATGCAAACTGAGGAAAAAAAGGCTACCGGTCTCACTGGAGAGGCGATAGCCGGACTGCGAAGCAAGATTCGCGGTGATATTATCCAACCTGGCGAACCGGAATATGATGAGGCTCGCAAGGTATACAACGCCATGATCGATAAATTCCCCTGCCTGATCGTCCGCCCGGTGGATGTTGCAGACATTAGTAGTGCGGTTGAGTTTGCAACGGAGCAAAAGCTTGAAGTTGCCGTAAGAGGTGGGTCTCATAGTGGTCCTGGTTATGGCACGGTGGAAGGTGGGTTTGTGATCGATCTTTCAAGAATGCGAGGAATTCGTGTCGATCCTGATGAGGAGACCGTACGGGTAGAGGGTGGTGCATTGCTGGGCGATGTGGATCACGCTACCTACCCGTTTGGGTTAGCGGTACCATCGGGCACTTTTTCAACCACCGGAGTCGGAGGTTTGACTTTGGGTGGAGGAATGGGTTATCTTGCTCGTCGCTACGGGTTGAGCGTAGATAATCTGCTTGAAGTGGATATGGTATTGGCGGATGGTTGTTTTGTGACTGCAAGCAAGAAACAAAATGAAGACCTATTTTGGGCTGTGCGCGGAGGGGGAGGAAACTTTGGTATTGTTACTTCCTTCCTGTTTCAAGCGAGACCTGTAGCGACAGTTTATGGTGGCCCCATGATCTGGCCTATTGAGGAATCTAAAAACATCTTGCCGTTCTGGCAAGATCTGATCCTCACGGCACCTGAAGAGCTCTATGGGATATTTGCGTTCTTGACCATTCCACCTGTACCACCTTTCCCTGAACAATTTCACATGAAAAAAATGTGTGCAGTTATCTGGTGTTATTCAGGTGAGTTGGAAGGGGCTGAGCAGATTTTAAAACCAGTGAGAGATTTCCGCGAACCAGCTATTGACATGGCTGCGCCAATTCCCTTCCCGGCATTACAGAGTATGTTTGATCCTTTATACCCTGCCGGGTATCAGTGGTATTGGGAATCGGATTTCTTTAAACGCTTCGATGCGCAAGCCATTCAGGAGATCATTAAAGCTGCGAATGACTTACCAACAAGTTTCTCTCAAATCCATATCTTCCCGCTTAACGGTGCTGTTGGACGGATAAATCCGCATGAGACTCCTTGGGGTTTTCGCGATGCAAATTTTTCAATGGCGTTGATCGCAGTTGATCCTGACCCAACAAACAAAGAACACATCGCCAGGTGGGCAAAAGAATCCCGCTCTGCATTTCATCCATATTCAACAGGAAGTGGATACTTAAATTTTGCGATGAACCAAAGTACTAGTAATGTTGAAATGGCGTACACAGATAACTACATGCGTCTTGCGAAACTGAAGGCCAAATACGACCCGAACAACCTGTTCCATATCAATCAGAACATACCGCCCGATGTTTCCATGGAGTAAACCTCCAGTAGGGGAGGGTCTCAAACCCTCCCCTACAATCTAGGTCTCAAACCCTCCCCTACAATCAAGGTCTCAGACCCTCCCCTACAATCTAGGTCTCAGACCCTCCCCTACAATCAAGGTCTCAAACCCTCCCCTACAAATAGCTTCCCAGTCCTCCCCTACAAGAAGGGCTCCTGTTTCTTCGCTCCGTGACAATACCAATACAGCGAGGGAAATGTAATCGGTTCTGGATGATGGGGGGAATAGCTGCCACTTACGTGGCAGATTTATTCAGGCGAAATTACCGCCACCATGCGGTGATCACCCGGCCTGGGAGTGCCGCCGGCGGTTAATGCTCCGGGTTTTGCCTGGCAGCCTTGGCTGCCACCGCCATTTTTTGGAACATGGTCTGCGCCTCTTCGGCGGTCAGCTTCTCATCCAGCAGCGGCAGGTAGATTTCCTCTTCCTTGGCAAAGTGCACTTTGATCAGCGTATAGAGCCCATACAGCACGCGCCGGAATGCCATGGCTTGTAGCGAGGTAATGGATAGCACCGACTTGTGCACCCGTAGCGTCTCCAGCTCTTCTGTCAGCCGGGCAATCTCCTGGTGGTCGCGCATCATGCTGGCGGTGGCCTGCTGGCAGCCCATTGCTTTTTGCACCATGGGGTACAGAGCAGCTTCTTCGGCCTTAGCGTGTGGGATCAGGTGGCGGGATAGGAAGCGATAGGCATCTTCGACTCTGGCGTGGGCATTGGTGGTCAGGCTCTCGTACACCGCGTCGCCTGCCTGGCGCAATTCTTCCACGAAGGGGTACAGCTCCTGGTGCTCATCTCGAAGGGGTTGGGTAAGGCTTGCCATAATTTTTCTCCTTTATGCTCGCTATACCTATATGATACAACGAAATCCCGGCTTTAACCTTAGATTTACTGAGCGAATTGGTAAAAGGATATTAGGCATTCATGCATTTACATCACTTGTTTTCAACGCTATGGATAGGCATGAAATTGCCTGTTATGAGGCAGCGGATAAAAACCACTACCTGGAGGGGCAGCACGCGCGGCAAGAAGCTGATGATGGTGCCGGAGGTGGAATACCAAACCAAGACGGATAAGAAAGTGTGCCCAGATGTCATATTGAAGGATGCTTTGCGCCAGAATTACAGGTTTCAGGAGAGCAAGGACGACAAAGATAGCCTAAAAATCGAGATCCAGAACAAACTGACCACGGGTTATCCAACAGCCTGCGCAATCGCCGGGTGGTGCCTAACAACCTGGCAGGGCAGCGATTTTTCCGGTAATACGGCTGAGACCGACCGAGTGGCGGTGATGGATGCCGACGTCCGCCCGGACAACAATTAGGGATTTGGATTATTGGCTGCCCAGGTCGCTGTTCAATAAGCAGTTAGTTGATTGTCTCTTTGCTCGTCTCTAAAACAATCATTTCTGTCTCATCGTTATATGAAAGTAATTCAGCATATCTACCCCATTTAATTAAGGTCATAATTTGTTTTTCTGCCTCATCGGGTGGAAATTCCAAGCCCAACGCAGTAAAGATGACTTCCCTTTTCAACCGCTTATCTTCAGAATTCTGAAGCATCCTTAATAACCATTTTACGAGAGGCAATCTGCGCACCCGTGAAGCAAATATCTCTTTCCTGGCAAGAATACTCGCCTCGGCAAATGTCGTTCCTAAAGGGGTAATCTCGATATCTCCTTTAGCAATTGATGCGAAACCAAATAACTCTGCGGCTTCCGTGAGAAGTAAGATATCATTTGATTCAACCCCAAGTTCTTCTTCAAGCAAATAGATATCGTGTTTTTCACTATCTAGTTCCTCCAGATGTTCCAGCAAACCCGCAAGATCGCCAATATCCACTCCCGGCAATCTGCGGGTAATTCCTGGCTCACCTGGCGCCGAACCATATTCTTCACGCTCTGATCTCGTTTGACCTGCCAACAGTGCATAAACCTGGTCAACATTTTTCTGGAATTCTGGAGATTTTCGCTGTCGAGGGTGTGGGAGATTGATCACATGGTTAGCGATGATTCTCCCGGGATCTTTATCCATGACAACGATACGATCAGCGAAAAATACAGCTTCTTCAATGTTGTGGCTCACCATTAATATCGATTTTGTTGGGATTTTTCCCTCAGTCCATAATTCTAGCAATTCACCTCTTAATGATTCGGCGCTAAGCACATCTAAAGCTGAAAAAGGCTCGTCCAGGCATAACAATTCAGGTTCAACAGCCATAGCACGTGCAAACCCCACTTTTTGCCGCATTCCTCCAGACAATTCTCTGGGATAGGCCGTCTCGAAACCGTCAAGCCCAACCCGGTCAACCAATTCTTCTGCTTTCTTAGACCGGGTCGGCTCTTCGACTCCTTTAACTTTTAAGACGAGTGCTACATTGTCAATCACACTCAACCAGGGGAATAATGCAAAAGTTTGAAAGACAATAGAAGAATGTGGATTCACACCCACCAACAAATTGTTTCGATAAAGGACTTTACCGCTTGAGGCTTTCTGTAAACCGGTGATTATTCTTAATAAAGTGCTCTTGCCACAACCTGCAGGGCCTAATAAAGCCACAAATTCTCCATCGGTTAATTGAAGATTTACGTCCTCAACTGCCGTAAATTTCCGAGACCCTGTTCCATATTCCTGGCAAACATTCTCTAAAGATAGCAATATATCAGCCATTCTAAACCTCCATCCGATATTTTTCTTCAGCTAAGGCATACAATCGCCTCCAAAGCAATCGATTCACCAAAATTACGGTGATTATCATCGCAAGCGTAGCTGCTAACAACAGTGGATAATCTCCTGATGCCGTCGCGTCAGCAATTAATGCTCCTATTCCATTAACCTCCAAGGTTCGTCCGCCAAGGTGCTGGTATTCGGCAACAATACTAGCATTCCATGCCCCTCCACTGGCGGTGATCGCTCCGGTAATAAGATATGGGAATATTCCCGGCAAGATCAATGTTCGCCAACGCTGCCATCGAGAGAGTTGTAATAATCTGGCGGTATATTTTAGATCCTGAGGAATTGCACTCGCTCCAGCAATGATATTGAAAAGTAAATACCATTGAGTACCCATAAGCATCAAAATGATTGCAGCAAGGTTTAGCCCACCGGGAAGATTAATCACCAATAAAATAATCACCGGGAATAGTGCTGTTGCCGGTACCGAGGCTGTCACCTGAACGATGGGCTGTAAAACAGATGCAAGTTTCTGATTCATTCCAATTGCAACGCCCAACGGAATTGTCCAAAGGAGAGCAATGATTAAGGCCACACTAACGCGAAGAAATGTAGCCAGAACACCCAACCCTACCGATCTCCATTGACCAGGCGGCAAACTGATTAACATCTCGGTAGTTTGATAAACAAAATAGAGAATAGCTATACCAAAAATCCCAATTAATATTGCTCCTATTAGTTTTTGAGATCGGTTGTTATCCGTAGATTTTTCGACAATTGGGAAACGTTGTAAGGATTTACGATCGATCCATTCAGCCACAGGGTAAAATAACCGCCTGGATAACCATCGAGTTAAGAAAGAATTTTTGATAAGGTCGTAAAACCAGGAACCTGGAGGATTATCATTTTCAATCATCTCCACTTTAAACCGATCAGCCCATGCCAGTAAAGGTCGCCAGATAAGCTGGTCTAAAATTACAACCGTAAGAATTAATGTGCCAATCCCCAAGGCGATGGCTGTGTAATTGCTTTGACTGGCGGCCTTACTGAGATAAGCACCTAAACCAGGTAAGCGGAAATCTTTTGATCCGACGGTAAATATTTCAGCAGCCATTAAGAAGAACCATCCCCCAGCCCACGACATCATGCTATTCCAAACGAGGCTGATCATGCTAAATGGAAGTTCTAATCTCTTAAATTTTATCCAGGTGTTCAGGCGAAAAATCGAAGATGCTTCTTTGAGTTCCTGTGGGATGGTGGTTAATGACTGGTACCAGGCGAAGGTTAAGTTCCAGGCCTGGCTCGTAAAAATTAACACTATTGAAGCAAGCTCTACAGCAATTTTTTCAGGAAGGATTGCTGAAAAACTTAGTAGCACTACCGGCAGGAAAGAAAGGATAGGCACACTTTGCAAGACGTCGAGCAGCGGCATCAGAATTTGCTCAGCACGATGGTTGTAAGCTGCTGTACGCCCATAAAGTAAAGTGAAAATCATAGATAACAAATATGCGGCTGTCATTCGCCCAACTGACAAAACGGCATACCATGGAAGTGAACCTGGTGAGAGGGAGATTTCTGGACCTGTTATTTCAGCGGGAGCATTAAATGCGATTCGAACTCCGATGTACAGCAATGCCACGATTAATAGCAGTGCGAGTATATCCCCCCACGTAAATGCCTTGTTTTTATTTGGTGAAATGTGAAAAATTCGAAGATCGTTTGCCATGTGTCCAGCACCTTCAGGGTAATGGATTTACCCGGAAGGTGTAGACATATTCATCTTCCGGGTTTACGTATTACTATAAATACTATGGTCCTCTATAGATACATCAGCAGAGGCATCGTCTGAAACCGATGATAAAAGAGTAATCATGCCCGAAATTTTACCCCTGTTTTAATTTTTTGTCATCAGGATTCTTGTACATATTACTGTCTAATCATAGGTATCATTTCATCACAGACGCAGTAAAGACACCCGGTCTTTTTTCCACACATCAGAAATCAGAGAATATCGTGATTTTTTGCATAATCCCAGCCGATGGATAAAAGCTCAGGCAAAGATCTTAAGCATGCAATAGAGACCTCGAACTTGAGGTTGCATGCTGACACAAGCGGCTCGAGAGGCTGTCTCCATGAGCAAGTTAATCAATTTTTCTTCTTTTTTACGATGTCTTTTAGGTGATGAAAATTACAGATTATCCTTGGTTTTTTTACCCTGGCTATTCGTCGTTGGTCATGGTCAGCTTGTGGCCGGCAGCCTTGTCCACCAGCCACAGCGGGTGCTTGGTGCCAGAGCGGATGAGCTGGGCGGGCAGCTCGCTTGGCTGGTAAGGCCCTTCCAGCACATCCTCCAATACCTGGGCCTTATCGGCGCCCGACACCAGGAACACCACCTGCTCAGCCTGGTTGATGAACGGGGCGGTGAAGGTGAGGCGATACATGCCTAGCTCTTCCACGTAAACGTCCCGCACCCAGCGCTGATCTTCGTTGAGTACCATGGTGCGCGGGAAGAGCGAGGCGGTGTGCCCGTTGCTGCCCAGGCCCAATAACAGCATGTGGAAGTTGGGGTTCTGGATGCTGAAAAATTCCTTTAGTTCGGCTTCATATTCCAGGGCAGCCTGCTTGGGATTCGTGGCGCAGCGGATGGGGTGGATGTTCGCCGGGGGAATGGGCACGTGGTCCAGCAGAGTTTGGCGGGCCATGCGCGAGTTGCTGCGCGGGTCATCCTCCGGCACGCAGCGCTCATCGCTCCAGAAGACGTGCACCTCAGACCAGTGGATGCGCTCACTATATTCTGGCGTGGCCAGCAGCTCGTACATGCGGCGCGGGGTAGCGCCGCCCGAGAGGGCCACGCTGAAGCGCCCGCAGGCGATACCCGCTACACGCGATTGCAGGGTAAACAGCTCGGCGGCTGCACGGCTAATGGCTTCCAGGTCGGGGTAAACGCGGATCATATCATGCTCCAGTTTCCTGGCCTTCGGCGAAAATCGGTTGCAGCCAGCGCCGGCCATCCTGGGCGATGAGTGCTTCGGCGCTGGCCGGCCCCCAGGTGCCCCCGGCGTAGTTGGGAAAATCAGATGGCGCCGAGTTGCGCCAGGCGTCCAACACCGGCTCGATCACCTGCCAGGCTTTCTCTACCTGATCGGCGCGCATGAATAGGGTGGCATCTCCGTTGATTACATCCAGCAGCAGGGTTTCGTAAGCCTCGGGCGGGGTGGTATTGAAGGCTTCCGAGTAGCGGAAGCGCATGTTCTGCGAGCTCAGGCGCAGCTCCACACCGGGCATCTTGGCCTGGAAGTGCAGGTCGATGCCCTCATCCGGCTGGATTTGTATCTCCAGGCGGTTGGGCAGCCAGTCTTGATGAGCTGAGGACGGGAATGACTGGTGAGGCACGGGGCGGAACTGGATGATGGCCTGTGAGACCTTGCGGGCTAGGCGCTTGCCCGTGCGCAGGTAGAAGGGGATATCCTGCCAGCGCCAGTTGTCGATGAACAGCTTGATGGCGGCGAACGTCTCGGTGTTGGATTCAGGGTCCACATCGGGCTCGCTACGGTAGCCGGTGACGCGCTCGCCCTCCAGCCAGCCTGGACCGTACTGGCCCCGCGAAGCAAATTCATGCAGGTGGTCGGAGGAGATGGGGCGGATGGCCGACAGCACATCCACCTTGCGGGCGCGGATCTCGTCGGCGTCGAACGCCGAGGGCGGCTCCATGGCTACCAGCGACAGGATTTGCAACAGGTGGTTTTGGATCATGTCGCGCAGCGCCCCCGAATGGTCGTAATAGCCACCGCGGTGCTCCACGCCCACCTGCTCGGCCACGGTAATCTGTACGTGGTCGATGTAGCGCCGGTCCCAGATGGGCTCGAACAGGGCGTTGGCAAAGCGGAATGCCAGCATGTTCTGCACCGTCTCCTTACCCAGGTAATGGTCGATACGGTAGATCTGCGGTTCTTCGAGGGTCTTGAGCAAGGATTGGTTGAGCTCGTGGGCCGACCGCAGGTCGTGCCCGAAGGGCTTCTCGAACACCACACGGGCTCGCTTGCGGTCGCTCACCAGGCGTACCTGCCCCAGGTTGTGGACGATGGTCTCGACGATGGTTGGGGGGGTAGCCAGGTAATACACTCGCTCGGCGTGCTCTCCCCACGATTTTTCGCGCTCACCCAGGTGCTTTGCCAGGTTTTCGAAAGTCTCGGGGTTGTTGAAATCACCCGCCAGGCAGCCGTCCACGTGGGTGGCGAACTCCTTCCATTGTTCGGGCTTGGCCTTGCCGCGCCGCGAGAACTTGTTCACCCCATCCAGGTAACGGCTGCGTAGGTTGTCCAGGCCAATGGGCTTGGCATCGATCCCGCAGATGGAGAATTTTTCGGGCAGCAGGTGGCTCAGGTAGAGGTTATACAAGGCGGGGATCAGCTTGCGCCAGGTGAGGTCTCCGGCAGCGCCGAAGATCACGATTTCGGCAGAAGGCAGAGAAATGGATGCCATCTTATCCTTGCTCCTTTGCCCATTCGGTGTGGAAAACACCGCGCTCGTCCACCCGCTCGTAGGTATGCGCCCCAAAGAAATCGCGCTGGGCTTGGATCAGGTTCGCCGGCAGGTGCATGGAGCGCAAGCTGTCGATATACGCCAGGGTTGCCATGAACCCCGGTACAGGGATGTTGAATGTGGAGGCAACCTGCACCAGGTTGCGCAGGTCATCCAGGCACTCTTCCACGGCTTTGCCCAGGGTCTTATCCAGCAGCAGGTGCAACAGCTGCGGCTGGCGAGTATAGGCGTCGCGGATAGGTTCGAGCAGCTTCGAGCGAATGATGCAGCCGCCACGCCAAATACTGGCCACCGCCTGAAAGTCCAGATTGTAGTTATATGCTTCCGATGCCGCAGACAGCTGGGCGAATCCCTGGGCATAGGTGGTGATGATGGCTGCATACAGGGCACGTCTGGCCTGGGGGATCACTTTTGGTTGCTCGGAGGGCAACGGCTGGATTTTCTGGCCGTACTGCTGGCTGAAGGCAGCGCGCTGTTCTTGCAATCCCGACAGGTTGCGCATCATCACCGCCGTGTCGATGGTGGGGGTGGGGACGTGTAGATTGAAAGCGTCCTGGCTGGTCCACATGCCGGTGCCCAGTTGGTGAGCGGCATCCAGCACCACATCCACCAGGCGCTTCCCGGTGATGTCATCCACCTTGCGGAAAATTTCGGAGGTTATTTCAACCAGGTAACCGTTCAGCTCTTCCTGGTTCCAGCTGGAGAATAACTTGCCCAACTCATCGTCGGTTAGCCCGACGCCGCGCGAGAGGATGTCGTAGGTCTCGGCGATGAGCTCCATGATGCCGTATTCGATGCCGTTGTGCACCATCTTGACGTAATGTCCGGCCGAGCGTGGGCCAAGATAAGTGACGCATGGGTCACTGCCAACATGGGCAGATGCAGCCTCCAGGATATCCTGGACCACCTTATAAGCGTCCGGCGGTCCGCCGGGCATCATGCTGGGTCCGTGCCGGGCACCCTCTTCACCGCCCGAGACCCCCATGCCAAAAAAGTGCAGTCCCTTGGCCTCAAGGGTGCGCTGACGCAGGTCGGTATCTGTGAAGTGCGAGTTGCCGGCGTCGATGATCATATCTCCCGGATGGAGGTGAGGCAGCAGGTCGCGGATCACGTTATCCACAATCGGCCCAGCTGGCACCAGCAGCATGATGGCGCGCGGCACCTGCAGCAACGCGATGAAGCCTGCAATATCGTTTGCGGATTGTATGGGCAAGCCACCTGCTTCTGCCTTCAATAAGGTTACTTTTTGCGGATCTTTGTCGTACCCCGCCACGGTAAAACCATGTTCTGCCATGTTGAGCAGCAGATTTCGCCCCATCACACCCAGTCCCACCATGCCAATGCGGCATTTATTATCGCTCATTTGACTCCTTTCGAATGTTTTTCCCACTTTTATGTTGATGAAAGGCCCAGTGCTGCCAATCCGGCGCGGGTGGTTGAAAAGTTGGCATGCACGATGCCGTGAATACCCAGGCTGCTGGCCACTTCGATGAACATCAGCCGGTCGTCGATGTAAGCCACTTCATTGGGCGCGGCTTGAGATACGTCCAGTGCAATGCGGTAGATATCCAGGTCCGGCTTGCGGTAGTGGACGAAGCAGGACGAGATGAAGGTATCGATTACCTGATCGAGGTTGAAGGTATGGATGCGGTAAGCATTGATTTCGCGCCCCTCGTTGCTGACGGCGATGGTTTTCAACTCATGAGCCTGTTTCAGCGATTGGACCAATTGCAGCATTTCTGGGAAGGGTTTGGAGCGAGACAGCATGAAATTCTTGAAATCGTCCACCTCGAAGGGTCTTTTCTGGCAAAAAATAACCCTTTGTAGGTAGTCATCCAAGCTCAATTTTCCCTCTTCGTAGGTGTCATAGGTGAGGTGGTGGCGTTCTTCGATATCTTCATAATCCAGCTGGAAATGCTCGGCTGCGTGGCGGCGGGCTTTATGATCCCAGCCGTTGGTGAGCAGAACGCCCCCGATATCCAGGAAAAGTGTAGTGATGTGAATATTGTCCATGCTCAATAGCCCCTTTCTAGCATCTCCTCCCTTGCCAAGGGTGCAGCCAGGCGTACCAACCGCTCAAAAAAACAGGGTTTGCCAGGCTCGTTTGGTTGAAACCAGCGGGTGGGTGCTGAAGCTAATCACCCATGCAGCTGCTCGCTCAACCAGATGGGCAGGCTGGGAACCCTGATAATGTGGCTCCTGACCACATAACAGCAGCATTGCAGCCGATTACTCTATTATTCAGGGGTCATTATAATCGATGCAGATAACAGTATTCATCCAACCTAGCTTAAGATTGGTTTAACACCTACGAGCGGAAGATTCTGCATTAATAGCGTAGCCTTTGTGTTCCATCCGGGCAGGCATCTCAGTCTGAGCAGCCCTCTTCCGC
>Ga0172362_10000467_pt1 | contig 32837 bp, 28 predicted proteins | sample LakKivs1_kivu2a2_FD_114534 | JGI IMG/M metagenome (GOLD analysis project Ga0172362, IMG submission 114534) | Sediment microbial communities from Lake Kivu, Rwanda - Sediment s1_kivu2a2 | ecosystem: Environmental > Aquatic > Freshwater > Lake > Sediment | place: Rwanda: Western Province, Lake... | reverse complement strand
GCCCGCGGCGCCTCGCGCTGGCGATCGCACTGCTCGCGAGCGGCTGTAGCGTGCCCGCGGCGCTGCAGGCGTGGGACCCGCTGCCGCTCGCTCCGGCGGCACCCGACCGCACCTGGACGCCGCAGGAGCCGCCGACCGAGTTGCGCGCGCCGGCCGACGCCTGGCAGCAGGCCTCGGGCGCCACCCTGCCCGTCGAGCAGAAAACCCACGACCTGCCCGACGTCGTGGACGTCGCGCTGCGCAACAACCCGGAGACACGCCGTGCGTGGGAAGACTCGCGTGCCGCGGCGGCGCGCTACGGGCGCTCGCTTTCCGCGTACTACCCCGAGGTGAGCGTCGAGGCGACCGCCGGGCCGTCGCGCTTCCTGTTCCAGAACGACCCCGAGCCGATCACCGTCCAGCAGAGGGAGCTCGAGCCGCAGCTCGAGCTCACCTGGACGCTGCTCGACTTCGGCCGCCGCGCCTCGTCCGCAGAGGCATCGCGCCAGCGTCTGCTCGCCGCGAACTTTGCGTTCAACCGCAAGATGCAGGACGTCGTGTTCGCGGCGCAGCGTGCCTACTTCGCGCTCGATGCAGCGAAGGGCATGCTGCGCGCGGCGGAGAAGAACCTCGACCTCGCACGCAGCGTGCGCGAGGCGGCGGAGGAGCGCGCGGCGCTCGGCCTCGCGACGCAGCCCGACGTGCTCTTGACGCGCCAGGTCGACGCGAGGGCCGTCTACGACCTCGAGAGCGCGCGCGTGCTGGTGAGCGACGCGCAGGCGGCGCTCGCGCTGGCGCTCGGCATCCCCGCCAACGCACCGCTCGAGATCGCGGGCCTCGAGAGCCAGCCGCTGCCGCGCAACCTCGCGGTCGCGGTCGACGACGTCATCGACGCGGCCCTGCAGCAGCGGCCGGACCTCGCCGCGCGCATGGCACAGATCCGCGCCGGGGAGGCCGCGGTCGAGAGGGCGCAGTCCGACTTTCTGCCGACGATCGGCTTCTCGGGCAGCTACGGTGTGGACCTCTGGCGCTACCGCATCAACGGCGCGCCCCGCGACGACGCGGCGTCACCGGACTACGCCTACCTGTTCAACCTCGACTGGGACGTCTTTCGGGGTTTCGACCGCGTGAACGCGGTACGCGAGGCGGAGGCCGAGCGCGACGCGGCGCGCGCCGATCTGGCGAACCTCCAGCTCGAAACCACGGCCGCGGTGTGGAAGGCCTACTTCAACTACCGAGCCGCACGGAAGAAGCTCGACTACGCGGAGGCGCTGCTGCGCGCCTCCCAGGATGCGTACGACGCGAACCGCGAGGGCTACGGGCTCGGGCTCGCCACCATCGTCGAGCTGCTGACCGGTGAGCGCGACCTCGCCAACGCGCGGTACCTGGTGGTGCAGACGCGTGCCGAGCTGCTGACGCGCTCCGCCGAGCTTGCCTGGGCGGCGGGTGCGATGCAGGTGGGCACGCTCCGGTGAGCGTCGCCGGCCGGCTATCGAAACCGCGCCGGCACACCGACGAGTCCCGGGCAGGGAAAGGGGGCCAACGTGCCGAAGAGAGCTGCGAAGAAGACGGCGACGCGAGCAAAGAAGGTGGCCGGGGCACGGGCCGTGCGTAGCGCCCGCGCCGCCCGGAAGCCGCCGTCGGGGGGCAGTGGACCGCACACGCTGACGATCGACATCGGCGGCACCGGTCTCAAGATGCTCGTGCTCGACGCGCGCGGACGCGCCGTGAGCGCACGCGCGCGCGTCGACACGCCGCAGCCGGCAACCCCGGTTTCCGTGCTGCGCGCGCTGAAGATCCTGATCGCGTCGCAGCCGCGCTTCGAGCGCGTCTCCGTCGGGTTCCCTGGCGTCGTGCACGGCGGGGTCGTCAAGACCGCGCCCAACCTCGCGCCGTCTTGGCACGGACACGACCTCGCGAAGGCGCTGCGTGCCGCGACCGGCAAGCCCGTTCGCGTGTGCAACGACGCCGACGTGCAGGGACTCGGCGACATCGCCGGCCAGGGCGTCGAGCTGGTCCTGACGCTCGGCACCGGTCTCGGCTCCGCGCTGTTCGTCGACGGCCGCCTCGTCCCGAACCTCGAGCTCGGCCACCACCCGTTCCGCAACGGCAAGACCTACGAGGATCTGGTCGGCAAGGCGGCGCTCGAGAAGTCCGGCAAGAAGCGCTGGCGCCGGCACGTGCGCGCCGTGATCGCGCAGCTCGACCCGATCTTCAACTACCGCACGATCTACCTCGGCGGCGGCAACGCGCGGTTGCTCAAGCCGTCGGACCTGCCGAAGAACGCGCGCATCACCTCGAACGAGGCGGGACTTCTCGGCGGCATCGCGCTCTGGCGGTAGAAGGTCGCTGACGTCGATCGACGAGAGCCAGCCGGGGCAACGGTCGGGATCGTCAGCGTCGCCGAGGCCGAGTCCTGCAGGCGTTCGACGTCGAACCTGCTTTGGAGCCGACCCGCATCAGGCCGAGCGGTCCGAAGGCGGCGCCAGCGGCTCGATCCAGCCACTGCAGCACGTCCCCGCGACCAGGCGGTCGGCCTCCTTCGGGCCCATCGTGCCCGGCTCGTAGACGTGCACCGGGCCCGGGTCGCGCAGCAGCGGATCGAGGATCGTCCACGTGTGCTCGACGAACTCCTCGGACGCGAACATCGTGTTGTCGCCCGCGAGCGCGTCGCCCAGCAGGCGCTCGTACGGCAGCGGCAGCGGACCGAGCGCCCGGCCGAAGTCGACGTTCAGGTCCACCGGCTCCGACACCATGCCCTCGCCGGGACGCTTCGCCTGCACGGTGAGCGTGACGCCGGGGTCCTGACCGAGGCGGAAGCGCAGGCGGTTGGTCGCCGGCTGCGGCGTCGTCGGGTCCGCGAACAGCAGCCGCGGCGGCTGGTTCAGCTCGACGACCGCCTCGGTCGCCTTGTGCGCCAGCGCCTTGCCGGCGCGGATGAAGAAGGGGACGCCCGCCCAACGCCAGGAGTCGATCTCGAGGCGCAGCGCGCAGAAGGTCTCGGTCGTCGAGCTTTTCTTGACGCCGGGAACGTCGAGGTAGCCGCGGTACTGGCCGCGCACGAAGCTCTGCGCGGTGAGCGGCTTGACGGCGCGGAACACGCGGTTCTGCTCGTCGTGCAGCGCCTCGGCGCCCGCCGTGACCGGCGGGTCCATCGCGAGCAGCGCCAGGATCTGCATCAAGTGGTTCTGCACCACGTCCTTCAGCGTGCCGACGGCGTCGTAGAAGGAGCCGCGGTCCTCGACGCCGAACGACTCCGCCATCGTGATCTGCACGTTGTTCACGTAGCGGCGATTCCAGATCGGCTCGAACATGTCGTTGGCGAAGCGCCACACGAGCAGGTCCTGCACCGGGTCCTTCCCCATGTAGTGGTCGATGCGGAAGATCTGCTCCTCGGCGAGCACGGTCAGGAGCGTCTTGTTGAGCGCGCGCGCCGACGGCAGGTCGTGCCCGAAGGGCTTCTCGATGACCACCCGGCAGCCCGGGGTGAGCCCCGCGTCGTGCAGCTGCAGCACCACCTTCGAGAACAGCGACGGCGGGATCTCGAGATAGAACAGCGGACGCGGCGCACCGCCGAGTGCGCTCTTGACGCTCGCGAAGGTGGACGCCTCGCCGTAGTCGCCCTTCACGAAGCGCATGCGCGCGGCGAGCGAGCCGAACACGCCCTCGTCGAGCTCGACACCCGCCGCGACGATCGCCTCGCGGGCGTGCTGGCGCATCTGCTCGTCGTCCCAGTCGGAGAAGGCGACGCCGACCACCGGGACCTTCAGCATGCCTCGCTCCTCGAGCTTGTAGAGCGACGGGAACGTCATCTTCTTCGCGAGGTCGCCCGAGGCCCCGAACAGGACCAGTGCGCCTGCGTGCCTGTCGTCTGCCATGCCTGCTTCCTTCCCCTCTCCGCGAACGTCCGGACGCCGAAGCTATCCCAAACCGGTCGCGCAATGAACGGCCGGCGGTGCTGCTCGTCCGCCATCGGTGTGGAGACGCCGCGACTTGAGCGGGGCGCACCGTGCCGCTAGAGCGCGACGCGATGGCAGGCTGGTCGTGGTTCCAGCTCGCGACGCTGGGTGCGGCCGGCCTCGCCGGCGGCTTCGTCAACACGCTCGCCGGTGGCGGCTCGCTGGTCACGCTGCCGGCGCTGCTCCTGCTCGGCCTGCCGGCCGACGTCGCGAACGCGACCAACCGGGTCGGGGTGCTGGCGCAGTCGGTGGTCGCAGCGCGCGGGCTCGGCCGCGACCCCCGGCTGGCAGCCTCGGCGAAGGTCCGGGTCCTCTTGCCGGCCCTCGCGGGCGCCCTCGCCGGCGCGTGGCTCGCCGCCCGCACGCCACCCGATACGCTGAAGCCCCTCCTGCTCGCGACGCTGGTCGCCGTCGCGTTCTTGATGGCGTGGAAGCCGGACCTGCTCGTCGCGAACGCCGCGGAAGCGCCGCTCGACCCGCGCGACCACCCGCTCGGAATCCCCGGCCTGTTCCTGATCGGCGCCTGGGGCGGCTTCCTGCAGGTCGGCGTCGGGATCTTCCTGCTGCTCTTCCTCGGCGCCGCGCTGCGCTACGACCTGCTGCTCGGCAACGCGCTCAAGTCGCTGGTGGTGGCCGCGCTGACGGTGGTGGCGCTCGCCGTGTTCGTCGCCGCGGGGCAGGTGCAGTGGCTGCCGGGGCTCTTGATGGCAGCCGCGATGGTCGCCGGTGCGCGGCTCGGCGTGCGCTTCGCGCGGGCGCGCGGCCAGGACGCCATCCGCAAGGTGCTGTTCATCGCGGTGCTCGCGTCGTGCCTGGCAGCGGCGCTGCGCTGACGCGCCCCCCGCGGGCCGGCACGTCGCGACCGTCAGGCCGTGCTGCAGGCGCTCGAGGTGGCGCGGCGCCGGGCTGGTGTTTGGGGGGGCACGGTGGCGGGGAGTCGGCCGCGGCGGCGCGTGGCGCCCTCGGCGCTCCTCCTCAAGCCGGAGTCGACGATACCTCGAGTCTCGTCACGTCGACCGCGACCTCGAGCGTGTGCTCGCCGCCGCCGAACAGCACGCCCTTGAGCGGCGTGACGTCGGCGTAGTCCCGCCCCCATGCCGTGGTGATGTGCTGGCGCGGCGGGATCTGATCGTTCGTCGGGTCGAAGTCGAACCAGCCGGCCCCAGGCGCCCAGGTCGCGAACCACGCATGCGACGCGTCCGCGCCGACCAGGCGCGGCAGTCCCGGATCCCGGACGGTTTCGATGTAGCCGCTCACGTAGCGCGCCGCGAGCCCCAGCGAGCGGACGCAACCGATGGCGACGTGCGCGAAGTCCTGGCACACGCCCCGGCGCCGCTCGAGGACCTCCCGGATCGGGGTCGCGACGGTGCTGAACTCCTGGTCATAGGTGAACTCGCGGTGGATGCGCCGGCTCAGGTCCGCGACCGCGTCGAGGAGCGGGCGCCCGGGAGGGAACGACGGGCGCGCGAAGTCGGCGAGTGCCGCGGACACCGGCACCATCGGCGAGCCGAGCAGCATCTCGCGCGCCTCGAGCGGCGCCCCACGCTCGCCTGGCCCGAACAGGTCGCGGACCTCCTCCCACGGCGGCGAGGCGGGCACCTGCCCGTCCGCGATGTCGAGCGTCGCCACCTCGACCTCGCTGGTCGCCGTGACCGTCAGCTCGCGCTCGGGCAGTTGCGCCGCGAAGTAGCTCACGGGGTTGCCGAAGTGGTCGACGCGATCGTGCACCACCACGGGGGCCGGGTCGATCGTGAGCCGGCTCGCGAGGCAGCGCTGCAGCGGCGTGCTCCGCGGCCGCAGGTGCGCCTCGTTGTGGCAGTGGTCGACCGGCAGCGCGTAGGAGTAGCGCGTGCGGTGGATCACGCGGAAGCGGACCGGTGCCGGCGTCACGGGAAGCGCACCATCTGCGTCGCGTAGGTCACGACAACCGCACCATCTGCTGCGGCCGATCGGCTGGCTGGAAGTAGCGCGTCGCGATCTCGTCGGCGAGGCTCGCAAGCGTGGTCGCGACGCGCGCAAGGAGGCGCTCGAGCTCCAGCGCCGCGTCCTCGTCGTCCGCGTCGGCGACGCTCCCGACGTCGAACAGGCGGAGCGTCGTCAGCGCCTCGAGCGCGAGACGTTCGGCGCGGCTGCGCTGCCCGCTCTCCTCGTCGTGCACCAGGGCGACGACGTGCGCCTCGACGCCGACCAGCTGGAAAGCGAGCGAGCGCGGGTTGCTCTCGTCGAGCAGCACGAGGTCGAGCACCGCGCCCATCTGGATGCGCGAGCGGTAGCGCCGCCGGTACGTCTTGACGCTGTGCAGGATGCCGAGCAGCGCCTCGCACGCCGGTACGACGAGCGGGCCCGCCGGCAGCACGACGCCGCGCAGCAGCGCGATCGTCTGCAACCCACGCTCGAGCGAGCGCCCGAGCTGCAGGAAGCGCCAGCCCTGGCCGCGGCTCATGCTCTCGGTGGTGAGCCCGACGAACGCCGCGAGCAGCTGGATCAGTCGCTGCAGACTCTCGCGCGCCGCGGCGAGGTCGCACGGCCGCGCGAGCTCACCGTCGATGGCACCGATCACGCGCGAGGTGTCGCTCGACAGCCGGTCGCGCACCGCGCGTCCGGCGCGCGCGAGCGCGTCGATGTTGAAGCGCAGCCCGCCGACGCGGCGCGGATCGAGGATCAGCTGCAGCAGCTCGGCCTCGGGGGCGGTAAGGCGCTTCTCGGCGTCTTCGCCGACGAAGCCCGGGTAGGCCGCGCTCTGCACGGTGAGCGCGCGCAGCAGCAGCGGCACCGTGCCGTCGAGGTTGCTGCGCTCGGTCGCGAGCAGGCGCAGCAGGATCTCGCGCAGCAGGCGCGTGATCGCCTCGGCGCGCTCCGAGTAGCGTCCGAGCCAGAACAGATCGTCCGCCACGCGGCCGGGCACCTCGTCGCCGCCGCGTCGCACCGCGACCGGCCCCTCGACCGGTGCCAGCAGCGTGACCTGACGCTCGGGCTCGGACGCGAGCACCCAGACGTCCTTGCCGACGCCGCCGAGCTGGTTCGACGTGACGAAGCTCGAACTCGACGACGACACGCGCCCGAGCCCGCCCGGCATCACGAGATACCCGCTCTCGCTCGCGACCGCGAAGCTGCGCAGCACGAACGGCCGCGGCTCGAGGTGCCCTGCACGCAGCACGGGCGTGGTCGAAAGCGCGACCCGTTCCTGAGCGACGTAGCGTTCGGGGTGCGCACGGATGCGCGCCTTCAGATCGTCGCGCTCGGACGTCGCGAGCGCCGCCGCGAAGATCGTCGAGTCGACGCGGTGGGGAAACACCGGCTTCACCACCAGGTCGTCGAGCCGATCGAGGACGTGCCGCAGCGAGTCGCCGTCGCCGCACCACCACGTCTGCACGGAGGGCTGCTTCAGCTCCTCGTCGAGCAGGACGCGCGCGATCGCGGGTAGAAACGGCATCAGACCGGGGTTCTCGAGGATGCTCGCGCCGAGCGGGTTCGCGACCGCGACGTTGCCGCGACGGACCGCCTGCAGCAGCGCCGCGACGCCGAGCAGCGAGTCGGGACGCAGCTCGAGCGGATCGCACCACGGGTCGTCGACGCGACGCAGGATCACGTCCACCGGCGTCGGCCCGTCGAGGGTCTTGAGCCACACGCGCTCGTTGCGGACGATCAGGTCGCTGCCCTGCACGAGAGGATAGCCGAGGTAGCTCGCCAGGTAGGCGTGCTCGAAGAAGGTCTCGCTGCCCGGACCCGGCGTGAGGAGCACGATGCGCGGGTCCTCGCGTCCACCGGGCGCGAGGCTCGCGAGCGTGCCGCGCAGCGTCCGGAAGAAGAGCGCGAGGCGGTGTACGTGCGAGTCGCGGTAGAGGCTGGGTAGCGTGCGCGACAGCGCGGTGCGCGCCTCGAGCGCGTAGCCCGCCCCGGACGGCGCCTGGATGCGGTCGCCGATCACCCACAGCCGACCGTCGGGACCGCGCGCGAGATCCGCGGCGCACATCGTCAGCCAGCGTCCGTCCACGCGCGCGGTGCCGGCGCACGGGCGAAGAAAGCCCGGGTGCCCGAGCACCAGCTCGGGCGGCAGCAGCCCGCGCTTCAGCAGCTTGCGCGGCCCGTAGAGGTCGCGCAGCACGAGGTCGAGCAGCTCGGCGCGCTGCGCGAGCCCCTGCTCGATGTCGCTCCAGTCCGCGCTGGTGAGCAGGACCGGGATCGGGTCGAGCGACCACGGCCGCTCGACCGTGTCGTTCTCCTCATAGAAATTGTAGGTGACGCCGTTCTCGCGCAGCAGACGGCGCAGCTCGTGATTGCGCCGCTCGAGCTCGGCGACGCCGAGCGCCCCGATCGCGCCGGCCAGGTACTCCCAGTGCGGGCGTGGCTCGCCGGCCTCGGCCGCCATCTCGTCGCGGCATCCCGCGAGCGGCCGGTAGGCCGAGAACATACCGCGCGCCCGCTCCGCGGCCGCACTCTCCTCACCCGCTCCGGGCAACGCCTCCTCGCTCACGCCTCGCGCAGGCGCCGCAGGTCCAGCGTGTGCGGGAAGTCCGGGTCCCGCTCCTCGTACGGTGGCAACATCGCGCCGGGAGTATGGCCCTGCGGCCAGAAGCGGGCAACCCGCCGCGACTCGGCCTCGGCCGCGTTCACCGGCAACGTCTCGAAGCTCCGCCCGCCGGGATGCGCGACGTGGTACGTGCAGCCGCCGACGGAGCGTCCCGCCCAGGTGTCGATCACGTCGAGCACCAGCGGCGCGTGCACGGGAATCGTCGGGTGCAGAGCCGATGGCGGCTGCCATGCGCGGTAGCGCACACCCGCGACGAACTCCGAGCGCATCCCCGTCGGACGGAGCGGCACGCGGCGTCCGTTGCACGTGACGACGTGGCGTCCGTCGGTCATGCCCATGGTCCTGACCTGCACGCGCTCGAGCGACGAGTCCACGTAGCGCGTGGTGCCCTGCGAGCCGACCTCCTCGCCGAGCACGTGCCACGGCTCGATCGCGGTGCGCAGCTCGAGCTCGAGGTCGCGCACCGTCACGCCGCCGAGACGCGGGAAGCGCCACTCGAGGAACGGCAGGAACCACTCGCGCGAGAAGCCGTAGCCGTGCTCGCGCAGGTCGTCGATCACGTCGCCGAAGTCCTGCCAGAGGAAGTGGGGCAGCAGGAACCGGTCGTGCAGCTCGGTGCCCCAGCGGACCAGCGGCTTCGCGTACGGGTTCTTCCAGAAGCGCGCGATCAGGGCGCGCAGAAGCAGCAGCTGCGTCAAGCTCAGGCGCTGGTGCGGCGGCATCTCGAAGGCGCGCATCTCGACCAGTCCGAGGCGCCCCGCGGGACCGTCGGGCGAGTACAGCTTGTCGATGCAGAACTCGGCCCGGTGCGGGTTCCCCGTGACGTCGATCAGCAGGTTGCGGAACAGGCGATCGACGAGCCACGGCTGTGGCACCTCGTCGCCGGTCGCCTTGGCCAGCGCGATCTCGAGCTCGTAGAGGCTGTCGTCGCGCGCCTCGTCGATGCGCGGCGCCTGGCTGGTCGGGCCGACGAACAGGCCGGAGAACAGGTACGACAGGCTCGGGTGGTGCTGCCAGTACGTCGTCAGGCTGCGCAGCAGGTCGGGTCGGCGCAGGATCGGGCTGTCCGCGGCGGACGGCCCGCCCACGGTGACGTGGTTGCCGCCGCCGGTGCCGGTCGCGCGTCCGTCGATCATGAACTTCTCGGTCGCGAGACGCGCTGCGCGCGCCTCCTCGTAGACCGCCGAGTGGATGTCGACCAGATCGCGCCAGCCGTGTGCGGGATGGATGTTCACCTCGATCACGCCCGGATCCGGCGTGACCAGCAGGCGCACGAGACGCGGGTCGCGCGGCGGCTCGTAGCCCTCGATGACGACCGGCATGCGCAGCTCGGCCGCGGTCTCCTCCACGCACGCGACCAGGCTGAGGTAGTGCTCGAGGTGCGTGAGCGGCGGCAGGAAGACGTGCAGCGTGCCGTCGCGCGGCTCGACGCAGAGGGCGGAGCGCACGAGGTCGACCGGGAAGTCGCGCGTGCCCGAGGCGGCACCGGACGGCGATGCGAGATCGGCCGTCTGGTGCACGACGATCTCGCGCTTCCCGAACGGGAAGGCCGCGCCACCCGGGCCGCCCAGGCGGCCGCCGTCCCCGTACGCACCGGTGTCGCCCGGCCCGAACGGCGCCGCCGGGTACGTCCTCTGCGCGCGCTGCCGCGGGTCTGCCGGCAGCTCGCCGCGCGGCGCGAACGGATCCGCCGGCAGCTCGCCGCGCGGCGCGAACGGATCCGCCTCGAACATCACCTCGCGCCGCTCGGGCGGGATCCAGTAGAGCGCGTCGAGCGGCAGCCGGTAGCCCATCGGCGAGCTGCCCGGCACGAGGACCATCTTCTCGCGGCGGAACGTCCAGCGCGTCGTCGTCCAGCCCTGGCTGCCGTCGACGTACCACGCCCAGCGCAGCGGCAGCGCGTAGCCGGTCACCTTGGCGAGGCCACGCTCGAGCTTCTGCGCGAGCAGGCGGCGGTCCTCGGGATCCTCGGGCCAGGCCTTCTGCGGGTCGAGGTTCTCGGGGACGTTCTGCTCCTTCCAGAGAAAGTAGAGCGCGTCTTCCCAGCCCGGAAGCGCGAATTCGGGCGGCAGCCCGAGACGCATCGCGAGCGCGTCCATGAAGCGCTTCGCGTGCGCGACGTCGTGGCCCAGCGGGCTCGCCTGGTCGGCGATGAGGCCGTCGTCGGTCCACACCGCGACGCCGTCGCGGCGCCAGAAGCAGCCCAGCGCCCAGCGCGGCAGGACCTCGCCCGGGTACCACTTGCCCTGGCCGAACTGCAGCACCGCCGCGTGCGGCGCGAAGCGCATGCGCAGGCGGCGGATCAGGTCCTCGGCGAGCTGGCGCTTGACGGGGCCGAGCGCCTCGGTGTTCCACTCCGCGCCGTCGCGGTCGTCGATCGAGACGAAGGTCGGCTCGCCGCCCATGGTGAGGCGCAGGTCGTGTGCGGCGAGGTCCGCGTCGACCGCGTCGCCGAGCGTCAGGATCTCGCGCCAGGTCTCGTCGGTGTACGGCTTGACGGGGCTCACGAGCCCGCTCACGCGCGTGACGGCGTTCTCGTAGTGGAACGTGACCTCGCAGGGATCGACTGCACCGGTGACCGGGGCGGCGCTCACCGGGTCGGGCGTCGCGGCGAGCGGGATGTGTCCCTCGCCCGCGAACAGGCCGGAGGTCGGATCGAGGCCGATCCAGCCCGCGCCCGGCACGTAGACCTCGGCCCACGCGTGCAGGTCGGTGAAGTCCTGCTTCGGGCCTTCTGGTCCCTCGATCGGCTTCTCGTCCGGCGTCAGCTGCACGAGGTAGCCCGAGACGAAGCGCGCCGCGAGGCCCAGGTGGCGCAGGATCTCGACCAGCAGATAGCCCGTGTCGCGGCATGAGCCGATGCCGCGCTCGAGCGTCTCCTCGCAGCTCTGGACGCCTGGCTCCATGCGGATCGAGTAGGCGATGTCGTGCGCGAGGCGCTGGTTCACGTCGACCAGGAAGTCGACCGTGCGGCGGCGCCGCAGTTCCACCCCCTCGAGCCACTTCGCGAGCCGCGATCCGCGCTCGCGCACCTCGAAGTATGGTCCCAGCTCGCGCGCGAGCTGCGGCTCGTAGGTGAACGGGTACTCCTCCGCGGAGGTTTCCAGGAAGAAGTCGAACGGGTTGATGACCGTCAGGTCGGCGATCAGGTCGACGGTGATGTCCAGCTCGCGCGCCGGCTCCGGGAACACGAGCCGTGCGAGGAAGTTGCCGAACGGGTCCTGCTGCCAGTTGAGGAACTGCTTCTCCGGCGCGACGCGCAGCGAGTACGCGGTGATCGGCGTCCGCGAGTGCGGCGCCGGCCGCAGGCGCAGCACGTGCGGCGAGAGCGTGACGAGACGGTCGAACGCGTAGTGCGTCCGGTGATGGAGCGCGACGTGGATGCTCATGCGGGTCGGAAACCTCGGGGCGGAGTGGTCAAACCAAGCAAGCGTGCCAAGGCGGCGGTTCGGCACCCCGCCGACCTTCCCGTTGCACGCGAAGCGAGCGCGTCTGCCGCTTTATTCGCCAGCTGCCCGGTTCCTGCGCGGTGGTCGCCGTCGAGCGCAGCCGGATCCGGGGGACGGCCTGCGCCGCGCGGCACGGCGCGCGGGCACTGCTCGCGGCTCGGGCTCGGGGCTCGCCTGCCCGCCGCGCCTGCGTTAACGTGGCGCCCGTGCCACGCCGGGTCCTGCCCGTCCTGCTCGTCGTCATCGCGGCTGCCTTCGCCGCGGGATCGATCGTGCGCGAGCAGCTCGGCATCGAGCTCTCGACCCCCGCCTTGCAGGAGCTGGTGCGCAGCATGGGCTGGAAGGCACCCGCGATCTTCCTCGGGCTGCTGAGCTTACGGCAGTTCATCTTCCTGCCGGCGATCGTGATCCTTCCGGTCGGCGGGCTCTGCTTCGGCACGGCGCTCGGCACGATCCTCGGTGCCACGGGCCTCGTGCTGTCGGCTCTCATCACCTTCACGATGGCGAGGAAGCTCGGCGGTGCCTGGCTGCGCGAGATGTTCGGACACCGCTACGCATGGCTCGAGCGCCACGTCGAGCGCGCGGGGCCGCCCGCCGTGGCACTGGTCACGGCACACCCGACCGGACCGATGTCGGCGTTCTACTGGGCAGCGGGTTTCTCGTCGATGGCGCTGCTGCCGTTCGCGCTCGCCGTCACCGCGGGCGGGTCGGTCCGCGCGCTCGCGTACTCGTTCTTCGGCTCGACCCTGCTCGCGCCCGGAACGCCGCAGTTCTACGCCGCGGCAGCCGTCCTCGCGCTCGCGGCGCTGGGCCCGCTCGCGCACCCCGCGGTGCGGCGCCGCCTGCGCGCCATCCGCCGGCACGACGACCCGCACGCCGGCTGAAGCCCCGGGGCGACGGCGAGCGCGGCGCCCGACGGTCGGCGCTACTCGTCCTCGTCGATGGTTCGCACGTACGAGTCGTGCAGCAGCCGCGACAGCGCGCGGTCGGCGAGCCGCCGCCCGGCGTTCTGGCAGACCGCGCAGTAGTTGGTCTCGTTGTCGGCGTAGCGGATGCGCTGCACGGGCTTGCCGCAGACGGGACACGGCTCGCCGTAGCGGCCGTGCACCGCGAAGTCGGGACGGAACGCGGTCACCTCGCCGGGGCCGGGGAAGCGGTCCGCGAAGTCGGCGCGGAGCCGCTCGGTCCAGCGCACGAGCACGTCGCGCGTCGCTTCGAACAGGCGCGCGATCTCGTCCGCCGTCAGCTTGCCCGTCTGCTTGACGGGCGAGAGCCGGGCTGCGTGCAGGATCTCGTCGGAGTACGCATTGCCGATGCCGCTGAACACGCTCGGGTCGGTCAACGTGCGCTTGACGGTCCTGCTCTCGCGCGCGAGCGCGGCCCCGAATGCGTCGAGGTCGCACTCGAGCGGCTCGATCCCGCCCGCGTGGTGCGCGGCGAGCGCGGCGGCCCCGCGTACCAGGTGCAGCGACGCCCGCTTCTTGGGGCTCGCCTCGGTGAGCAGCAGCGTGCCGCTCGGGAAGTCGAACGCGGCGAGCCCGATCTTGCCCGGCGCGTTGGCATGGCACTTCTCCCAGCGGAAGCGTCCCGCGATCATGAGGTGGACGACGAGGTGCAGCTCGTCGTCGAGGTCGAGGACGACGCGCTTGCCGAGTCGGCGTACGGCGCGCACGGTCTTCCCGACCGCCGACGAGATCGGCGGGTCGACGCTGCGCAGCACGAACGGGCTCCTGAGGCGCACCGCCTCGAGCGGCTGCCCCGCGATGCGCTCGCGCAGCAGCGCGACGTAGAGCTCGACGTCCGGCAGCTCGGGCATCGCGTCCACCCATAGCACGGTGCGGCGTCGTGGAAGCCTGCGCGCGGCATTGCGCGTCGGCATGGGATCCTGCCCACAGCACGGTGCGGCGGCAGCGAAGCCTGCCCGCCGTGCGCCGCCGGGCCGCGCACGCTATCGGGCCGGGTGATGCGTTCTCGCGTGAAGTCGTCCGTCCTCGCGGTCGCCGTGCTCGTCTTCGTTGCCGGCTGCACGAGGGAGCCCCCGCCGAACCCGTACCCGCAGGAGCTGACCGACAACTTCATGACCGGGTGCAGGCAGCGCTCGAACGCCTCGGTCTGCGAGTGCGCTCTCGACCGCATCCGGCGGCGCTGGACCGCCGAGGAGTTCCAGCAGCTCGACAAGACGCTGGGCGACGGCGACGCCGCGGCGGCGCAGATCGCCCAGACCGTCGCCGCCTGCGCCGGACGCTGAGCGCGTCGCCGCACGGGCGCGCAGGACGTCGACGATGGTGGCCGGCCGCGCGGCGCGGGCGGAATTCGCATCCGCCCGCCCGCACACCCGCGTTCAGCGCAGCTCGTTGCGCGAGTAGCCGAGGATCGTGCGGGCGATGATCAGGTTCTGGATCTGGCCCGTGCCCTCGTAGATGTCGGTGATGCGCACGTCGCGGAACCACTTCTCGAGCAGGTGCTCGCGCGACACGCCGAGCGGCCCGAGGATCTCGATGCAGCCCTGCGTCACGAGGCGCACCGCCTGCCCGCCCTTCGCCTTGGCGATCGACGACTCCAGGTTGTTCGACTCCTGACGGTCGGCCAGCCACGCGGCGCGCATCACCGTCAACATCGCCGCCTCCTGCATGGCCTCCAGCTCGAGGAACTTCTGCGCGAGCGCGCTCTGCGAGGCCGACGAGGCACCGTACTTGACGTCGATGCCGGCCAGCTCGAGCTGCTCGCGCGTGAAGTCGAGCGCCGCCTGCGAGATGCCGAGGCCGATCGCCGCCACCGCAGGGCGCGTCATGTTGAAGGTCTTCATGACGCCGCGAAACCCGCCCGACCCTTCCTTGGCGACCGTCTCGTCTCCACCGAGCAGGTTCGCGCGCGGCACGCGGCAGTTCTCGAAGAGGTACGCGGCCGTGTCGTCGGCGCGGATGCCGAGCTTCTTCTCCTTGCGCACCACGGTGAAGCCGGGGGTGCCCTTCTCGACCAGGAAGCTCTTGATGCCCGCGCGACCGGCGTTCGCGTCCACCGTCGCCCACGCGACGACGCCGTCGGCGCGGCAGCCGGTGGTGACGAAGATCTTCTCCCCGTTGAGCACGTAGTGGTCACCGTCCTTCGTCGCCGTCGTCTTGACGCGCGATGGATCCGAGCCGCAGCCGGGCTCGGTGATCGCCATCGCCAGCGTGAGATGGCCCCACTTCTGCTGCTGCTCCGGCGAGCCCGCGGCGCGCAGCGCGGAGTTGCCGAGACCACCGGAGTTGCGGCGCAGGCGCACGGAGTAGTCGCCCCAGGTCTGCGCAGCAGTGATCAGCATGCCGAGGACGTTCATGCCGGTGTCGTCCACGTCGCGTCCGCCGAGGAGCGAGTAGAATCCGGGGCGATCCTTCGCCTCGGGCAGCTGGTCGGGCGGGAACTCCTCCTCGTTCTCGTCGAAGTGGCGCGCGTACTTGCGCGCGATGAGCGACTCCTCGCGGATCGCGTCGAGGACCTTCTTGTCGTTTTCCGTCAGGTCGAACGAGATCATGTGCCTTCTCCTCAGACTGCCGCGGTGCCTTCGAGGACGCCGAGCGTGCGCGCGTGGCGGTACCACAGCTCGACGGGATGCTCGCGGATGAAGCCGTGCCCGCCGAGCACCTGGATACCGTTGTCGGCGATCTTCATCGCCTGGGCCGACACGTAGCTGCGCATGAGGTGCGTCGCGCGCGTCGCGTCGCGGCCCGCTTCGAGCTCGGCCGCGGCCTTCCAGACCAGCCAGCGCATGGCGTCGGTCTCGATCGCCATGTCCGACAGCATGAACGCGATCGCCTGCTTCTGCGCGATCGCCTCGCCGAATGCCACCCGCTCCTTCGCGTAAGGGATCGTGTACTCCATCACCGCACGAGAGAGGCCAACGAGTGCGGCGGCGATGCCGACCCGCGCGCAGTTGAGCAGCCGCGCGTAGTCGAAGCCGGCGGGGCCGCCGACGCGGTCGTCCTGCGGGACCTCGACGTTCTTCAGCTCGAGCCGCGCGAACGGCAACGCACGCAGGCCGAGCGTCGGCTCGGGGCCCGCGACCGAGACGCCGTGCGCCTCGCGCGGCACGACGAACGCCGCGGGCTTGCCGTCCGGGTCGGTGGCGACCACGATGAAGTGGCTCGCCTCCCCCCCGTAGGCAACGAACGACTTGACGCCGTTGAGCACCCAGGCGCTGCCGCGCGACTCCGCGGTCGTGCGCAGGACGTGCGCGTCGAACGCCGGCCGCGGCTCGACGATCGCGACCGACGCCGCCTGGAAGTCCGCGCCGCAGAGCTGCGGCAGGTAGCGCTCCTGCTGCTTCGCCGTGCCGTGATCGACGAGCGTCGTGGCGAACAGCGCCGGCGAGAGCGCGGCGAGTGCGAGCGCGGCGTCACCGGCCGCGAGCTCCTCGAGCAGCAGCGCGCCGGTCATCGGCGAGCGTGGGGCTCCGCCGCCGCCGAAGGCCTCGGGGATCTGGTTCGACACGAAGCCCAGCTGCCAGGTCGAGCGGAGGAAGTCCGCGGGGATCGCGCTCTCCTCGTCCGCGTCACGCGCCAGCGGGCGAAGCGACTCCGCCGCGAGGTCGCGTGCCGTCGAGCGGACCAGCTCCTGCTCCTCGGTAGGTTCGAATGAGATCATCCTGGAGACTCCTGCGGCGCAGCGCCGGGGTGGCGACCGATCGACCGGTCGGGGGACGAATACTGCACCTACAATGCAGGAACAAGAGGGAAATCCGTGCGCATTGCGAGGGCCTCCGCGGGCGGGTCTATGGGCCGGCGCGCTGGCGCCGATAGCTGGTGGGGCGCGGAGAGACGTCGAGGATGGTGGGGCCAGCGTGAAGGTGGCGAGCAGCCCGGATCGGACCCGGCAGGCGCTGGGAATCCTGTTCCCGCTCGCGGGCGCATTGCGCGCGAACCGCGTGCTGCGCGTGCGGCGCCCGGAGATGGACTTCGCCCTGCCGGTGTTCCGCGACAACGAGATCGCGCACTGGCAGGCGGCGCTCGACGCAACTCCGTCGCTCGGCGCCGTCATCGATCAGGTCTACGAGCAGGCGGCGGCACGCGGCGCGGCGGTCGCGGCGAAGGCGCAGCGCACCCTCTCCACCGCGGCACTGGTGCTCGCCCTCTTCACGCTGACCGCGTCGCTGCCCGCGATGGCGACGGCGACGGCGGTGTCGCCGTGGCTGGTCGTCGCGGCGGGCTACGCGTTCACCGCACTGCTCGCCGCGACCCGTGCGGTGCTGCTCGACCGCCCGCTCGCCGTCGAGCTGGACGCCCTGGCCGATCCGATCACCGCCGCGACGGCGACGCGCGGCGAGGCCGCAATCGGCGTCCTGTTGCTCGCGGTGCGCGCGCGGCGCGCGGCCGCGGTGCTGCACAATCGGGTCGCCGTGCAGGCGTCGGCGAACCTCGCGGATGCAGCCGTGGCGAGTCTGCGCAATGCGTTCGTGGCCCTCGCCGCATGGCTCCTGCTCCAGGTCGTCCCGGCGGCCCTCGCGGACACGCTTCGCTGGTGGGGTTCTTTCGTTTGACCGTGGGCGCGCAGGCGGCGTGACCCGCGGCGATGCTGTCGCCGCGGATCTGCGCCGCGCGCGCCGCGCTCTGCCCCGTTTACACCGTCGCGCTCAGCGGCTGCGTACGACCCCCACGCGCGGGCACCAGCGCGCAACCGGACACACCGAGCACTTCGGCGACGTCGGGTGGCAGAGCGTCTGCCCGAAGGCGACCAGCAGGTCGTTGATCACGAGCCAGTGGCGCGCCGGCAGCCTGGCGCGCAGGGCCATCTCCGTCTGCTCCGGCGTCTTCGTCCGCACGTAGCCCCAGCGGTTGGTGATGCGGTGCACGTGCGTGTCGACGCAGATCGCCGGCTTGGCGAACGCCTGCCCGACGACCAGGTTGGCGGTCTTCCGCCCGACGCCGGGCAGCGTCAGCAGCGCGTCGATCTCGTCGGGAACCTTGCCGTCGAAGCGCTCGAGGATCTGCTGCGCGATGCCGATCAGCTGCTTCGCCTTGGTGCGGTAGAAGCCGACCGGGTAGATCGCGCGCGCGAGCTCGCTCTCCGCGATCTCCGCCATGCGCTCGGGCGTACCCGCGATCGCGAACATGCGCCGTGACGCGATCGCCGTGACCTCGTCCTTGGTGCGCAGCGACAGGATGCAGGACGTCAGCGTGCGGAACGGATCGCGCTCGTGCGTGTTGATGAGCGTGACCACCGGCGCGTTCCACTTCGGCGCCTCGCTCTGCAGGATACCGAGCACGCGACCGATGCCGCGGTTGTCGACCGCGCGCTCCGGAGAGACGCGCGACCGGACGGGTCGCGGAGCGGCGGTGCGGCGTGGCATGCCGGCGACCGTACCGCCGCGCACCCGGTCCCGCCACGGCGGGCCTTGACGCACCTCTGCCGCCGATTTCTTTCGAATTCGAACTGATTGCTCGAAGGGGAAGCGAGTGGCGACCAGACACCAGGGCACGAGCCGGGAGAAGCGCGCGCTCGACGCGTACATCGCGCTGATGCGCGCCTCCGAAGCGGTGACGGCGCGCACGCATGGCCACCTCGCCGGCGCGAAGCTGACCATCGGCCAGTTCGGTGCCCTCGAGGCGCTCCATCACCTGGGGCCGTTGCGGGCGACGGCGCTGGCGCGGAAGCTGCTCCGGAGCCCGGGGAACATGACCACCGTGCTCGACAACCTCGAGCGCAGCGGACTCGTGCGCCGCGCGCGGGAAGAGGGCGATCGACGCTGCACGAAGGTCAGCATCACCGCGCGCGGCACGGCGCTGATCCGCGAGATCTTTCCGCGCCATGTCCAGCTGCTCACCCGGGACATCTCCGTTCTGACCGCCGCCGAGCAGGACGAGCTGAAGCGCCTCTGCCGGAAGCTCGGACGCGGCGCCTGATCGTCGCGCCCGGATCATTCGAATTCAGATCGAAAGGAGCACTCCCCACCATGTACGACGTACGAAGAAGCGACGCGCGCGGACACGCCGACCACGGCTGGCTCGACAGCCGCCACACGTTTTCGTTCGCCGACTACCACGACCCCGCGCACATGGGCTTCCGCGCCCTGCGCGTCATCAACGAGGACCGCGTTGCACCGGGACGCGGCTTCGGCCAGCACCCGCACCGCGACATGGAGATCCTCACCTACGTCGTTTCCGGTGCCGTGCAGCACGCCGACAGCATGGGCAACCGTGCCGTCGTGCGGCCCGGCGAGATCCAGCGCATGACCGCCGGCACGGGGGTCACGCACAGCGAGATCAACCCGTCGCCGGCGGAAGAGCTGCATCTGCTGCAGATCTGGATCGAGCCCGACCGGCGCGGCTACGACCCCGGCTACGAGCAGGTGCGCTACGCGGACCGCGATCGCAACGGCCGGCTCGTGCAGCTCGCCGCACGCGAGCCGCAGAGCGGCGCCGTGCGGATCCACCAGGACGTGTCGCTCTGGACCGCGGCGCTCGAGCACGGCGCGCGCGTCGTGCACGACCTCGCGCCCGGACGCCACGGCTGGCTGCAGGTGGTCGAGGGGACGGTCGAGGTCGCGGGACACACGCTGCGCGCGGGCGACGGGCTTGCGGTCAGCGACGAGGCGAACGTCGCCATCGCCGGCGTCGAGCCGGCCGAGATCCTGCTGTTCGACCTCGCCTGAAGCGCGCGCGTCGAACCCCGACAAGGAGAGAGACCATGCCGACCATCGTGCAGATCGTGTTCTACAGCACCTACGGCCACGTGTACCGTCTCGCCGAGGCGGTGGCGGAAGGCGCGCGCTCGGTCCCGGGGACCGAGGTCGAGCTGCTGCAGGTGCCCGAGTCGATGTCGGAGGAGGCACTGAAGCGCACCGGCGCCGACAAGACGCGCGCCGCGTTCGCGCACGTGCCGGTCGCGACCGTCGCGCACCTGGCGAGCGCCGACGCGATCGTCTTCGGCACGCCGACGCGCTTCGGCAACATGGCGGGCCAGATGCGCAACTTTCTCGACCACACCGGCGGGCTGTGGGCGAAGCACGCGCTCGTCGGCAAGGCCGGCAGCGTGTTCGCCAGCAGCAACTCGCAGCACGGCGGCCAGGGGACGACGATCACCTCGTTCCACACGACGCTGCTCCACCACGGCATGGTGATCGTCGGGGTGCCCTACTCCTGCCCGGAGCTGGCCGAGACGGCCGAGGTGAGCGGCGGGACGCCTTACGGTGCCACCACCGTCGCCGGCAGCGACGGCGCGCGCCAGCCGAGCGCCAACGAGCTCGCGATCGCGCGCTTTCAGGGCCGCCACGTCGCGGAGATCGCGGCGAAGCTGAAGGGCTGACCTCCGCCCCGGCTTCGCCGCCACCATGGCGGAACCGGCAGGGCGTTCCATCCGACGCGACGGAGATTCGGCGCCGCGGGGTCGCCGGGCCGCGATCGTGCCGCGCGGGGTCGCGCGTTGCGCCGGAAGCGGCCCCTCGGTCACGGCCTTGCGTACGCGGACCACCTGCCCGCCCGCCTCGACCGGTGGCTCCTCGCGGCCGGGTCGACGGCCGGCCGGTCGCGCCCCTTGCAGCGCGGCCGGGAAGCGCGCTCTGGTGTCGCGATGCGAGCCTCTCCCGCACCGGTACCGGAGCTTCCCTTGGTCGTCGCCGCCGCGTACGCGCGCGCGCGGCGACACGGCTTCGCGCTGTCGTGCGAGCCCGAGGTGGGCCGTCTGCTCGCGACCCTCGCGGCCGGCGTCCCCACCGACGGCCGCATCCTCGAGATGGGTACCGGCATCGGCGCGGGCACGTCGTGGATCGTGCACGGGCTCGGCGCGCGCGACGACGTCCGCGTGGCCTCGGTCGACGTCGACGAGGAGACGTCGGCGATCGCGCGCGCGGCCGGCTGGCCTGCGTGGGTCACACTGCACGTCGCCGACGTGCTCGACGTCCTCGAGGGGCTCGGCCGCTTCGACCTGATCTTCGCCGACGCGCAGGGCGGCAAGTGGACCGGCCTCGGGCGCACCATCGCGGCGCTCCGCCCGGGTGGTGTCCTGCTGGTCGACGACATGACGCCGCCCGCCTGGATGGACGACGCGCACGAGCACCACACGGCGCAGGTCCGCGCGACGCTGCTCAGCCATCCGGATCTCGTGACGACGGAGCTCGCCTGCGGCTCGGGCATGATCCTCGGCACGCGGCGGCGGGACGCCGCGTGAGATCCGCCGGCACGACGTGCTCGTATCGCGCGAGATCCACCCGCACGACACGCTCGTATCTCGTGGTCGAGCCATGAGACTCTTCGCTGCCATCGCCATCGCCATCAGCCTGAGCGCCTACGCACCGGCGGTGCGGGCGCACGACTTCTGGATCGAGCCGTCGACCTTCACGCCGCGCGCCGGCGAGACCGTGACGCTGCGCCTGCTGGTCGGCGAGCGGCTCGTCGGCGAGCCGCTGCCGCGCAACGACGCGCTGATCACCAGCTTCGTGACGAGCGGGCCCGGAGGCACGGCCCCCGTGCTGGGGCGCGACGGCCTCGACCCGGCAGGCTTCGTCACGCCCGACCAACCGGGGCTGCACGTCGTCGGCTACCGGAGCCGCCCGAGCACCGTCGAGCTCGAGCCGGGGCAGTTCGCCTCCTATCTCGAGGCGGAGGGACTGCAGTCGATCGCGAGCCTGCGCGCGGCGCGCGGCGAGAGCGATCGGCCCGTGAAGGAGCGGTTCTCGCGCTGCGCGAAGGCCCTGCTGGCAGCGGGGTCGCCGCCCGTCGCCGGTTCCGATGCGCCGCTCGGCCTGACGCTCGAGCTGGTCGCGGAGAAGAGCCCGGCAGCACTCTCGCCCGGTGACACGCTACCGCTGCGTCTGACGTTCGACGGACGACCGATCGCCGGCGTGCTGGTGAGCGCCCTCAGCGTGTCGAGTTCGACGGCTAACGTCGCTGCCCGCAGCGACGCGGATGGACGGGTCGCCCTGCCGCTCGCGGCGCCGGGTGCATGGCTCGTCAAGGCGGTGCACATGATCGCGCTGCCACCGGGCGACGACGCCCAGTGGGAGAGCTTCTGGGCGTCGCTGACGTTCCGCATCGCGCCCCGGCAGGCGAGCGGGGCGCGCTGAGCCGACGCGCAGAGCCCGCCCGACCGAGGGGATCGGGTCACGGCCGGAAACCCGCCGCCGCGCCGGACGAGCGGTGTTCCTAGCACCCGTCGGGAATGCGCAGGCCGACCTGCGCGGCGAGCGCACGCAGGTCCGTCGGCAACGGCGCCAGCAGCTCCGACGGGAGCTCGCCGTCGCGGAAGCGGATCGTGTGCGCGTGCAGCGCGTGGCGCGGGTGCCCGGTACAGGGCGGCGTCGCGTAGACCTTCTCGCCGACCAGCGGGTGCCCGACGTGCGCCAGATGGACGCGCGCCTGGTGCGTCCGGCCGGTGACCAGCGTCACCTCGACGAGCGAATGCCGAGCTGTGCGCTCGCGGACGCGAAGGCGCGTGGTGGCGTCCCGTGCGCCGACGTCGTCCTGCCGCGCGACGCGCCACCAGGGCGGGGCAGGGCTGCCGGTCGGCCCGATCGGCGCGCGTACCTGCAGAGCGTCGAACGCGGGTACGCCGTGGCAGATCGCGAGGTACTGCTTGTCGGCGCGGCGCGCGAGGCGCTCGACCCACGGCGCGACGAGCGACTTCCGCGTGACGAAGACGATGAGCCCCGACGTCTCGGCATCGAGCTGGTGCACGGCCCACACGGTGCGGCCGAGCCGCTCGGCGAGCAGGAACTCGAGCGAGTCCGGGTCGTCGCGGTCGCGGCCGGTCGCGGGCAGGCCCGCCGGCTTGTCGACGACGATCACGCGGCCGTCGTCGTGAACGAACGTCGGCTGCCAGCCTCGCGCGTGATGACCGGATGTCACGACGGTCTTGTAGCCGCATCGCGCGACGACGCCACGACGACGATCGGGCCCCGGGGAACGACACCGTTCCGGTGACCGGAACGCCTCTCCTGCAAGCCCATGTTTCGATTCATCGTCCTCGGCCTCCTCCGCCACGGCCGCACCCTGCACGGGTACGCGCTGATGAAGGCGTACAAGGGGCGCACCGGCGTGCAGATGAGCACCGGGACCTTCTACCGCGAGCTGCAGAACCTCGTCGGCGATGGCCTGGTCCGCACCGTCGAGCGCGCCGCGAAGGACGACGCACGGCGCACGCCGTATCAGATCACCGCCAGGGGTGCTGAGCTGTTCGACCGCTGGCTCATGCGTCCTCCGCAGCTCGCGCTCGGCACGGACGACGAGCTGACCGCGCGCACGATGTTCCTGCACGAGGCCCCACCCGAGACGGCGAGCCGGATGGTCGACTCCTGGAAGGAGGAGCTCTGGCTCCTCGGCAAGAACGTCGAACGCGCCCGGCAGAACGAGCTGCACCGCTGCGCCACGGACCGCGAGCCGTTCTCGATCCTGGTCCTGCTGCTCGCGCGGCGCCTGCGCCACGTCGCCGGCGACATCGCCTACCTCGACGAGCTGCGCGAGGCGCTCGATGCTCTGCACCCCGCCCCGGCGTCGGGTCCGACGGCAGCCGCGAGGGCCGTGCACGGAGCGACGGCGCGGGGGATCGACGAGAAGCGCGCACGGCCACGTGCCGCCGCGAGCGGCTCGCGACTACGCTGAAGGGCGGCCTCGCTCACTCGCAGCGGAGCGCCGCGATCGCGGACATGCGGCTCGCGCGCGCCGCCGGCAGCGCGGCACCGACGAGGCAGGCCGCCGCGCCAAGGACCGCGGCGAGGGCCGCGACCTGCCAGCTCGCCTGCAGCTCGAGCCGCCACCCGAGCAGGCTCGGAATGAGGCCCTCGACGAACGCGAAGCTCATCGCGTGCCCGACCGCGAGCCCGAGCCCGATGCCGACGAGCGCGATCGCCACCGCCTGCGCAACGACCTGCGCAGCGATGTCCCGCCGCGTGAGGCCGAGTGCCCGCAGCGCGCCGATCTCACGCGTGCGCTCGAGCACGCTCGCCGCCAGCGCGTCACCCGTGCCGATCGTCACGACCACGAGCACGAGGCCGGCCAGCGCGTCGAGGAACGAGAATGCGCGTCGCACGCCCGCCCCGTACCATCCGGCCAGCTCGTCCCGGGTCAGGACGCGCAGGCGCTGCTCGCGACCGAGGGTCCCTTGGATCGCCTCGGTCACATCCCTTGCCGAGGCTCCGGGCTCGAGGACGAGAAACGCCTGCGTGATCGTTCCGTCTCCCCACCAGCGCTGGTAGACCGCGCGGCTCAGCATGACGTCGCCCGCGGGCGAGCGGAACTTGGTCGGCGTGATCCCCGCGAGCGGCAGCTCGAGGACGCCGGATGGGGTCGTGATCCGCACCGGCGTGCCGACCGTGAGAGCGCGACGGGATGCGAGGGTCGCGTCGGCGAGCAGTGCCTCGCCACGCGCCACGCGCTCGAGCGCGTCGGGCCAGGCGCCCTCCGCGAGCGGCCACGCGCCGAACGCGGGATCACGGAAGCGGATCGGATCGGCCGCGACGAGACCGGTCTCGGGGCGAAGCGACACCGCGTTCACGCCGGCGCCGACAGCCCGCACTCCGGGAATCTGCGCCAGGCGCTGCAGCATGGCACCGTCGATGCGAGCGTCGTCGCCCACCGTGAGGTCGTTGAAGCCGGAATCGACGGAGAGATCGGACTCGCGATCGAGCATCAGGTTCCGAACGACGTACGACTCGAAGCTGCGCGCCATGCTGCCGATCCAGATCACGACCGCCACGCCGGTCATGAGAACGATCGCCGCGCCGACAGCGCGACGCGGCGATCGTCCCTGGTCCTCGACACCGATTCGCGCGGCCGGACCCAGCACGGAGCCGAGCGGTCGGCTCGCCCAGCGAAGCCCGGGCTCGACGCCGAGCGCCCCCGCGAGCGCGACGCACGCCATGGTCAGCCCGGCAAGCCCCCCTGTGGGCGTGGCTAGCTGCAGCACGAGCAGCGTCAGCGCACCGGCGACGGCGGCGACGCGCCCCAGCCGCTTGACGCGTCCTTCCGGCGCCGCGTCGCGGCCCGGCCCGGCACCGAGAACGGTCACGATCCCCGCGCGCGCGACGCGCAGCGCGGGGAGAAGGGCGGCCAGCGCGCCGGCGAGGAGCCCCGCCGCACCCGCGGCCAGGAGCGGCCCGGGCCGCACCGTGACCCCGCTCGCGGTCACCACCTGCTGCAGGTTGAGCGACATCGTGTCCGCTACCGGCTGGACGATCAGCCGCGCAACGCCGACGCCGACCGGCAGGCCGATGAGCACGCCGCCCGCGGACACCAGGAGAGACTCCGCGACCAGCCCGCGCACCAGCGCACCCGGCGGCAGGCCCAGCGCGCGCTGCACGGCCATCTCGCGGAGGCGCCCCTGGTAGAGGGTCGCGAGGCGGTTTCCCGTGATCAGCACCGCGAGCACGAGGCCCATCGCGGCGATCGCGTCGAGCATCGCCTGAAACGCCGACGCGGCGCGGGCAAGCTCGCGCCTGCGCTCCGCGACGGGGGCGACGTCGAGGTGCGAAGGCAGCACGCCGGCGAGCGCCTCGCGCAGCCCGTCGACCGCGCCGGGCATGGTCGCCACGACGTCGATCTGCGATGCACGGCCGTCGGCCCCGAGGGCCTCCTGGGCGGCGAACAGGTCCATCACCAGCAGGTTCTCCGCCAGCGCCACCCCGGAATCGTCGAGCAGGCCGCGTGCGACGAGCCGCCGCGAGCCGAGCGCCGTCTCGACGGCGAACGCACCATCTTCCGGCACGCCGAGGCGGGTCGCGAGCGCGCGCGGGATCAGCACCGAATCCTGCTGGCTCAGGAAGAGGAGCGGGTCCTCGAGCGCGGCACCGCCACCCGGTCCGCGGTAGACGCGCACGGTCGCGTCGTCGAGCAGGTCCACGCCGACCACGCGCAGCCGCGTCACCTCGCCGCCGTGGCGGGTGAACGCCGGCGCGAGCAGCAGCGGTGCCGCCGCCTTGACGCCCGGCACCGCGCGGATCGCGTCGAGGATCGCAGCATCGAAGGTGCCACCGCTCACCGCGGTGATCTGCAGGTCGGCAACGCCGGCGAGCGCCTCTACGGAGCCGTCGAAGCGTTCGCGCAGCGACCGGTTCGCGAGCAACACCCCCGACGCGAGCGCCACGCCCAGCGAGATCACGACCACCGCCATCGCCACCTGCGGCAGGTCGTGCGCCAGGCTCTCGAGCCGCGTGCGGAGGCCGCCGATCACGACCGGTCCTGCCGGAACTCACGGGCACCGACGGCGAGCCGGAGCGACGGGGCGCCCTCGGCGAAGGACCCGACGTCGCGGAGGATGCGGCCGTCCTGCATCTCGATCGTGCGATGGCCGCACGTTGCCGCGAAGGCGTCGTGCGTCACCATGATGATCGACGTGCGGCGCTCGACGTTCAGTCGCCGCAGGAGGTCGAGGATCATGCGGCCGTTCGCCGAGTCGAGGTTGCCGGTCGGCTCGTCGGCGAGCAGCAGACGGGGCTCGGGCGCGATGGCGCGCGCGGCCGCGACGCGCTGCTGCTCGCCGCCGGACAGCTCGCTCGGGTAGCGCGACCACGCAGTCGGGGCCACGCCGACCTGCTCGAGCACGGCGGCCGTGCGCGTGCGCACCTCGCGTCGGCGCAGGCCGATGCGCTCGAGGCGCCACGCGACGTTGCGTTCCACGGTGAGCCGCGGCAGCAGGTTGAAGCTCTGGAAGATGAACCCGATCGAGCGCAGGCGCAGCTCGCTTCGTGCCCGCTCCGACATCGTCGCGAGGTCGCGCCCCTCGACCAGCACGCGGCCGTGTGAAGGGTTGTCGAGGCCGGCGACCAGATTGAGCACGGAGCTCTTGCCGCAGCCGCTCGGGCCGACGATGGAGACGAACTCGCCCTCGGGAACGGCGAGCCCGACGCCGTCGAGCGCGGACACGATCGCGTGGCCCGATCCGTAGGTCTTGCCGACTTCCTCGAGGACGACGACCGCGCCCATGCAGAGCTCCTTTTCCGACGTCGAGCCGCGGGCCTAGCAGCTCGCGAGACGACCCATCAAGTATAGATTGCATCGCTGCAGTGCATCGATCCGCGGGAGCGTTGACGGCAGCCGAGGCACACGCCAGCGTCGTCGCCGTGCTGCGCGCTCTCCACATCGCCGCGGTCCCGGCCGCGGCGCTCGTTGCCCTCCTTGCGTGGAGGCCCCCGGCGGTGCGCGCGAGCGACGCCACGGCGCCCGAGGTGCTCACGAGTGACACCAAGGCGTCCGAGGTGCTCACGAGTGACGCCACGGCGTCCGAGGTGCTCGCCATCGCGCGGGCGGCGCAGGCGCGCTTTGCCGACAAGACCTCGCGCGTCGAGATGCGGGTGATCTCGCCGTCGGGCGACGAACGCGTGCGCACGCTGCAGGGTCTCGAGAAGCGCACCGACGACGGGCGCAAGCTCCTGTGGCTCTTCGAGTCGCCTGCCGAGCTCGCCGGGACCGGCTTTCTCGCCTGGCAGCGGCGACCGGCGCCCGACGACGGGCAGCAGCACCCGGCGCTCGACGAGATGTGGGTCTACTTTCCCGGGCAGCGACGCGTCCGGCGAGTCTCTTCCGACCTGCGCCGCGAGCAGTTCCAGGGCAGCACGTTCACCTACGAGGACCTCACCACCGTCTTCTACCTCGACTACGACGGCCACAACGTGCTGCGTGGCGAGGAGCCGTGCGGCGAGCAGCGCTGTCGCGTGGTCGAGACCGAGCTTCCTGCCGGACGCTTCGTCTACACCCGGCTCCGCACGTGGATCCGCGACGGTGACCACCTGCCCCTGAAGATCGACCTCGAGAGCGCGGGCGCCACCAAGCACCTGCGGGTGCTCCGGACCGAGACGATCGAGGGCATCCCCACCATCGTCGAGGCGGAGATGACCTCCGATGCCGACGGCTACCGGACCGTCGTCCGCTACGACGGTGTCGACTACGACCGTGGCCTCGGCGACGACCAGTTCACCGCCCTGGCGCTCGAGCGCAAGGGCAAGTAGCGGCGACGCAGCCCGGGCTCTTGCGAAGCCGGCGCTTCTGCGGCTCCCTGCATCTGGCGGCGCAAAATCCGCCGATGGAGGAGTCGATGCCGGAGAAGACCGCAGCGCGTCCGTGGACGCCCACCGAGGAGAAGATCGGCAGCGTCGTCGTGAAGGCGATGTCGGTCGCCAACACTTGGGTCTTTCGCGCCACCGGCGGCAGGTGGGGCGCCAGGTTCATGCACGGCGCCCCGGTCCTGCTGCTGACGACCTCCGGCCGGAAGTCGGGCGAGCCGCGCGTGGCGCCGCTCATCTACCTGAAGGACGGCGATCGCCTGATCCTGGTCGCGTCCAAGGGTGGCATGTCGCACCACCCCGCATGGTACCTGAACCTCGAAGCGAACCCGGACTGCGAGGTCGAGCTGCCGGGCACCGCGAAGAGCCCGATGCGCGCGGCGCGCGCGACGGACGACGAGAAGGCGCGGCTGTGGCCGAGGCTGTGCGAGATCTACCCGGACTACGACGACTACCAGGCGCGTACCACGCGCAACATCCCGGTGCTGATCCTCACCAGGCGCTGAGCGCGACCGGCGGATGGAGGCTCCCTACCTGATCGACGAGCCGGCGCGCCCCGACGGCCCGCTGTCCGACGTGCTGCTCGTGCTCTGGCATGGCGCGGGCGGCGACGTCACCGAGCGCTCGCTGGCTGCGGTCGCGGCCGCGGGCGCAGCGGACGGCGCACTCGTCGTGCGCGCGCGCTTCACCTACCGCGTCGCGGGCAAGCGCGCGCCGGACCGCATGCCGCTGCTTCTCGCATCGGCGCGCGAGGCGATCGACGCAGCAGCCGCGCTGCCGAACGCCGACGGCAGGAAGCTCGTCCTCGGCGGACGCTCGATGGGCGGCCGCGTCGCGTCGCTGCTGGTGTCCGACGGGCTGCACGCCGATGGGCTCGTCTTCCTGAGCTATCCGCTGCACCCCGCGGGCAAGCCCGAAAAGCTGCGCGACGCGCACCTGCCGGCGATCCGCTGTCCGATGCTCTTCGTGCAGGGTGATCGCGACACGCTGTGCGACCTGAAGCTGCTGCGCCCCGTGTTGAGGAAGCTCGGCAAGCGCGCGCAGCTGTCGGTCTTTCCCGGCGCCGACCACGGCATGCGGAAAGCGCCGGTCGACGAGATCGCGCGCGTCGTGACGGCGTTCCTCGCGCGCGTCTGAGAGGAGAGATCCATGTCCACCCAGCCGGAGCACGTCCTGCTCGAGCGCCGCGGCGCCGTCGCCGTGCTGACGCTGAACCGTCCCGAGCGCCTGAACGCATTCGCCGCACCGACCAACCGCGCACTCGTGGCACACCTCGACGCCATCCGCCGCGACGACGGCGTGCGCGCCCTGCTGCTGACCGGAGCCGGACGCGGCTTCTGCGCCGGCGCCGACCTGAAGGCGCTCGCCGGCGCCGACGGCCCGCGCGACGACGACTGGGGCTCGCCGCGCGGCATGATCGACCTGCCGCTGCTGTTGCGTGAGCTGCCGCAGCCCAGCGTGTGCGCGATCAACGGCGTCGCCGCCGGCGCGGGCTTCGGGCTGGCGCTCGCGACCGATCTCCGCATCGCGAGCACGGGCGCGAGCTTCGTCGCGGCGCAGATCCGCACCGCGCAGATCCCCGACGCGGGGCTGACGTGGGTCCTGCCCCGACTGCTGGGCGCGGAGCGTGCCGCGCGCGTGTGCCTGCTCGCGGAAGCCATCGACGCCGGCGAGGCGCGCGCGCTGGGGCTCGTCGGCGAGGTGGTTCCTCCCGAGGATCTGCTACCGCGCGCGCTCGCACTCGCGGAGCGGCTCGCGGCGTTGCCGCGCACCGCCGTGCGCCTCACGCGCGCCGCGCTGGCGCACGGCCTGAACGGCGACCTCGGCGGTGCGCTGCAGCGTGAGTACGACGGGCTGATCGAGGCCAACCGCGATCCCGACGTGGCCGAAGCCGTACGCGCGTTCGCCGAGAAGCGACCGCCGCGCTTCCGCTGATTCCGCAGGCGGTGCGCCGTCCGGCCGCGCGCGGCGCCCGGGCCCCGTCCTCGCTCACCACTTCTCCGTGAAGGGCCGCAGATCGAGCTCGAAGGTCCAGGCCGAGCGGTCCTGGCTCGCGACCTGCCAGTAGGTCTCGGCGATCGCGTCGGGTGCCAAGAAGGGCTCCTTCGGGGCGTTCGCCATGGACTCGCGGGTGCGCGGCATGTCGATCACGCCGTCGATGACGACGTACGCGACGTGCACCCCCTTCGGACCGAGCAGGCGCGCCATCGACTGCGCGAGTGCGCGCTGGCCCGCCTTCGCCGACGCGAACGCGGCGAATGCGGCACCACCGCGGAGCGATGCGGTGGCGCCCGTGACGAGGATCGTTCCCCCGCCGGCCGCGATCATGCCGGGGGCGACCTCCTGCCCGCAGACGAACAGGGCCAGCGTGTTGATCCGCCACGCCTGCTCGAACTTCGCGGTGTCGACGTTCATCAGGTCGCCGAAGCTCGCGTTGCCGGCGTTGTGCACCAGAACGCGTGCCGGGCCCATCTCCTGGCGGATGCGGCCCAGCGACGCGCGCAGCGCGTCCTCGTCGGTGACGTCGGTCGGAAACGCGCTCGTGCCGGGGATGTCCGCCTCGAACTCGGCGAGCGTGTCCGGAGAACGCGCGATCATCGCGACGCGATAGCCCTCGCGCGCGAACCGCCGGCAGATCGCCGCTCCGGTTCCGGCGCCGACACCGGTGACGATGCAGACAGGACTCGTGCCAAGGGACATCGATCTTCCTCCTCCCCGCGACTGCGCCAGACACGCTGAGGCGGGTCAATCTCCGCGCGGACCGTCGGTGGCCCGCCCTGGCCTCCGCGCGAACCATCGGTAGTCCGCCCTGGCTTCGCGCGGCCGGTGGTGTTCCGCGTGAGCCTCCGCGCGGGCCGTCGGTGGCGCGCCGATGCGGAGCGCCGTCATGTCCGGACCTCGGCGACGTCGCTGGTGCGGCCGCATCAGCCCAGACGCGGCTTCATCCGCCAGCGGATCGCGACCAGCATCGCGAGAAAGATCGCGAGAAGGACGAGAACCGGCACCATGACCTCGGCCGGCCCGGCGCCGCGCTCGATGATCCGCCGCGACAGGATCTGGTACCAGCGCAGCGGAAACAGCGCGCCGACCTCGCGCACGCCGTGCGGCATCAGGGCGTAGGGCAGCATCGAGCCGGAGAGCACGAACGACGGCATGATGAAGAACACCGCGATGAACACCGCCTGCGCCGACGTGCGAGCGAGCGCGGACACGAACGTGCCGATCGACAGCGTCGCCAGGATGAAGGGCAGGGTGGCCACGTAGAAGAGCAGCACGTTGCCGCGGGGCCAGTAGCCGTGCATCAGGCCGGCGCCGATCATGCCGATCGTGAGCGCGACGTAGCTCGCCGCCACCGTCGGCAGCAGCTTGCCGAGGATGATCTGCAGCGGCGTCGCCGGCTGCGCGAGCATCTGCTCGTAGGTGCCGCTCTCGCGCTCCGCGACGAGCCCCAGTGCTGCCTGCGCGAGGCAGATGTTCGTCAAGAGGAATCCCGCGAGCGCCGACATGTAGAAGTTGCGGTCGCGGAGCGTCGCGTTGTAGCGAAACTCCTCGCGCAGCTCGATCGGCGGCGCGCGACCGGGACCGCCGCTCGCCGGCTCGCCCTTGCGCGCCCGGTCCGCAGGCTCCGAGTCCGCCCGGAAGCGCGACGCGATCTGCGTGACGTAGCCCGCGACGCGTGCCGCCGTCAGCGGGTCGGTCCCGTCGAGCAGCAGCTGGACCTCCGGTCGCCCGAGCGCCGCGGCGCGCCGGAACTCGTCGGGGATCACCACCACTGCGACGAGCTGGCCGCGCCTGAGGAAGTCGTGCGCCTCTTCGTAGGAGCGCAGGTGCCGGACGGGCGCGAAGTAACCGCTGGTCTGGATCTCCGCGACGAGCAGACGCGAGGCCGGCGTGCCGCTGCGGTCGAGAACCGCCCAGGGGACGTTCTGCGGCGTGAAGCGCAGCGCGAAGCCCATCACGATCAGCAGGATGACCGGCTGGATCACCACGTTCTGCACGACCGTGCTGTCGTGCCGCAGCAGCGACGCCTCCTTGTACGCGATCGCCAGCACGTTCGTGACGAAGCGGCGCACCCGTCCCGCCTTCACTGGCGCCTCGCGATCGCGCGCAGCGCGATGGTCGCGAGCGCGCCGCCCATGAGCAGGATGATCAGGATCTCGGGAAACAGCACGATCGGCCCCTCGCCGCGCAGGTAGATCGCGCGGCTCACGCGGATGTAGTGCGTGGCCGGGATCAGCTCCGAGACGACGCGGAAGGGCGCCGGCATGTTGCCCGAAGGTACCGCGAAGCCCGACAGCAGGATCAGCGGCTGGCTCGCGAGCACGGTCTTCGACACCGCCTCGGCGGCACTCTTCGACGTCGCCGAGAAGATCACGCCCATCGACAGCGAGACCAGCAGGTAGATCGTCGAGATGGCGATGAAGAACAGCGCGCTGCCCACGGGCCACACGCCGAGCAGGAAGCCCGCGAGGAGCATCATCAGGACGACGTCGGCCGAGAACACCGCGCCGAGCGGCAGGATCTTGCCGAGCAGGATCTCGACCGACGTGGCGGGCGTGACCTGCAGCTGCTCGAAGGTCCCCGAGAAGCGCTCGTTCACGATCGAGACCGCGATGATCAGCGTGGTGGCGAAGCTGAGCACGAAGCCGAACGTCCCGCTGACCATGTAGGGCGTACCGTCGAGCGAGGGATTGAACAGCGCCGTCGTCCGCACCGCGACACCCGACGCGCTCGCACCCGCCTCGAGCGCGCCGGCCGCAGGGGCGCCGTCGCTCGCGCGAAGAGCAAGGCCGGTGGCAGTCGCGAGCCCCGCCAGGAAGGCTTCGGCGTTGCCGGCGAGCACCACCTCGCCGCCGTCGTAGACGACGCGGATCTCCGGCGGCGGTCCGCCACGCTCGAACGCGCGCAGGCGCCGCTCGAAGTCCGGCGGCACGACCAGCCCCGCGCCGATCTCG
>Ga0172362_10000466_pt1 | contig 32844 bp, 36 predicted proteins | sample LakKivs1_kivu2a2_FD_114534 | JGI IMG/M metagenome (GOLD analysis project Ga0172362, IMG submission 114534) | Sediment microbial communities from Lake Kivu, Rwanda - Sediment s1_kivu2a2 | ecosystem: Environmental > Aquatic > Freshwater > Lake > Sediment | place: Rwanda: Western Province, Lake... | reverse complement strand
GGACCTTCGCGGCCTCCACCGGCGTCCGCTCGAGGAGGAAGGCCAGATCCTGGAGCCCGAACCCCCCGTTCAGCAGTGAACCCATGCGGAGCGCGTCGCGCGCCTCCTCTCCGAGCGGCTCCAGCCTCGACTTCACGAGGAGAGCGGTGCCCCTGGGGAGCGAGAAGTCGCTCTCGGCCCCGTATGACCGGCGTCCCTGCCCGTCGGTGCGTATCGCCCCGGTCTGTTCGAGGGACTTGAGCAGCTCCCTGACGTACAGCGGATTGCCTCCGCTCCCCTCGGCCAGCCTCCGCACGAGCCACGCGGGCACATGGGGATCGCCGAGGGCAAGCAGGACCATGCTGGAGATGTGCTCCTCCCCCAGCGGCTGGAGGTCGATCCTCTCGAAGCGGGAAGACATCGTGAGGAGGCCCTTCATCCAGTTCCAGACCTCGGAGCTCATCTCGACAGGGCTCCGCATCGCGAAGACGAACATCAGCTTCGAGTCTCCGGAGCCGCGCACGAGGTAACCGATGAGATCGAGGTCCTGGCTGTGTCCCCACTGGATGTCGTCGACGAAGAGAACGAGAGGGGTCTCCGCCGAGAGCCCGGAGAGGATCTTCGCGAACTGCCTGTAGAAGAGCCTGCCGCGGGCCCAGTCAGGGGGGTCGGGCTCTTCCGAGACAACCAGTGGGAGGGATGGGAATAGCAGAGATGCCTCCCGGAGGACCGGTCCGGTCGAATCGGCCATCTCGCGCCTCCGTTCGAGGGGGAGGGTCTCGATGACGGCGCATACGGCCTCCGCTATCGTCCCGAATGGCACGGAGGATCCCAGCTCGTCGCATTCCACGTGAGCGAAGCCGCCGCCCCTGAAGCTGCAGTAGTGCCTCAGTTCCTCGACCAGCCTGCTCTTGCCGACACCCGGCTCGCCGGTCACGAGTGCCGCGGTGCCCTTCCCGCCCATGGATTCGTCGTAGCAGGAGCGGAGTCTCTTCAACTCGACCTGACGGTCTATGAAGTGTTCGAACGAGAGGCCGCGGTCCCCTGCCCGCGCCGGGCTGAAGAACGACATCCTGCTCTTGCCGCCGGCCTTCGAGTCGTAGAGAGCCTGATCCGCCTTGCCGACAACCGAGGAGAGCGTGCCGTCGGAGGGATCGCTCTCCGCAAGGCCCACGCTGGCCCGGACCCTCATGCCCGAGGGGAAGGCCTCGGCGCCCACGCCGTCGAGGAAACGCCTTGCGACATTGGCCGCCTGGAGCGCCCCGGTGGCAGGGAGGACGACCAGGAACTCGTCCCCGCCGAACCTTATCACCTCGTCGACATCCCGCACGCCCCTGACAAGAAGCCATGCGATCTGCTGGAGGACCCTGTCGCCGGCGAGGTGCCCGTGAACGTCGTTGATCATCTTGAAGTCATCGACATCGACCATCAGGACCGACCATGGCTCCCCGGCCCGGCGCGCCCCGAAGGCCGTCTCGATCTCGGCAAGGGCGTCCCTGGTCAGCACCCCGGTCAGCTTGTCGACGGCCAGGCGATCCTTCATCCCATCTCCATTCAGTCGAGTTCCTCGTACTCTACTCCCGCGGCCCCGGGGACACCAGACGGACCGAGTGCCATGCCCGCCGGGTTTGACACTGCCCGCCGGTTTCAGCACCTTCTGGCTCCCGATTCCGGAGGAGCATCCCATGGCCGTCCCCGGAGACGCAAAGCGCCGCGCGTGCTTCCTGTTGCCGCTCCTGCCGGTCATCCTGTCGGCCTGCCGAGGCGATCCGCACGCCACTGCACCGGTCCCGCGCCAGATCTCTACCGATTCAGTGACAGTCATGAGTAGTCCGGACAGCGCCTCGGGACTCATGCCGATTGGCGTAGTCGAGGTGCTGAGCCATGACCCCACCTGCTACACGCAGGGCCTGACGATCGTTGATTCGATAGTGATAGAAAGCAGCGGTTTATATGGACACTCGTTCATCGCGGAGTACCGATTGGAATCCGACCGCTGTCTGAACAGGCTGGATCTTCCCGACTCCCTGTTCGCCGAGGGTCTGTGCACGGTTGGGGACACTATTTATCTATTGACCTGGCGCGAGCACGTCTGCCTCCTCTTCTCGATGCGCGACCTCCATCCTCTTGGGAGCTTCAGGTACGATGGCGAGGGATGGGGGCTGACGTGGGACGGGCGCAGCCTGATCTCCAGCGACGGATCGGAGTTCCTTACGTTCAGGGATCCGTCCACCTTCGCACCGACCGCCAGGATCGCAGTCACGGCCGCGGGACATCCCGTGCGGAACCTCAACGAGCTGGAGTTCTCGAACGGGAAGGTGTACTCCAACATCTGGGGATCGGACCTGATAGCAGTCATCGATCCTGCGACGGGATTCGTCTCGTCCCTGCTGGATGCCTCGGGTCTTCTCAGCCCTTCGGAGAGGGCGGGATGCGACGTCCTCAACGGGATCGCCTTCGACAGGGGCTCCGGTCTGTTCCTGATCACCGGGAAGCTGTGGCCGGAGATGTTCCTGGTGGACCTCCGCCGCGATTAGCCGCCGAGCACCGCACCTTTCATCCAGACTCCCACACTGTCGAGGAATCCCGGCACGAACTCGTGCGGGAGCGTCGCGTACTCCTCCACCGTGCCCGTCACGGCCTGCTGGAACAGGTGGTTCGCTCCCTGAAAGACCATCACCATCCCGCGCGGGTTCGCCGAGAGAGCCTGCCTCATGGGCTCCTCGTTCAGGGCCGGCGGAACCTGTATGTCCAGGGACCCGAAGAGGGCCAGGACCGGGCAGGTCAGCTTCTTCACGTTGTCCGAGGGGTTGTCCGACAGGAACCTCTTGAACCACGGGCTCCCGACAGTCTCCAGCGACTGCTCGGCGGCCGAGCGCACGTAGGCGTCGATGTCTCCCAGGGCCTGCTTCTGTGCATCCGGCATCCTGTCGATCTCGTCGCGGATCTGATCTTCGATGAGAGGCCGAAGCGAGTCGAGACTTCCTCCCGACAGGACGCTGTCCATGATCTGGGCCTGCAGAGACAGCACGGTGCCGATCTCCTCGTCGGTCTTGCCGGCAGCCCTGGCAAGCGCCTCCACCTGGCCGAGGAGGATGTCGTAGCCGGGAACCGAGGGACCGGCCATGCTCACCACGAACGCGACCAGGTCGGGGCGAAGCGAAGCCGCCAGGAACGCTATATTCGATCCCTCGCTGTGCCCGAAGAGGCCCACCTTCGAGGAGTCGATCTCGGGCCTGGATCTCATGAACTCGAGCATCAGGACGGCATCCGACGCGAGGGTCGAGTCGGTCATGTCGGGAGTCGCCCCGCCGGAGCCGCCCACCCCCCTGTCATCACAGCGCAGCACGGCGAAGCCCTGCCGCGTCAGGTAGTCGGCGATGACATCGAATACCTTGAAGCCGAAGACATTCTCGTTCCTGTCCTGCGCTCCGCTTCCAGTGAGCATGACCACGCCCGGCAGCCCCGTGGAGGTGTCCGAGGGTTCGGAGAGGGTGCCTGCAAGAGAGAATCCGCCCGCGGGGATGGTCACCTCGGTCATCACGTAGGGGCGCTCGACCTCCTGCAAGGGCCGCTTCCTGGTCAGCGTGAACGCTCCCAGGAATCCCGCCTGCGAGAATGTCCCCGTCATGGAGCTGTCCGAGATGGTGCCTCTGAAGGAGGCCATGCCGGGGCCTGCCGCGAGGTCGAACCTCACGCTGTCACCGGAGACCGCCACTCCGGCCAGGTGCAGGCCCTCAGCGCTCTGCAGAGGGATGTCGATGGTCCCGCTGAGCGAGTCCCCGCTCCCGGCGAAGTCTGCCAGGATTCCCAGCTCGCCCCCCGCGACGGTTATCGAGCCCTCCCAGTGCCCGGCGATGTCCGGGGTGGAAGCGGGGCCTCCACAGCCTGCAGCCACCGCCGCGCAGGCGACCGCGAAAAGCACCCTGTTCATGGAAGCCTCCCTCCGGCCTCGTAGAAGACAACCGACGAGTCTACCAGCCGCCCGTTGGAGTAGGCCAGTCTGCCCGAGAAGAAACTGCCGCACGTTATCCAGGGCATGAAGATCCTGTCGCCCTCCCATAGCTCCAGATCGGCCAGCCTCGAGTCCTCGATCCACTCCAGCGTGCCTTCCGCGCATTCCCGGATGGCCCCGCTGAAGTCGAAGGCCTCGAAGACGAACACGTACCAGTCGTCCTCCCCGTCGAAGGCCGGGAACGTCAGCATGCCTCGGAGCAGGGGCCCCTCGATCACCAGCCCGCTCTCCTCCAGCACCTCCCTGATGATGCACTCCTCCGGGGTCTCCCCAGGGATGATCTTGCCTCCCAAGCCATTCCACTTCCCGAGGTGGATATCGTCAGGGCGCTTGTTCCTGTGGAGCATCAGTGTCCTGCCGCCCGCCCTCATGTAGCAGAGGGTGCCTAGTTTCATGGGAGAGTCCACCGGGTTTTCATCCGAGGAAGATACCCGTCCTCAACACGACCCAGATGGCCAGGGCGATGTCTCCGAGCATCAGGTTCGCCAGGAACAGGGCCAGGTACCTCCGCCTGCCACTCCTCAGAAGCTCCAGCAGAGGCGATTCCGCCAGGGCCCCGGGCGTCACTGCCGCTTCGTCCGCCAGCGGTTCCTGCTCCCGGAGATCAGCCAGGAAGGAGCGCACGGAGAGCACACAGCACAGACCCGCGACGGCCGAGAGGCCGAAAAAGAGTGGGACCGGCATCGGAGCCGACTCCCGCATGGCGAACGCCGCGGCCCCCGCCGAGATCACGGTGAGCACCCTGGCAATCAGGCCGACGGAAGCGGCCTTCGATCGTGCAAGCGGGATCTGCGGCTGCCGCTCCGGGGCGGATGCCGGGTCGTCGAGCGTCTCGAAGGAATCCAACTCGCCCCCTCTCCCTGTTGCGGACTGTGATGCAAACCTGCACATTGGCGAAGGAAGGGGCAATGAGGGAGGGGCGGCTGCCCGGTCCGATATTCCCGCCGGAGGTGACCGATGAGATACAGGCCCATGGGCAGGACGGGAGTGAAGGTCTCCGTCCTGGGATTCGGCTGCATGAGGCTGCCGACGGTATCGGGGAGGCGCAGCTTCCACGGGAGGGTGGACGAGCCCGAGGCGCAGAGGATTCTCCGCCAGGCCTTCGACCATGGCGTGAACTACTTCGACACCGCATACAACTACCACGCCGGCCGGAGCGAGTCGATCCTGGGAGGCTTCCAGGCCGATGTCGGGCGCGAAGGGCTCCTGATCGCCACGAAGCTCCCGGGGTGGCATGTGAAGAGGGCTTCGGACTTCCGAAGGATCTTCAATGTCCAGCTCAGGAGGCTGAAGACCGACCACATCGACTTCTACCTCCTGCACGGCCTCGGGGGATCCTCTTTCGAGCGCCTGAGGCAGATGAGGGTCCTCGACTTCGTCGCCGACCTGAAAAGGGAGGGAAGGATCAGGTTCGCCGGCTTCTCCTTCCACGACGAAGCCGCGGCCTTCAGGCCGATCGTGCACGCCTTCGACTGGGACATGTGCCAGATCCAGTACAACTTCATCGACGAGAAGTACCAGGCGGGAAGGGCGGGGCTCAGACATGCGGCGCGAAGGGGCCTCGGGGTGGTCGTCATGGAGCCTCTTCGGGGCGGCGACCTGGTGGGCTTCATGCCGGACTCCGTGAAGTCCGTCTGGGATCGCGCGGGGAGGACCAGGGCCTCCGCGGAGGTATGCCTCTCATGGCTCTGGGATCAGCCCGAGGTCTCGACGGTGCTCAGCGGCATGAGTGCGTCGGACCAACTCCTCCAGAACATCTCCACGGCGTCCAGGGCGGCCCCGGGCATGCTGTCGGACTCCGACAGGAGGCTGGTCTCCAGAGTGAGGACAGCCTACGCCAGGCTCCCCGTCATCCCCTGCACGAGGTGCGGGTACTGCATGCCCTGTCCCTTCGGCGTGGCCATCCCGGCCAATTTCGAGGCATACAACACGGGGGTTCTGTTCCCCGGATCGGGCAGGGCAGGGATGCTGTACAACACCTGGATGAAGAAGGAGCAGAGGGCTTCGGCCTGCAGGGCCTGTGGAAGGTGCGAGGAACGCTGTCCTGAGAAGCTCCAGGTGCGCGAGCTGATGAAGAAGGTGGCCGGGAGTCTGGAAAGACGTCGCTGAACTCTGCATCCTGTATATTGGCGCGAGCAGGAAGCAATAGCCCAGGAGAAGGAGCTGACGCATGGCCTTCAGGATTTGCTTGTGCGTAATGGCGATGGGCGCCCTTGCGGCGTCCGCCTTCCCTTCCGGTAGCTGGCAGACTCTGCAATACCTGCCTTCTGGAATCAGCATCACGGACATAGCCTTCATGGACGACGGCCTGCACGGGATGGCCTGCGGGTATCTCGGATCGGCGGGCTATGTCTTCCACACGACGGACGGCGGACAGGTCTGGACTGCTTCGATGATCGAGTCGGGGCACAACCTGCAGGCCGTGAGCACTGCCAGCCCCGTCAACGCGTGGGTGGTGGGCCAGGATGGCTACATCTTCTCGACCACGAACGGGGGCTACACCTGGACCCAGCAGGCGAGCGGGACCACGAGGGATCTGCTCGACGTCTGCTTCATCAACGTGAACGTCGGCTGGATCGTGGGAGGGAACGGCGACGGGTCCTCCTATCTCGTGCTCTCCACGATCAACGGCGGAGCAACCTGGACGAGCCACAGCTTCGGATCCGACTGCATAAGCGTGAACTCGGTGTACTTCGCCGACGCCTTCAACGGGTGGATGGGGGGCAGGTCCAGCGACGGCCCCCACATCCACCGCACCCTCGACGGAGGCTCCACCTGGACGCGCCAGACCCTGCCGGGGCTGGATCAGGATGCCGCGATCACTGGCATCTCGTTCTCGGGCGGAGCACAGGGCTGGGCGGCGACAAGCTAGTCCGCATCGTCAGGGGCGATCCTTCATACCTCGAACTCCGGAGCGACCTGGGATCTGCAGTACACGACCTCCAAGGCCCACGGCAATGTGGTCGCGCTCGATGCGCAGAATGTCGCCGCCGCAGGTTCCACGCCCCACTCGGCCTATGTGACCGCCGACGGCGGAGCCACCTGGACCGAGCACTCGACCGGCCTCTCCGGGACTGGCACGGCCATAGAGTACGAGGGCGGGAGGATCTGGGTCGGCGGGCCGAACAGCACGATCCTGGCGAGCGACGATGGAGGCGACTCCTGGACGGGCCAGATCTCCAGCGTGCCTCTCGGCAACATGGACTGGGGCACTCAGAGCGTCGGCTGGATCGTGGCGGGCAAGACTCAGCAGGCCTACACCAGGGTGACGACCGACGGAGGGGCCACATGGGTGGCGGCTCCGGGCAATCCCGGAGGGCTGGTCGTGCAGTTCGTGAATGCGGCAAGCGGCTGGATGCTGTGGGACGGCAACGGCCCGGCCGTCTGGAGGACGACGAACGGCGGCACCAACTGGACATATGCCTCTGCGGGCTACTCCTCCCAGGCTTCGACCTACGGGATGTTCCGCGCATGCGTCGACACTGGATGGGTCTATGGCGGAGCGGGGATCATCAGGAGATCCGTGAACGGCGGGGCGACCTGGACGACCCAGAACCTGAACACGGCCCGCAACGTGATGGATGTCCGGTTCATCAACCATCTGATAGGCTGGGCTGCGGGCGGGAACAGCAGTGGCGGGCAGCCCTTCATGAGGCGAACTGCCAATGCCGGTGCAACTTGGTCGAGCCAGACTCTACCGGTCTCCTCGTCGGTGATCAGCCTCTGGCCCATCAACTCGAGCAAGTGCTGGGGTCTCTGCCAGAACGGACAGGTCATCGCCACGAGCGACGCCGGCGCCACCTGGTCGGTGATCTCGCAGCTGAGCGGCACGGGAGCCTCCATCTACATGTATGACTCCCTGACCGGCTGGGTCGCCATGACGTCCGGCTCCAACAGCGTCGTGTACAGGACGGACGACGGCGGCATCACCTGGACCCAGGACTGGTCGACGCCCGCCGGTCTGATCCACTCCGGCTTCGCGCCCCGGCCCGACAACGGAGCCCCGTGGGTGTGCGGGGACAACATGCTGATCGCCAAGTGGGTCCAGGGTACCGGGTTCGAAGGTGGATCGGGTCCCGGGCCTCTTGCCGGCAGGCTCGCAGTGAGCCCGAATCCGGCGAATTCCGAGGCGACTGTCGCCTTCCAGGCCCAAAGCCCGGGCGATGCCCTCCTGAGGGTCTACGATGTCTCGGGACGCCTGGTCCACGAGTCAGATCTCGGAGAGGTGACGACATCCGAGACGCAGGCCCGGCTCGGCACCTCGAGCTATCCCAGCGGCCTGTACTTCTGCACGATCTGCGTGGGCGCCGACACCATGAAGGGCTCGTTCCTCGTGGTCAGGTAGTCCCGCCGCGGAACGACAGGGTCCTGCCTCCCGCCGCCCCCCCCGGGCGGCGGGAGCCTTTTCAGTCCCCGTCCCCCATCATGTCTCCCAGGAACTCCATCGCCTCCTCGAAGCGCTCGGCGTCCACCTGAAGCAGCCAGCCTCCCCTCTCTGGCTGGGCCCAGTCCGGAAGACAGCTCATCTCGAGAGCCGTGACCTCCTCGCTCGCGCAGGCGAAGCCGGCTCCCTCCAGCGCGTCGAGCGCTTCCAGCAGGAGACGTTCATCGGTCAGTTGAATGGCGGGGATCAGCTTCTCTGTACTCATCGGTTCGGGGCTCCTTTCAAGGCAGCCGGGCTCGCAGTTCCCTGGCTGGAGCGAATCCTGGGTCAATCTCGACGGCCCTCGACAACAGGCCCGATGCGGCGGAAGTGTCACCCCTGTCGAGAGCGATCACGGCCAGATCGAAGACCGGCAGGGCGTTCCCTGGATCCATCCGGGAAGCCCTGGCGAGCCATCTCTCCGCGAGGTCCGTGCTGTCCCTGCTCAAGGCGGCTCCAGCGGCGTTGATCAACTCTGCGGGAATGGTGTCGGGGTCCGAGAGGGCCAGTCCGGCAGCGCGCCAGGCAGCCGCGGTGTCGCCAGAGTCGAGGGCTGTCTCCAGCGCATAGCTCCAGAGCCCCGGCGATCCGGGGAAGAGGGAACCGTGCTTCTCGGCAGCAGCCCAGGCATCACGCACGCTTCGGTCATCCCTTGCCGCCATCGACAGCTGCAGCCAGACGGTCTCCACATCGGGCCTCAGCTCTGCCGCCCTTCTCGCCGCGTCCAACGCTGCGGAAGGGTCCCCGGCAAGCCTGAGAGCCTCCGACATCTGGGACAGGTGCCTGCCGTTGCCCGAGAGTGTCCACGCCTCCTCGAACAGCCGGGCGGCCTCCCCGAACCTTCCCCTGTCCCTCTGCAGGATGCCCAGCTCCTCGAGGGCCGCCGGATCGGGCGACTCCTGCACGGCCTCGAGATAGCGGACCTCGCTGGCCCCGGTGTCGAGGAAGCTGCCGATCCTCGGGCCGGCGAGCGCTGCCGCCGCCAGGGCGGCCGGTGCGAGGACCGATGCCCTGTCCACCGTGATGGTAACGAGAAGGAGAAGAGCAGGGAGGAGGAGGACCGCGCCCAGGTCCCAGTCCACGGCCGCACCCCTCTCCAGTTTCAGGAGGAAGAAGGCGGAGATCGAGATGATGCAGGTCAGCAGGACCTCCGGCCGGGGTCTCCCTCCCAGAGAAGGCAGGATCATGACCAGCGCCGGAAGGGCGAAGACGATCAGGCTCAACCTCCCCGGAAGGTCGGCCCCCGAGAGGGCCGGGGAGTGCGGAAGCCGGTGGAGGACGATGGCAAGTGCCGCCGGGATAGCCGCCAGCAGTGCAAGAGCGACGATGGCGGTAGCCCTCCTCCCTCTGAGCAGCGCCGAGACAGCCACTCCGGGAAGCAGCAGCAGCCCGGCAAGATGCATCACCGAAGCCGCCGATGCGAAGGCCAGCGCCTGCCAGGGGCGCCCTCTCGAGAGGGCCCCGGCTGCGAGGCACGTCAGTCCGGCCAGGAGGGCGTAGCTCTCCGCATAGCCCGTGAAGAAGACCATCATTGTCGGACTGACGCACAGGACCATTCGCAGAGCAGGAACCGGTCCACTTCCGGACGGCCCGGATATGCGTGGAAGCCCTGAAAGATAGAGCGCTCCGCCTGCCAGGCCGACGGCCCTGAACGAGTCGGTCGCCGAGAGGCCCAGGATCATGGCGAGCCTGTGGAGCAGATAGTCGCCGGCCTCGAACGGCGCCGCCCTCAGGACCCCGATGCCTGCCTCCAGGTTCCTCAGCCTGAGGGCCCCGTCCCCCCAGAGATGGAAGCCGGGAGGAGCGAAGACGGCTGCGGCCGCCAGCGAAGCGAGAGCCGCGACGGCGCCGAGGCGGGTATCCAGGAGAGAGGCGGCTCCTGTCAGAAGGATGCAGCCCGCCACGATCGCCGAAAGCGGCAGATCCGTTCCTGGCAGCCACCACGACCGCCCTGTGAACTGCAGGACCAGTCCCGCTCCCGCCACCAGAGCCGAGAGGGCGAGTCTGAACCTGACTTCACGGGATGGTCCGGCGGAACCGGGATCACTCACTGGAACAACCCTTCAGGTGCTTTACATCCGCATACGGTGGGAATATTCTAAAAGCATGCCCGGAGTCACTGAGAAGGACGATCCCACCCCGGTCGAGGAAGCCCCAAGCCTCTTCGAATCCATCGAGCAGCATGTCACTGAGCCGATCAGGGCCTTTTCGCGCATACAGGGCGTGAGGATCACCGTGGTCGCGTCGCTCTCGCTTCTGTTCATGCTGGCAGGAGCGTACTTCCAGCTTGTGAGGAACACCAGTGCGGCATACACGCACCTGGCCTACATCCCCATAGTGCTCTCCGGCTTCTGGTGGGGCCGCAGGTCGATAACCATCGCCACTCTGCTCGGCGCCGAGGTCATCGTCCTGTACCTGGTCAACCCCGCTTCCACCGAGCTGTGGGCCGTTCTGGTCAGGGTGGGCTGCTTCTACGCGGCCGCGATAGTGGTCGCAGAGATGAGCACCCGCCTCCTGGCATCCCAGAAGAGCCTCCGCGAGGCCAATCTCAAGCTGAGTCACCTCTCCCGTCTCCAGAGGGACTTCCTCCACGTCACGGTCCACGACCTCAGTTCACCGGTCGGAGCGGCGGTCGCGCTCCTGCAGGGCGTGGAGACGCTGATGGACAGCTACGGCTCCCCTCGTGAGAAACAGCTCATCGAACGGGCCATAGCCCGCCTGAACGAGGTCTCCTCCTTCCTGAGGGACTTCCAGTTCTTCGCGGCTCTCGACTCCACGGAGGTCGCGCACCAGGCCACCCGGACCGATCTCGGAGCCGTGGTGGAGACGGTCGTCGCTGCGAACGCAGAGCTCGCGGCGAGGAGGCGCCACACCGTGGCCGTCGAGATCGAGGACGGGCTCCCCCTCGTCGTGGCCATAGGCTGGCTGATCAGCGAAGTGGTGGCCAACCTCCTCACCAACGCCATCAAGTACACGCCCGAAGGCGGCTCGATCAGGATCAGGGCCTTCTCCGTGGACGGGAAGGTGAGGGTCGAGGTGAGCGACAACGGCATAGGCATCTCCGAGGAGGACCAGAAGCTCCTGTTCAGGGAGTTCGGCCGGGTCAGACGGAAGAGCGGGACCGGAGAGCGTGTTCCCGGCATCGGGCTGGGCCTGTCCATAGTGAAGAGGATAGTGGAGATGCATGAGGGAAGGGTGCGCGTGCAGAGCGCGCCCGACAAGGGGAGCACATTCTCCTTCGAGCTCCCGGTCTGCCCCGAAGGCGACGGCCCGGTCTCGCTCCGGATTCCCTGAAGGCCTGATCGTCAGCAGATCCTCGGAAGCTGCTCTCCGCTGAGCATCTCCATGAAGCGTTCGGTACCCAGGGGACTCGACAGGACGACGCCCGGCTCCGAGTGGTCTCCGACTACTCCGATCACCGTGGCGCCGCAGCCTTCGGGGCAGTCACCGAGCGCCTTCAGCGCCTCTCCTGCGTCTGCTCCACTCACGAAGGCCACGAATCTGCCCTCGCACGCCACATGCATGGGATCCAGGCCGAGGAGCTCGCACAGGCCCCGGACCTCCGAGGAGACCGGAATGCTCTCCTCCTCCACCCGGAAGCCGAGCCCGGAAACCGTCGAGAGCTCGTTCAGCGCACTCGCAAGCCCTCCCCTGGTGAGATCGCGCAGGCAGTGCACCTCCGCTCCGCAGCCCAGAACCAGGCTCACCGCCCTCCAGAGGGGGGCGAGATCGCTCTCGAGCGCAGACCTGAGTCGCAGGCCGCCCCTGGCGGCGAGGATCGCCATGCCGTGGCGGCCGATGTCGCCGCTCAGGACTATCCGGTCTCCCGGCCTGATGCGGGACGGGGCTATCCTGACGCCCTCCCGGACCATGCCTATGCCGGCCGTGTTGACGAAGATCCCGTCAGCCTTCCCTGATTCCACGACCTTGGTGTCGCCGGTCACCACCCTGACCCCGGTCTCTCGAGAGGCACGCGCCATCGAGGCGAGAACCTTTCTGAGGTCCTCCATGGGCAGGCCCTCCTCGAGGACGAGGCCCATGCTGAGCCATGCGGGCTCCGCTCCGCACATGGCCAGGTCGTTGACCGTCCCGTAGACGGCAAGAGAGCCGATGTCACCTCCCGGGAAGAAGAGGGGATTCACCACGTAGCTGTCCGTCGTGAAGGCGACCCTCGAGGCCGGCACATCGAGCACCGCCCCGTCATGCATCTCCGCAACGCCCTCCACGCCGAGCGTGGACAGAATCTCCCCTATCAGCGCGTGCATTGCCGTCCCGCCGCCTCCCTGCGCCAAGGTCACCCTGGGAGGCAGGTCGTCCCTGATCGGTATCGGGCAGGCGAGCTCACTCATGCCGGGCGGACCTCCCCCTTCCGTATCTCGAGTAGGCTGCACAGGCTCCCTCGGAGGACACCATCGGCGCCCCGAGAGGATGCGCGGGAGTGCATCCATCTCCGAACTCCGGGCACTGATCCGGCTCCATCTCGCCGGTGAGAATCCTTCCGGCCAGGCAGCGGGTCGACTCCCCGGGGGCTCCAGGCCGGACCCCGAAACGGGAGCGGGCGTCGAATCGCGAGAGGGTGCCCACGAGCTCAAGCCCGCTGTCCGGGATCGTGCCGAGACCGCGCCACTCGCTGTCCACGACTCCGTAGGCTTCTCCGATCAGCTTCCGGGCGGCGGGATTCCCCTGTCTCCTCACGGATCTCGAGTACTGGTTCTCCACCGAGCACCTCCCCTCCTCGAGCTGCCTGAGGCACATGTATATGCCCTGGAGGATGTCGAGGGGCTCGAAGCCGGTCACGACCGTCGGGACTCCGTGGCGCGCGGCAATGGGCTCGTAGTCCTCGTAGCCGGTCACCGTGCAGACGTGGCCGGGCGCGAGCAGTCCCTGCACCCTGCACGATGGCATCGAGAGCACGGCTTCCACTGCGGGAGGCACAAGCAGGTGGGACACCAGCAGGCTGAAGTTCGCGAGGCTGGAGGAAGCGGACCTCAGGACGGCCGCAGCCGTGACCGGGGCCGTGGTCTCGAACCCTATCGCGAAGAACACCACCTGCGAGTCGCGGCTCTCCTGCGCCATATCGATGGCGTCGAACGGCGAGTAGACTATCCTGACATCCGCTCCCGCCGCCCTTGCGGCAAGCAGGTCGCATCCGCTCCCGGGCACTCTGAGCATGTCCCCGAAGGAGCACAGCGTGACGCCGGGGAGCCCCGACAGCTCGATGGCAGCGTCGATCAGACCCACCGGAGTGACGCAGACGGGACAGCCGGGGCCGTGTACCAGCCTGACACACTCCGGGAGCATGGACTCGAGGGAGTACTTCATGATCGAATGGGTCTGCCCGCCGCAGATCTCCATGAGAGTCCACGGCCTCGTCACCAGACCGCGGATGGCTGCCGCCATGCGCCTGCAGGCACCGCCATCCCTGTATTCGTCGATGAACTCCAGCTTCGCCATCTCAATCCCCGCCGGTGCCGCACTCTTCACGGCCCAGCTCCGACATGCGCCTGAGATACTCGAAGACCTCTTCGGCGGCCGCCCTGTCGATCCTGTCGAGGGCGAAGCCCGCGTGCACGATGACGAAGTCGCCGACCTGCGCATCGGGAACCCCGGCCAGGCAGACCTCGCGGTCGACCCCTCCGAAGCTGACCCTTCCCTGACGGAAGAGAGGATCGTCTCCGCTGATCTCCAGGATCTGTCCTGGGACTCCAAGGCACATCGCCTACTCCTCCTGACTGCGAAGGGCCAGCCTGGCCCCCAGGGCCTGACCGAGCGAGATGCCGCCGTCGTTCGTCGGCACCAGGACATGCCGATAGGCTTCGAAGCCCTCTTCCCTGAGCCTCCGGATGGCGCCGGAGAGCAGCAGGCGGTTCTGGAAGCACCCCCCGGTGAGTACGACCGGCCCCGTACCGGCATGCCGCACCGTCCGGATCAGGCCCTCGATCATGCTGTTGTGAAAGCGCCGCGACACCAGCGCGGGTTCCCGGCCGGCACCCAGGTCGTCGATCAGGGACCTGACCGCGGGCTCCCAGTCGAGTACGGCGGGACTCCGCGAGCAGTCGAGCCGCATCTCGTAGAACGCATCGTCGGCCGAGCGCCAGGCGGCGAACTCGAGAGCCATGGCGGCCTGACCCTCGAAGTCGCTCACATGGCAGATGCCCGCAAGGGAGGCGACGGCGTCGAACAGCCGGCCGCAGCTCGAAGTCGAAGGCGAGTTGACCCCCTTGAGGATCAGCCAGGCCAGAGCCTCGACCTCTCCGGGCCCGAAGGCGTCCGAGGCGGGCCCCGGAAGGCGGTCCGGTGGTGAACCGGTGATGGCGGTCATCACTCCGAGCGCCGACCGCCTGGGCTCCCTCACCGCGGCATCGCCGCCCGGCAGGCCGAACTGCCTCAGATGGGCCACCCTCCTCCAGGATCCGTCGGGCTCCACCATGATGAACTCCCCGCCCCACACGGAACCGTCCGGGCCGTAGCCGGTCCCGTCCCAGGCGACTCCCAGCACCGGGCCCTCCAGCGCATTCTCCGCCATGCACGACAGGATGTGGGCCGCATGGTGCTGCACCCGGATGCACTCACCCGACGCCGATGCCTCGCGCGTCGTGAAGTAGTCCGGGTGCATGTCGCAGGCACAGGCGGCAGGAGTCGTCCCGTACAGCCCGCAGAGGCCCTCGACCACTCTCCGGAAGGCGCGGACCGACTCGACCGTGTCCATGTCCCCCGTGTGCTGGCCGATGACGGCCTGATCCCCCACGGCAAGCGTCACCGTGTTCTTCATGTGGCCGCCGACCGCCAGGACCGGAGCACCCTCGAACGGGAGGCGGACCGGGAGCGGAGCGTATCCCCTGGATCTCCTGAGGAGCATCTCGCCGTCTTCGATCACGCATGCGATCGAGTCGTCGAGATGCCTCGCGATCGGCCTGTCGTGGACCAGGAAGAGATCGGCCACTCCCGCCAGCCTCGAGAGTGCCTCGTCATTCCCGGTGCAGACCGGCTCCTCGGAGAGGTTGCCGCTCGTCGCCACGGCAGGGACGCCGAGCTCTCTCATCAGGAGATGCTGATGGGGGGAATGGGGCAGCATGATCCCCAGCGTGGGGTTCCCGGGGGCCACCAGATCGTGTGCGTCCGGGCACCGCACGCCTTCCATGCGCCTGAGGAGCACGATCGGAGCCTGGGGGCTTCCCAGGAGCCTTTCCTCGGCCGGCCCGATGTCGCACAACCTTAGGGCCCAGCCCATGTCCGGCACCATCAGGGCGAACGGTTTGGATGGTCGGCGCTTCCTCGCCCTCAGCTCGGTGAGGGGCCTCTCCAGTCCCGCGGACGCCATCAGGTGAAAACCGCCTACGCCCTTCACCGCGACGATGGAGCCTCCTCTGATTGCTGCGGCAGCCTCCTTCAGCGCCTCGTGCCCGGATCTGAGAACGGTCCCGGAGGCGTCCAGCAGGGTCAGCTTCGGACCGCATGCCGGGCAGGCGTTGGGCTGGGCGTGGAACCTCCTGTCGAGGGGGTTCTCGTACTCCTCTCTGCACGCCTCGCACATCCGGAAGCGTGACATCGTGGTCCTGCTCCTGTCGTACGGCAGGGAGAGGATGATGCTGTAGCGGGGCCCGCAGTTCGTGCAGTTGGTGAATGGATACAGATATCGCCTGTTCGCCGGATCGAGGACCTCCGCCATGCACTTTCCGCATGTGGCCAGGTCGGGCTGGATGACCGCCCTCGGAGAGCCCCCGAGGCTGTGCCTGATCTCGAAGCCCGGCAGTTCCAGCGGAACCGTGTCCTCGATGCTCTCGATGGCGGGACTGGCGCTGGGAGGAGCGTCGGAGACCAGCCGATGGGCGAACTCCTCCAGGGCGCCTGCTCCGCCCTCGATCTCCACCGTGACTCCGCTCCCGCTGTTGCAGACCCATCCGGAGAGCTCGAGGCCCGTTGCCAGCCGGTAGACGAAGGGACGGAAGCCGACTCCCTGCACTCCTCCCCTCACGAGGATCCTGAGGCGCTGCATGTCCGTCCCTTCGGCAGGTTCACGAAGCCCCAAACAGCTTCTATAATAACGAAGCGACAGGCGCGGCGAGGCTTGGGCCGCCCCGGGCGCTTCGGGAGGCAGTGTGCACGAGCTCTCACTTGCCGAAGAGATGCTTGTCATGATATCCGATGTCATCGGCTCCGGCAGAAGGCTCGAGAGGGTGAACCTCGTGATCGGCCCTCTGTCCGGTGTCTCTGCCGACTCTCTGCGCTTCTGCTTCACTGAGCTGGCGGCGATGAGGGGCCTGGGATCGCCGGATCTGGTGGTCGAGGAACCCCCGGCCTCGCTGCGCTGCAGATCCTGCGGGCTTTCCTACGAGGTGCACGAGTTCGTGGAGGGCTGTCCGGCCTGCGGATCCATGGAGCGCGACATCCTGTCGGGCATGGAGTGCATGTTGGAGAGCATAGAGGTCGACGACGGAGGACGGCCGGCTGAGAGGAGTGGTTCATGAAGATCGGCTTGCAGTCTCCTGTGACGGGCAGGAACGACAGGGAGGCGGCCAGGAACAGGGCGGCCTTCCGCCGGAGGGGGCTCTTCGTCTTCAACCTCATCGGGTCGCCCGGCACCGGCAAGACATCTCTCCTCGAGGCCATGGCGGGCGAGTTCGGCGATGCCATGGCCGTCATAGAGGGCGACGTGCAGACACGCAGGGACGCCGACAGGATAGAGGGGAAGGGATGCAGAGCGGTTCAGATAGAGACGCACGGCGCCTGCCATCTGGATGCATCCATGGTCGGCAGGGCCGCTGAAGGGCTCTTCGCGCTCGGAGGCGAGTGGAAGGTGCTGGCGGTGGAGAATGTGGGCAACCTGATCTGCCCCAGCAGCTATGACCTGGGAGAGAACGTGAAGATCGGGATGCTGTCCCTCGCCGAGGGCGACGACAAGGTCCTCAAGTACCCGTCGATCTTCAGCAGGATAGGGATGCTCGTGACGAGCAAGATCGACCTCCTCCCACACATGGACTTCGACATCGACAGGGCCGAGTCCGAGTGCAGGAGCCTCAATCCGGGAGTGAGTTGCTTCAGGGTCTCGGCCAGGACCGGAGAAGGCATACCCGGTCTCTGCAGCCACATCCTCAGCGAGAGGGAGAAGGCTCTCCGGGTCTAAGGAGATCGGCGGCGCACTCCGCAAGCGCTTCCAGCGAATCAGCCACCGGCCCGGACATCCCGGTTCCGAACTCCAGCGACTCCGGTTGCACCGCGATCATCATGACTTCGCAACCCGCGGCTTCCTCGAGCCTCTCCATGAAGAGCGCAGGCGACATGTCGTGAGTGCTCAGGCCAGCGTATCTGATTATCTCTTCACGACCTAGAACTGCCATCGCCCCGGGCTCCAGTCCCAGGTGGACGGCGTCGGCGATCAGGACCGCCTCGGGCCCGAGCCTTACCACGGCGCCGGTCTGGTTTTCGGGCGTAGTGCCTGCATCGATGCAGGACAGGCCGGCCATGCCACGAAGCCTGGCGGCGAGCTCCGGGCCGAACGCATCGTCCCCGCGGAGGATGTTCCCCACGCCCAGGAGGACGATCCTCCTGCCTGACAGTCTGATGAACAGGGATCCTATCTCTTCGGGGACCCTGGCCGGGCCGGTGCTACTTCTCGTCGTACCGGGTGGTGTCGCGCCTGCACCTTGCGCAGAGGATCTTCACCCTGTCGGACCTGCTGCCGTCACGCATGACGGCGACCTGGTTCGCATCGGTGAAGCCCAGGTTGCGCAGGTGGGCAAGATAGACGGTGGGGTTGGAGTAGGACATCTCGCCGAGGCGGCTCGACAGCCACTCGAGATGGTCCTTCGTGCCGATCACGGTCCCGCAGCCCTCGCAGAGCTGAAGGTCCTTCTCTATCGTCTCGAGAGCGCCCTTCCTGTCGAAGTACGACAGCTCCCACTCGTTCGTCAGCCTGATGCCCAGATGGTCGTTGATGCATGCCGCTTCGCACTGGCTGCAGAAGATGCAGGTGTCCGTGTAGTGGATCATGACCCTGGTCGGGCCGCCCTCGGCATCCAGCTCGTCCCGGTGCCCGATTGCCCCGGATGGGCAGACTTCCTCGCAGGCCAGGCATCCCAGGCACTTCGTGGAATCGAACTTCGGCTGGCCTCTGAAGTTGGGATGCGGCACATGCGGCTCGAACGGGAACTTCGAGGTGTAGGGGCCCGTGAAGATGGCCTTGACCGCCTCCGCCAGTTCTCTGAGCTTGGGGTATCTCATCTTGGCCGTCTCCGCCCAGCAGCGGCCCGTCCCGCACGACGGCAGGTCAGGCTTCGCCTTCCTTGTCATTTGCGTACATGTCTATGACACTCTTGTCCCAGAGCTTGATCCCGCCCCTGTGTGCGCCCCTCGAGATCGCGTGTGCTGCCACCGGGGACACCAGCAGAATGAAGGCCATGCAGAGCAACAGCTTGAATCCCTCGGCAGTGAACCCCGTGATGAGGAACGAACCGAACAGGATGCCGCATGTCCCGAATGTGACGCACTTCGTCGAGGCCTGCAGCCTGTTGTACGTATCGGGAAGACGAACCATGCCCAGGCAGCCGAGGACGTCGAAAACCAGGCCGCCCGCGATGAAAACGAGTCCTATCGTGTCAATCATCAAGCCGCCTGCCCTCCAGGAACTTGGCCAGAGCCAGCGTGCCGATGAAGCTCTGCAGTGCCCAGGCTATCCCGATGTCGATGTACCATGTGCGCCCGCTCGCCACTCCGAGCAGCGCGCAGAGGCCGACGACCAGGACTCCGAAGATGTCTATGGCCACCGTGCGGTCCGCCGCTGTGGGGCCCCGCAGGATCCTGTACAGGAGAAGAACTGCCGAGAGCACGAGAACGTAGACTGCCCTCTCGACGAAGCCGACGAAGTGAGCGCCATCGGCCTGCAGGAAGACGCTGGAGAGCGGACGGATGACGATGAGGGCCAGCACCCCCCCGAGGAGGATTGCGCCCAGAAGCCAGCGGATTGTTCTCATCTCACACCACGTCTTCCTCGAAGACCTTGCGGAGGATCGGCTCGAACCTGCCTGCGATGTCCTGCGTGGCCTTCTCGACGTCGGTGTGCCTCACGTTGATCCAGTGGATGTAGAGGAAGCCGCGCTCGCGGTCGACGTCGATGGTCATCGTGCCCGGCGTCAGCGTGATGGAGTTGGCGAGGAAGGTCAGGCCGGTCTCCGACCTGAGGCTCGTGCGGATCTTCACTATGCCTGGCCTGATGGGCAGGGCGGGATGGATCACCCTGTAGGCGACGTCGAAGTTGGCCTTGGTGAGCTCCCACAGGAACACCGGCAGATAGTGAGTGACGAAGTAGATGAATCTCAAGAAGTTGCGCTTGAGGTGCGGCCTGGTGACCAGGAAGGATCCCATCACCGCCGAGACCAGGGCCGACACCAGAACGCCTGCAATCAGGTTCTGCAGGTCGGGAAGCCAGTTGAGCAGGCACCAGACTACCAGGCCGACTGCGAACATGGTGATCCGGCTCTTCATCTAGCGCCCCATTTCACCAGGTATTATTACCCCGGCGGAGAGAGCGTTCGCGGCGCCTCCGAGGAACGCCTCCCGGATGCCCGGAATGAGCAGTAGCCCGCCGAGTATGCACACCATGGCAAGACCGACCATGGCGATCCTCATGAAGGCGGGCACCTCGATGACTCCCCTGAGGGTGTCGCGCACGGTGCCCAGGAACGCGAATCGGGTCACCTTCAGGAAGTAGGCCAGGGTCACGATGCTTATCGCGACGGCGACGATCGCATAAACCCACTGCTTCTCCTGGATGCAGGCCATGATGATCAGCAGCTTGCTCCAGAAGCCCGCGAACGGCGGCACGCCCGAGATCGACATCGAGGCCGAGAGCGTGGTCCAGCTCGTCACGCGCATCCGCTTCCCCAGTCCGCCCATCTCCCTGAGGTCCCGTGATCCGACCGAGTACTCTATCGAGCCGGAATCGAGGAAGAGAAGGGACTTGAAGACGGAGTGGTTGAAGAGATGGAAGAGCCCGCCGAGGATGCCCAGGGGCGTTCCGACTCCGAGGCCGAGGACGATGTAGCCGATCTGGCTGATGGAGGAGTAGGCCAGGAGGCGCTTGAGGTCCCACTGGTTCATGGCCAGGATCGCGCCGACGACCATCGACAGCGCGCCGAGCGCCATGAGCGCGGACGAGATGTGAGGGGTGATCCCCAGGACGTTGAAGACCAGCCTGGCGAGTGCGTATACGCCCAGCGACTTGATGAGGACGCCGGAGAGCATCGCCGAGATCGGGGCTGGAGCAGATGGGTGCGCGTCCGGCAGCCAGGCGTGGAACGGGACGAGAGCCGACTTCAGGCCGAATCCCGCAACGAACAGGACCAGCGCCGCCAGTCCCGTCCTGCCCATGCCGAACACCTGCAGCCGCTGTGCTATGTGCGCCATGTTGAGCGTCGAGGCCCTCGAGTAGATGAGCGTGATGCCCATCAGGATGAGCAGAGAGCCTATGCTGCCCATGACGGCGTACCTGAAGGCCGCCTCCAGCTCGTGCTTCTCGGTCCCGAAGGCCACGAGCGCATAGCTGGCAATAGAGGCTATCTCCAGGAACACAAAGAGGTTGAAGATATCGCCGGTGATCAGCACACCGTTCATCCCGGCCAGCATGAGCAGGAAGAGAGTGAAGTACTTCCACCTGGAAGTGTACCTGTCCATGTAGCTCAGCGAGTAGATGGCCACGAGCAGTGCGACGAAGTTCACCGTGACGAGCATGAAGGCAGTGAGCCCGTCGAGCACCATCTGGATCCCGTAGGGCGCGGGCCAGCCTCCGGCCGTGACGCTGATCGGAGAGTAGTCCCTCCCCTCCAGGGTTATGACGGCGAAGATGGAGAGGGCGAAGACCCCGAGAACGGCCATGATACCGACGGCGTCGACGGCGGACTTCACCCTCTTGCCCAGCAGCGGGCAGATGAAGGCGCCGGCGAGAGGGATGGCGACGAAGAGCGGGAGGGTGTTGGGGCCGATCATCCTCTCAGCTCCCTGATCTTCGTGACGTCGAAGGTCCCGTACTTCTCGTACAGCCTCATCGCGATCGCCACGAGGAAGGCGGTGATGGCCAGGCCGATGACTATGGATGTGAGGACGAGGGCCTGCGGGAGCGGATCGACCATCAGATCGGGGCTGATCGTCTCCGTGGGCGAGAAGATTGGGGCCCTTCCGCCCATCTTGTAGCCTACGAGGATCAGGAACAGGTTCGCCGCATATTCCGAGATCGCAAGCCCGACTATGATCTTGATCAGGCTCTTCTTCGAGAACACCGCGAAGATCCCTATGCAGAAGAGGACGAAGCAGAGCATGTAGGGCATGTAGGAGCTCATCGCTTCACCTCCGATTCGAACTTCAGCAGGACTATCAGCGCCAGGAAGATGCTGAACATCCCCGCACCAACCTTCAGGCAGATCGCGATGTTGAGCAGCGGCAGGGTCCCCGCGCTCACGAGATGGAATGGCGTGCCGTGGGGCAGGAAGTTCTGCAGGAAGCCCCCCCACTGCAGGCCGAGCAGTGCTATCGAGATGAACATGACAGCGCCCAGGCTCTCTATCATCGAGGCTCCGGCGGCCGTTGCGATCTTCGACGCGGTGTCCCTCCCGTAGGCAAGGACGAGGTTGACGAACGCGAGGCCGATGATGACCCCGCCGGAGAAGCCGCCTCCGGGCGAGAGGTGCCCGTTGAGGACGATGAACACTCCGTACAGGAAGACCAGTCCGACCGTCAGGCGGGTGACTGTCTTCACTATCAGGCTCATCCCCTGGGTTCCCGTGTTCCCGCTCATTCCTCAGACTCCGGGACCTGCTCGTCCTCCGACTTCCTGCCTCTGGCCCTCAGAACGGTGACCACTCCCACGACGGCGGTGAAGAGGATCGTGGCCTCGCCGAGAGTGTCGTATCCCCTGAAATCGAGGACTATGGAGGTGACTGCGTTCACCGCCCCCGTCCGGGCGACGGCGCCCGAGGCGTAGCGGCTGGAGACGAGCATCAGGGGGTGCCCGAACCTCTGCACATGCTGCATCACCGGCAGGGCCCCCACGCACATGAGGACCACGACGGCCAGGCCGAGGAACGAGCCGAAGCGCTTCGTGCCGGAGTCCACGGAGGCTATCCCGGTGTTGATGGTGGCCCGGATCATGATGATGACCGCCATGATCTCTACGACCAGCTGGGTCAGCGCTATGTCGGGAGCCTTCAGGAGAAGGAAGACGACCGACACGCCCAGGCCGATGACGCCGACGGTGATCACCGCGGACAGGAGGTTCCTGACCTCTATCGCGATGATCGCGCCCGCGATCATCAGGCCAAGCATTACATAGAGTTCGATCATCCCGTCATCCAATCAGGACTGCATAGAGGACGATCAGCCCGGCGAAGAACCACAGGACATACCTCCCGAGCGCTCCGTCGTGTAGCCCGGAGAGGATGCCACCCATCCACCTGACGAAACCCAGGCACTGATCGTAGATATCGAAGAGCTTCTTCTCGGCAGCCGCGTAGATCCTCCTGAGCAGGGGCAGCTCCCTGACAGTCGCATAGAAGTCCACCCCCGAGACCCTCATGTCCGGATGGGCGGCGAGAGTCTCTCCGCCGACGAAGGCTTCGCTCGTCCTCGCCCTGTGCGTGGTGCCCATCAGATAGACGAAGTAGCCTATCACGAATCCCCCGAGGATCACCAGCGTTACTGGGCCGGAGCTCCAGATGCCCGGGAATGCCGGGGTCCCGTCGATCATCGGCCTGAAGAGGGCCCCGTACGGGAGCCTCCAGGCCAGCACTCCGATGCCTGCGCACAGGACCGACAGCACGCCGAGCGCCAGTCCGGCGCCGAATCCCGTCCTGCCCTGGACCGGGGTGCCCGAAGGCTGGGTCGGCTGGCCGAGGAAGACCGAATGCACCAGCTTCATGAAGCTCGCCAGCGTCAGGGCGCTCCCGAACATCGCGGCCACCAGCCATACGAATCGCAGCCAACCGCCCGGAGCCTGAAGGACGCCCTGGTAGAGCATCCACTTCGACGCGAAGCCGTTGAAGGGAGGCACTCCGGATATCGACAGCGAAGCTATGAGAAAGGCGGTGAAGACCATGGGCATCGTCTTCACCAGCCCGCCGAGCCTTCCCAGATCTGTGGTGCCGGTCCGGCGCTCGACCACTCCGCCCGCGAAGAACAGGCTGGACTTGTAGATGGCGTTGTTGAACATGTGGAAGAGGCCACCCGCTATCCCGATCGGGTTGCCCGTGCCGATGCCGAGCACCATGTAGCCCACCTGGCTCACGGCGTGGTATCCGAGCAGCTTCTTCAGATCGTGCTGTACGAGAGCCATCATGACCGCCGCCACGATGGTCAGACTGCCGATGGCCATGAGGATGCTGTTCATGGCCGGGGTCATGACGAAGACGTCGATCGAGATCCTCGCGAGGAAGAAGACTCCCAGCAGCTTGTCGAGAGACGCCGGGAGAAAGGCCGTCACCGGCACCGGAGCATCCTCCGCGCAGTCGGGCACCCAGGTGTGGAACGGCATGGCCCCGGCCTTCGCGAGCGCCGCCGCCGCGAAGGAGAGATACGCCACCACTGCGGCTTCGCAGTTCAAAGGGATGTGCAGGGACGAGATCGTCATCCCGAACAGGCTGTCCAGGTCCGCCGACTGCCCGAATCTCAGCAGCCACACGGCCACGATGCCGAAGAGCATGAGGACGTCCGTCCCGCCCACGATGACAAGCGCCTTGCGGGCGGCATCCGGCGTTCCGGACTTCCTCCCGGAGGCTATGAGGAGGTACAGCAGGAATCCGAGGAAGCCCCACAGGACGAACAGGAGCATCAGGTTGTCGGCGAAGATCACGCCGAGAGAGCAGACCAGGGTGGCGACAAGGCAAGTGTAGTACTTGAAAAGCGATCCCGCACCTCTCATGAACCTTGCCGAGTAGATGGTCACGAGAAGGAAGAAGAGGACGGCGAAGGCGCCCGTCAGCCTTGCCATCGGCGTGTTCGCGAACAGGCCTGCGGTGCTGATGAATCCGAGGCTCATCTGTATCCCAGCTTCCGACGGATCCGCTCGGTCTTCTCCCTCGACAGCCTTATCAGATCATTGCCGTCGAAGATCTTCCTGTCATGGGTGTCTCGGACGGCAATCCTCTCGGTGCAGCAGTAGCAGGGGTCGATGGCGGCGAGGATGATCGTCGCGTCGGAGATGGTGTAGCCAACGACCGTCGACTTGTAGGTGGGCAGGTTCATGAACGTGGGCGCTCTGACCTTGTGCCTTATCACCCTGTTCGTGCCGTCGCTCTTCACGTAGTGGAAGGTCTCGCCGCGGGGGGCCTCGATGTGCCCGATCCCCTCCCCCGGAGGGATCTCACCGAGGTTGAGATCGATCTCACCCTCCGGCAGGTGCTCCAGGCAGTACTTCATGATACGGATCGACTGGAAGGTCTCCAGGATCCGGATGACCGCCTTGTCGAACACATCCCCGTTGGAGGTGACTATCATGTCCCACTCCAGCTCGCCATACGCCCCGTAGGGGGAGTCCTTCCTCACGTCCCTGGCGACGCCCGAGGCTCTGGAGGTCGGGCCCAGCGCGCTGTAGTCGATGGCCTGCTGACGGCTCAGGATGCCTATGCCCTCGAGCCTGGCATGCAGAACGGGATCGTCCAGCACAGCCTTCTTGATCATCTCGAGGGTGGGGACGATCGAGTCGATCTTCGCAAGCACCGCGGGGATGTCCCCGGCCTTGATGTCGCGGCGGACTCCTCCGGGGCGGAACATCGCGTAGTTGTTCCTGTTGCCGGAGAGGATCTCCATCACGTCGAGGATCTCCTCGCGGAGCTTCCAGGCCCACATGTAGACGGTGTTGTAGCCCAGGAAGTGACCCGCCAGGCCCAGCCAGAGGAGGTGGGAGTGGATCCTCTCGCCCTCTGCGATGATCGTCCTGATGTACTTCGCCCTGGGGGGGGCCTCCACCGGGAAGATGTCCTCGACGGCGCGAACATAGGCGAAGGGATGGCTCGTGGAGCAGATGCCGCAGATCCTCTCGACCACGAACGTGCTGTTGTCGAAGTTCTTGCTCTCCGACAGCTTCTCTATCCCCCTGTGGTTGTAACCGATCCTGACGTCTATGTCGACGACGGTCTCGCCCTCCACAGTCAGGGTGAAGAACTCCGGCTCCTCCTGGAGAGGATGGAACGGGCCGATGGGGATGACGGTCCTGCCCATCACACTCCCCTGTCTCTCACGGCGGTCTTGTCCCACTCGCGGTAGTCCTGCCTGAGCGGATAGACGCCCTCGGGCCAGCTGTCCGGCAGAAGCAGCCTGCGCGGGTCGGGATGGCCGATGAACTCGATCCCCAGGAGCTCGTGCATCTCCCTCTCGATCCAGTCGAGCGCCCAGATGGCCGATGCCAGCGAATGGATCTTCGGCGCATCCTTCGGCAGCTTCACCCGGACATTGACCATCAGGTCGATGTCCTCGATCGTGAAGTGGTACAGGATCTCCATGTGATGGGGCATGTCCGTTGCAGATGCGATGTTGAAGCGGGCGTGCAGATCCCGGAAGATGTAGGTGCCCACCCAGGTTATCGCCCTGGGGTTGATCTCCATGTAGACCCTGTTGTGCGACTTGTCGACAAGCTCGACGATGTCGTCGCCGAAGCGGCTCTGCAGATCGGCAATGACCTCTTCGCGCGTCATCCGTTCCCAACCTTCTGGATCAGCTTCACCACTCCTGCGATTATGGCCTCGGGCTTGGGCGGGCAACCCGGGATGTACACGTCCACGGGGATGATGTGGTCGAGGGGGACCGGGCAGTTGTAGCTGTCGATGAACACTCCCCTGGAACCCGCGCAGGTACCGATGCCGACGACGAGGCAGGGCTTCGGGACCTGATCGTACAGCTTCTTCAGCCTCTCCACCGACATGCGGTTGCAGGATCCCGTCACAAGGAGGACATCGGAGTGGCGGATGCTGCCGGCGAGGAGGATTCCGAACCGCTCGACATCGAATCTCGGGGTGAGGCAGTCGAGGACCTCGATGTCGCAGTTGTTGCAGCTGCCCGTGGAGAGATGAAAGACCCACGGCGACTTGAGCAGGGCCTTCAGCGTCATGCTCATGCCCGTTGCAGCTCCCTACAGCCCGAGCAGCGCCAGCACGACCGCAGCCGCGCCCAGGATCGCCACGGGCCCCCAGAAGAAGCGCGTCGCCTGGTCGATCCTCACCCTCGGATTCGTGTTCCGGATGACGGTGATCAGCGCGAGAACGCCCACGAACTTCAGGACGCTCCAGAGTATCTCGATGCCGTGGAGGCGGAAGCCTCCGAGGAACATGATGCCCAGGAAGAACGGCAGGACGAAGAGAAGCATGTTCTTCGCCAGGCGGTACACCGCCAGCGCCGCTCCGGAGTACTCGATAAGCGGGCCCGAGACTATCTCGGTCTCGGCTTCCGGAGCGTCGAAGGGAACCAGCGCCAGCTTGGCCTGGATGCAGAGGACGGCGACGACCAGTGCGATGATCCCGGAGAGGGAGCCGGCGTTGGCCCCGTTGGCGAACTGCGACGAGAGTATGTCTCCGAGGCGGATCGAGCCGCCGGACCTGATCACGGGGACCAGCATCGCAAGGACGAACGGGAGCTCGTACGAGAGCACGAGCTTCATCTCCCTGGACGCACCCAGGCTGGCAAGTGGATTCCGGGAGGCAAAGCCGCCCAGGATGATCCCGAGGCTGGGCACGGTCAGAAGGTAGAGGATGACTATCCAGTCTCCCGCGAAACTGGTGGAGGGCCTGAGCAGATTGCCCCAGAGGACCGTGGAGGAGGCCACGACACCCGCCAGGCCCACGAGCGGAGCGAGCAGGAATGCGCCCCTGGAGGCACCGGCGGGTACGAGGGTCTCCTTGCCCAGCAGCTTCACTATGTCGACGAGGGGCTGAAGGAGGGGCGGCCCCACGCGGTACTGCACCATGGCCGTGACCTTCCTGTCGACCCAGCTGGAGATCAGGCCGAGCAGGGCGGTCAGCAGGAATCCGAAGACGATCAGGTTCACAGGGTAGAAGTAGTTCATGCCTTCTCCCTGCTCCAGTGGGTGGAGTGCACGATCAGCCTGCGGCCGACGCGGAATGTCCTCTCGCCGAGCTCGGTGTCACCCGGAACCAGCTTGAGCGCCCCGTAGGGGCAGGTCGGGATGCAGACCGGGCTGCCCCTTCCCCTCCTGTCCAGGCAGTAGTCGCAGTTGTCGGCGAACTTCGGGACGAGCTCGGGATAGATCGTGCCGTAAGGACACGCGTGAGAGCATGAACGGCAGCTGACGCACCTCACCGTATGCCTCACCAGCATCCTGTCGGCTTCCTTCATCTGCTCCAGCGCATCCTTCGGGCACGACTTCACGCAGTGGGGCTCCTCGCACTTGCGGCAGACGAGCGAGTACGTCGCAAGCTCGATGGCCGAGATCATTCCGTTGTTCGAGCCGGTGTGGAAGAAGTAGCTGCAGTCGACCACGCACTTGCTGCAGATGCTGCCCGTGCAGATGTCGAGATCGAGGTAGAGCGCGTCGCCGGAGGAGGCGGCGGGCTCGCCCGGCCCCTGGTGCAACTGCCCTGCCGTCGTCTCGCGTGCTTCAGCCATCTTCAGTCCCAGATGCCTTCGAAGTCCTTGATCGCATCGTAAGTGAACACCGGCCCGTCCTTGCAGCAGTATACGGTTCCCAGGCGGCAGTGCCCGCACTTGCCGAATCCGCACGACATGTTCTTCTCCATGGACAGGTATATGTGCTCGGGTCGGAACCCGAACGAAAGGAAACTCCTGGTGACGAACTTCATCATGATCGGCGGACCGCAGGCCACCCCGATCGCGGAGGGGATGTCGACGCCTTCGAAGTCCATGATGGACGTCACCAGACCGACATGGCACTCCCGGCTTCCATCCTGGGCATCCACGGTCAGCTTCATGTCGAGGTCGGGATTCCCGGCCCAGGAGTTTATCTCCTCCCAGTACAGGAAGTCCCCGGGGGTGCGGCATCCCGCGCGGTAGACCAGCTTGCGCAGGTCCTTCCTCATGTCGAAGAGGGAGTACATCAGAGTCCGGAGCGGCGCAAGGCCGACTCCCCCTCCCACCACGAACACGTCCTTGCCCCTGAAGGCCTCGAGAGGATAGCCATTGCCGTAGGGGCCCCTCAGGCCGACCGTGTCGCCCGGCTTCACCGCATGTATCTGCTCGGTCACCCGTCCGACCTTGACGATCGTGAACTCGATGGTGTCCCTGATCCCACAGAACGAGGAGGGAGTGAACGGGGCTTCGCCCACCCCCGGGATCGAGACCTGCATGAACTGGCCGGGCTTGAAGGGAATGACCCTGCTCGGCCTGAGCTTGAAGGTCTTGATCGTCGGGGTCTCTGCTATGACCTCGAGAACGGTGGATTCGACCGAGGCGTAGGGGTTCCTAGGCATTGTCCTCCACAAGCTCCCTCAGGACCCTCCTGATATCGATCTTGCCGGGGCATGCCGAGATGCAGCGCCCACAGCCCGTGCACGCGTAGAGGCCGGCCACCTTCTTGAAGAAGTCGAACTTCTTCTCGAAGCGGTTGCGGAGCCTCATCCAGAGGGCATGCCTCGGGTTGGCCCCGCCCGCGACCTTCGCGAAATCCTTGATCAGGCACGAATCCCAGATCCGGAACCTGGCCGGTCCGGAAGGGCCGCCCTGGTCGTAGAGGAGGAAGCAGTGGCAGGTGGGACACACCGTGTTGCATGCGCCGCACTCGACGCATGTCGATGCCTCCTGCTCCCAGAGCTTCGACTCGTACTGCTTCATGACCCGTCCCTCGAGAGCGCCCTGGTCGGGAACACCCGAGGCCTTCACGAGCTCCCTCACACCGGCTTCCACCTTCGCCCTGGCGGCATCCCTCTCCGCGAGCTGGGCGGCCGTGGGCTCCCCGAACAGCGCTGCGTGCTTCGCGATCAGCTCGCGGCCCCTCTCCGAGCCTTCCTCCACGACGAAGCCCCCGGTCACGGGCGAGAGGTTCAGGTCGAACCCCTCCTCGGGCCAGGGCTTCACTCCTACGGCCAGGCAGAAGCAGGTCTCGATCGCAGTCGTGCAGTCCGACGAGATCAGGATGCTCTCGGCACGAAGGGCGGAGTAGGTGGGATCACCGTAGTCCGGATCGAGGAAGACGGAATCGAGCACCTTGAAGCCCTTGAGGTCGCATGCCTTGGCGCCTATCACGCAGAACGGCTTCCGCCGGCCCGGTGTCTCCTCCGAAGGGCCCTGCGCCACCTTCTCCCTGGCGAGCAGGAAGAGGGCCTTGAGCGGATCCGCCGTCCGTACTTCGCCGATCACGGCCTCTGCGACGGGAGTCTTGTCACTGGATGCGAGGACGAGCTGGTCGTTCCTGCGGATGGGAAAGAGCAGACAGTGGTCTCTGGCCAAAGCCTCGAACAGCAGTTCTGAGTCGGCCCTGTTCAGAAGTTTCATGGCTGGAAAAGACGAAATTCCTGTCTGCGTGTCAATACTCCGGATCGAAGTGGCGAGATCATCGGCGGATAGCCCATGCACAGGAAACCGCAGGGACCGCGACGGTTGTCCGCTTCAACGCCTGAACTCCTCCGGCAGCGGCGACTCTATCCGGAGCGCCGGGCCGTCGGGCATCGGGACGTCGATCCTCCAGGCGTGCAGCATGAGCCTCGGATGGGAGGACTGCTGCGACCGGGCACCGTACCTGGGATCCCCGGCGACCGGATGCCCGATGCTGCAGAGGTGCGCACGGATCTGATGCTGCCTCCCTGTGAGGGGATGGACCAGCAGCAGGGAGTACCCGTCGCGCGATCCCAGCGCTTCGTACTCGGTGATGCAGGGCTTGCCCCTGTCGCGGTCCACCGCCACCCTGCCCGACCCGAAGACCCGGAGCGGAGAGTCGATCCTTCCGCGGCCGGCAAGCTCTCCGTGCACGAGGGCGGCGTACTCCTTCCTGATCCTTCCTTCCTGGAACGCGATGCTGAGCCAGCGGTGCATGGCGGGAGTCCTGGCGAAGGCGAGGACACCGCTCGTCCCGGCATCCAGGCGATGGACCACGAACAGCCTGCAGCCGAGTTGCTCCGTCAGGATGCCCAGGAGATGCGGGGCCGCGGGGTTCCTGCCCGGGATGCACGCGACCCCGGCAGGCTTGTCCACGACGAGCATGTCTTCCTTGTCCAGGAGAACCGTGATGCGGAGCAGGCCCTCTTCGGAATGGGACAAGGGTTTCCCCGGAGCCTAGAATACGGGTTGGGTCACGACAGGCGTGTCCGCAGTCGGAATCCGGTCATGGAGGTCCGAGCAATGGCAGATGCGGGAAAGAAGGCCCTCTTCTGGGTACCCAGGATGCTCACCGTGCTGTACATCGCGTTCCTGGCGCTGTTCGCCATGGACGTCTTCGAAGGTCCGGGCAGCATCATCAACAAGCTCCTGGGTCTGCTGATCCACCTCATCCCGAACTTCGCCCTGATAGCCGCCCTCGTGATCGCCTGGAAGAGGGAATGGGTCGGAGCGGTATTCTTCCCGGTCCTCGGGGTGGCGTACATCGTCTGGTCCTGGGGAAGGTTCGACTGGAGGGCGCCCCTCTTCATCTCGGGCCCCCTCTTCCTCATAGGGCTCCTTTTCCTGCTCGGGAAAGTCCTGACCGGGCACCATCGGGAGCCGGCCGCCTCCTAGTGCATCTCGACCATCCCCAGGAAGAAGCGGCCGTAGCTCACCGGAATGTCCCCCTCCACCTCCAGGTCGAGGGTGCTGATCCTCTCCAGCAGAGACTGTGGGATGGGGAAGACCACCAGACCGCTTCCCCGCCAGTCGCCGTACAGGATGTACGGCTCCCAGGTGGACCAGAGAGCCCGGGCTTCATCCATCGAGAGGTTAGGGGCGGTCCATGCCAGCAGGACGTCGAACGCCTGCTCCGGATCGTATGACTGAAGGGAGGGCATGGCCTCCTCCGCGAATCCTGGCTGTTCCCCGGGCCGCAGGATGTCCATCGTCACGTCGCCGTCGTCCGCTCTGTGGAACACCAGGACCTGCCCGGCTGCAACCTCTTCGGAGCCCGGGACGTCTGACGGCCACGGCTGCTGCGACAGGGGGAGGGGCATGGGGAAGGAGTGCCCGCTGAGGTCCACCTCGTAGTACAGGAACTTGTCGCACCACGAGTCCGCACGACGGCTCAGAGTCAGTGATCCCGGGAGGCGCCACTGAGGAAGAGCCCACTGGAAGCACAGGACTTCCGATCCGGAACGCTCCGCCGACGCAGCGGCTCCAGGTTGTGCCGAGGTGCCCGAGAGGCCCGTCCAGATGACGGAGGATCCTCCGGAAAGGGCTGACCCCACGGTCAGTGACTCGTCGGGCGCCGGGCAGACCGAGATCATCCTGCCGGGGGAGGTCACCTGGAGGCTTCCACTGAAGTCCGAGCCGTTGATGTAGATCACCGGCGCCTCGGCAACCGCGTCGCGGAAGTCCAGCCACGGTCCGCCCGAGCAGCCGGAGACGAGCACGGAGTCCTCATGCTGATAGAGCACCACTCCCCACTCGTGGACCTGGATCCCATCACTCGGAGCGGCTGCGGCGACCGCCATCAGGGCCGATGTCAGAAGGCTCATCGACGACCTCCCTGCTGCTGGGTACCGAAGGAACATATCCCCGAGCCTGCGTCTTCTCCAGGGGAGGCTCCCGGGGAGGCTTGACGCCGGTTCCGGTGTGGAGAACATTGCCCCGGGGTTCCATGTCCGGAGGGAGGGATAGTCCTGATGTCAAGGCTGCTTGTGCTCATGACGGCACTGACGGCTGCCAATGCGGCAGCCCAGGACCACGGGGATCTGCAGCCGAGGAAGGCCGGCTCGCCGGTAGTCCAGGACGGCCTCGTGGGAACCTGGAGGCTGTTCGACGTCGAAACACAGACCTTCGAGCCGACCGGGAGCGCGGACATCGAGATCACCCCGGAGACCTTCTCCATGGGTAGCACGAGGGTCCTGCCGAACAGCGACGAGGACACATGGGTATTCATCTCGGACGGCGTCATCGGTGAGAACACCGACCTCTTCTACCTCCCGTTCTGCTACTTCACATATGTCGAGAGCGAGGACTACCTGATCATCGCGGACACACCGAGCCCCACCGTGGGCACTCCGGGTGCGGCGGTGTTCAGGCGCATGTAGGGGTCAGCTACAAAAATCCGCAAATTCGGCAAGCAATTCCCGACCATGTGCTTGGATGGCCCAAGTCCGGATAAGCGCCCCGGCTCGGTATTTCCGGACCATCAGGGCGGCTGATTCTCCAGATCTAAGCAGGGCAGTGATTTGTGCCGCTGGATGTCGGGCGGGCGCCACCAGTGGACTGCTGGGATGCCGGAGCAGGCTCCGGAGACCCCGGGGCAGGGATCCTCAAGACCGTCCGGTTGCCCCGGCCCGGTCCGCACCTGCTCCTGCCGGGCCGGCTCCAGGGC
>Ga0172362_10000465_pt1 | contig 32844 bp, 25 predicted proteins | sample LakKivs1_kivu2a2_FD_114534 | JGI IMG/M metagenome (GOLD analysis project Ga0172362, IMG submission 114534) | Sediment microbial communities from Lake Kivu, Rwanda - Sediment s1_kivu2a2 | ecosystem: Environmental > Aquatic > Freshwater > Lake > Sediment | place: Rwanda: Western Province, Lake... | reverse complement strand
GGGATAGAGCACCAAGCCCTCGACCAATCCCGCGGCGCGTTGGACCATGAAGTCCGCGATGCCGGTTGCATCCGGCCCGATCACCCGCTCGACCGAGGAATGCGAGATGTCGCGCTCGTGCCAGAGGGCCACGTTCTCCAGGGACGAGGCACTGTAGGCGCGCAAGAGACGCGCCAGCCCGCACAGATTCTCCGAAAGAATCGGATTCTTCTTGTGGGGCATGGCGGACGAGCCCTTCTGCCCCTGGCCGAAGGCCTCGTTGGCCTCGCCCACCTCGGTGCGCTGCCAGTGGCGGATGGTGAGGGCGATGCGCTCGACCGCGGTGCCCAAGCGCGCCAGGGCCATGAAATAGCCGGCGTGCCGATCGCGCGCCACGACCTGGGTCGGCACCACCTCGGAACAGAGGCCCAGCGAGGTGAGCGCGGCCGCCTCGATGTCCGGCGTCAGGTTGGCGTAGGTGCCGACCGCGCCCGCGATCTTGCCCACCGAAATCTGATCGCGCGCCTCCTTCAAGACGCGCCGCGCCCGCCCCACCTCGCTGAAGAAGCCGGCGAACACCAGGCCCGCGGTGATGGGCTCGGCGTGGATGCCGTGCGAGCGCCCGATCATCGGCGTCTCGCGATGCTCCTGCGCCTTCCTGGCCAGCGCCGCGGAGAGCTGGTCCACCCCGGCCAGGATCTGGTCCGCGGCGGCACGCAGAAGCAGCGCGAATGAGGCATCCAGGACGTCCGAGGAGGTCATGCCCAGGTGGAGCCAGCGCGCGGGCGCGCCCGCCAGCTCCTCGACGTGGGTCAGAAAGGCGATGACATCGTGCCGCGTCTGCTCTTCGATCTGCAGAATCCGTCGGACATCGAGCTTGCCTTTCGCCTTGGCGCGCACCTCCGCCGCCGTGCCGGCCGGAACCTGCCCTGCCGCCTCCATGGCCTCGCACGCGGCCAGCTCGATCGCGAGCCAGGTCTCGTAGCGACGGGCATCAGACCAGATCTCTGCAAGGGCTGGCCGGGTGTAGCGTTCAATCATGGAAGCGGTCCTGCGTTTCGCGGTCTGCGCGTTGGCGGCTCGGAGGGGGTGTTTCTAGCGGAAGTGCGGTCGCGATTCAATGCCTTGGAATCCGGTTCGCGGGTTCCTTCAGTGCCGACCCGGAATGGGAATGACTCCGACCCCCACGAGGATGGTGAGAATCCCCGCCGCGACGAAGAACAGCGCCTGCACCGTGGCCGCGTCAAAGGAGGCCTTCGGCCGCTTGCCGCCTTCGGCCCCCGGCCGGTTCCACCACTGCAGGACCGCAACCGCCAGCAGGATGACGCCGCAGAAAACAAAGAACTTGTGGCCGTACGCTGCAAGGTTCATGGGGTTTGTGCGACCAAACGCTGATAGAGCGACAGCAGTTGACGGGTGACGGTTCCGGGCAGGCCGTCGCCCACCTGCGCTCCGTCGAGCGTGGTGACCGGCAGGATCCCACGAACCGCGCTGGTAAGAAAGACCTCGTCGGCGACGCGCAGCTTATCCGGCGGAAGGAAGGCCAACTCGCGCGTCTCGATGCCGGCAGAACGGGCCAACGCAAGCACCTTGCCGCGGGTCACGCCGTCGAGAATCCCCACCTCGATCGCCGGCGTCTCCAGGCACCCGGCCTCGACCATGAACACGTTGCTGGTCGCGCCTTCGGCGATGCCGCCGTTCCCCGAGCACAGGATGGCCTCGTTGGCGCCAGGACGCCGGCGCCGTGCCTCGGCGATGGCGAGCACGCTCTGCAGGTAGTTGCCCGACTTCACCGCCGGGTCGACGCTGCCCTGGGCATTGCGCGAAACCCGGACGATTTCCGCGGACACGCCCGAGGCCAGCATCGCCAGGGTCGGCGCGCAGAGCGGCTGGGTGATGACGATGATCTGCGGTGGACCGGCGGTCGCCGGGTCGATGTCGACGCTGCCTGCGCCCCGCGTCACGATGATCCTGACGCGTGCGTCTTCTTCCCCGGTTGCGGCTACGCACTGCGCTATCGCGGACTCGGCCGCTGCCCGCGCAGGCGGTTCGAGGAAGATGCGTCTCGCTGACCTCTCCAGGCGGTCGAGGTGCTCGCCAAGAAAGATCAAGCGACCGTCGATGCGGGCGATGGTCTCGTACACGCTGTCGCCGAAAAGAAAGCCGCGGTCGAAGACGGAGATCTTGGCGGTGGCCGAGTCCTGGATTTGGCCATCGATGTAGACACGAATTGACATGGGGAAGCTGTCGAACGAAGCTAGTATGAATCATCTCAGCAAGCTAGAGTGACAAGACCACCGCGCACAGAAAAAGGAGTCTCTTGAACATCCTGCGAGTCCGCTGTCGAGACGCAGCGGAGTTCCAAAAGCTATACGGCGCTGAACACCCGGATGGACTGCTGTTCTGCCCGACCACCACCGAGTTGCCTGCCCAAACGCCCGTCGTTGTGGAGATCGCCTGCAAGGACTTGCCCAACAAGGTGCTGGTGCGCGGGACGGTCATGTCCTGGCGGCCGGCCCTGCCACGTCTGCGCATCCGCGCCGGCGCGACAGTGCGCTTCGCGCCGGAGGAGGCGACCAAGCGAGATTTCATTCTCCAGACCTTGAACGGCGTTCGTTCCGCCCGGACCAAGCGCAAGCACACACGTATTCCCCTCGATCTGTCGGTCCGCATGCACGTGGCCGGCGACCTCGAGAGCCTACCGGCGGAGCTGCGTGAGATCAGCGTGAGCGGGGGACTTTTGGCCGCGGATGTCCAGCCTCCCATCGGCACCGACGTGGTCGTTGAAATCATGACCCCCGGGGGAGTCGCCCCCATCCACGTCTCAGGCAAGGTGCTCTACCACGCCGGTTCCAACCAGACCGGCGTCAGATTCCTCTTCCGCGAGGGCGGAGGCTCACGTCGCTTGCGCGAACTGGTTCGTCGCTTCAAGATCTTCTGATCTACTACCGTGCGATTTCTTCGCTGCACGCGAAGGTTTCTTCAACGGCTGCGTCATGGGGCACCAGGCACCAGGCTGAAGTGCTGGGGCACAGGTCGTGATCCCTCGAGGCACACCAGGGCGACGCCCTTCGCGCCGCGCACAATCTCAACGCTGCTCTCAACCGAACAGGCTGAAGCCTGTAGCCTGGAGCCTTCAGCCCTCTCAGGTTGCAGGCCAAGCCCGCGCTAAGTCATTGGCGCCAAGCGCCGTAGGGAAGAACCTGTGGATGCGGATTCGCTCGGAGGTTTTTTCTAGGTTTTTTGGGCAAGCCGGCATGGGGGAAGCCTATAATGACATCTGTTGCATATGAACGACGCAGTATCCCTCGAAAAGAGCGGGGTCGGAGAGCCGCTCGTGCCGACGACCCTTGTGGATGGCCGCTTTCAAATCCAATCCTTGGTACGCACTGAGGTAGGCACGGAGCTGTACCAGGCTCTCGACACCCGCGACAACACGCCAGTCCACCTGCGCATGTTCTCGTGTCCGGCCTCGACCCGGGCCATCCTTGAGAGTGACCTGGCGCTTGCGGCGGCCGTCACGCACAAGAACCTCCTCACGGTGCTGGCGTGGGGCTACGAAGGCAACCGCGTCTACGTCGCAACCGAGCTGCAAGAAGGGGCCACCCTGCGCCAGATCGTCGACACCAAGCGGGCGCAGAACCAAGTCGTGGGTCTGGCCCATGCTCACGTCCTGCTCGGACACGCTGCCAACGCGGTGGAGGCCGCCTACCCTCGCCTGTGTCACGGCGGGGTTCACCCCGCCAGCATATGCCTCAACAAAGCCGGCCGGATCAAGGTCGCCAATCTCGGGCTCACGCGTGCCCTGCCTGGGTTGGCGCGAGAAGGACTCCCTGGCGGCACCGTCTCGAGCCCCTACGTGGCACCCGAGGTCGCCGCGGGAGCGGCCCCCTCGGCGGCGTCCGACGTCTTCTCTCTCTCGGCGATTCTCTACGAGCTTGTGACGGGGCATCCACCCACCACGCCCCCTTGGCCCGCCAGCCAGGTGAACGGCGAGCTGCCCAAGGGCATCGACAAGATCATCGACCGCGGCTTGGCAGCCCTTCCCGAGACCCGCTTTGCCAAGCCCTCCCAGTTCATCGCCGAGGTAGGTGCGGTCTTGGCCAGCAAGACCGCGCCCAAGCGAGACGTCGCGTTGTCCCAGCCGAACCCGACCCTGGGCAAGTCGTTCAGTGTCTCAGATGCGGTCCGCCTTTCCGAGGAGTACGAGCGCTGGCTGATCCAGAAGGACAACCTGGATTTCGGGCCCTTCTCCTTGGCCCAGGTCATGGCCCAGATGGACAACGCCACCTTCACCGGCGACGACTTCATCGTCGATGCCGATTCGGGCGACCGGCAGAAGATCCGGGAACACCCCCAGCTCGCCGAGTACACCCGGGTGGTCGAGCGCAAGCTGGAGGTCCGGCGTCGCCACCAGGCTGAGCAGGCACATCAACACACTGAGCGACGCAAGGGTCGGTGGGTCATCGGCATCAGCGCCCTGGCGCTCTTGGTGGTGGCGGCCGGGCTGTGGTTCTTCCTCAAGGGACGCAAGGCGGCCGAGAAGGATCTCCTCGCCTCGCGCGTGAGCGAGACCGAGATCGACAAGTTCTTGAAGAACGTGAAAGTCGAGTTCGCCCAGCCCAAGCGCGCCGCCGGCGGCAGGCGCACCAGCGGCGCGGGCAGCGGCATCTCGGGGCGGGCCGAGGACTTCAACAACGCCATGGACTTCGGCGACGTCAGCAAGGACGGCGGCGACGCCATCCTCGACGAAGGCACCATCGACCGCATCATGCGCGCCAACTACCGCAAGATCGTCCCCTGCGCCATGCAGAGCGGCATGCGCACGGTCGAGCTCGATTTCGTCGTTCAACCATCGGGCCGGGTCAAGGCGGTGCAGGTCAACGGCCAGCGCAAAGGCGCCATGGCGGTCTGTATCTTGAACCAGATGCAGTCGTTCGGCTTCCCCGCCTACCACGGCAAGAACACCATCGCCGGCTGGTCGATGTCGTTCCGCTGACCTCGAACTTGCCCGCAAGTGGTTGAGTTTCTCCCCCTCCTGAATGATCACTCCGGCCACGGCCACGGCCACGGTTACGACCACGACCTTCCGCGGCTAGCGCGGGATTAAGGCTGGTGCCGTCTGCCCGAACCACGGCGGGCGGGCTGCTACCGCACGAACTGCTACCGCACGAAGCCGGTCGCGTGCTCCTTGCCCGGTTTGGCGGCGCGGACACGCACCCCGAGGAGCAGGTCGTAGGTGAACCAGAAGCGTTCGCCCTTGGCGGTTTCGAGACAAAGGACGTTGTCACGCGGTTCGATCTTGACCACCTTGCCCACCTGGATGGTTTCGCCGGGACTCGCGATCATGAAGGTGGCGTCCCGCTCTTCGGGGACGGAAATGCACTCGGCGCCGGCCTTGAGTTTCTCGGCCTCGAGGGTGGAAAGGAGCGTTTCCTTGGTCATGGCCAGAGTCTACACTGTGCGCAGGGCTTCGCACGCGCGTGCGATGGCGTCGGGCAGGTCGGCGGCGACCAGGCGATCCGCGCCCAAGGCGCGCGTCGCCAGCTCGGCCGCGGTGCCGTGCACATACACCCCCAGGCAGGCCGCGTCCTTGGCGGAAAGCCCTTGCGCAAGAAGTGCCCCGATGGTCCCGGTGAGCACGTCGCCGCTGCCCGCCGTGCCCAAGGCCGGGTTGGCGGTGGGATTGATGAAGGCCTCGCCGTTCGGGGCGGCGATGACGGTGCGCGCCCCCTTGAGCACGACCACGGCATGCGTCTTGTCCGCCAAGCGCCGCGCGAAGCCCAAACGATCCTGCTGGATTTCAGCCAGCGCCGAACCGCACAACCGCGCCATCTCACCCGGATGAGGGGTGAGAATCCTCTCGGCCGCGGCCTCGGCGGTGCAAGCGGCGACCTCGCCCCCCAATAGATTGAGCGCATCCGCGTCGATGACCAGGGGCAAGGGGAATTCGGCCGCCAGTCGGCGCACCAGGCCGGCCATGCCCGGCCCGGCCGGGATACCTGGCCCCACCAGCGCAGCCTTCATGCGTGTGGCCAGCGCCAGGAGCTTGGCCAAGCTCTCGGCGTCGGCGTCCTCGCCCTCGGCGTAGGAGGCGGTCATCTCGCAGATGACCTTGGCGTCGAGGGCCGCCTGGGCGGGAGAGGTGCTCGCGATCGTGACCAGGCCCGCGCCCGCACGCAGCCCGGCTCGGCCCGCGAGCAAGGCAGCCCCGGTCTTTCCCGTCGAACCGGCGATTGCGAGAAGGTGCCCGAAGGTGCCCTTGTGTCCGGTCGGGCCGCGCCTGGGCAGGACGGGGACCAGCATGCCGGGTTCGAGCCAGTGGCAAAGCGGCCCCGCTGCCAGAGCGGCCGGAAGTACGCTCTCGGGCGCCACACCCAGGTCGACAACCTCGACCCGACCTACCGGTGCGTCGGCGTCGAGCACCAGCCCGAGCTTGCGCGCTCCCATGGTCGCGGTCACATGGGCCAGGACGGCCACGCCGTGCGGTTTGCCGCTGTCCGCGTCGAGGCCGGAGGGAATGTCGACCGCCACGCGCAGGGCATCCGAAGCGTTCATCGCGACGATGGCCGCAGCCGGCACGCCTGCAACCTCGGAACGAAGCCCGGTGCCGAAAAGCGCATCCACGACGACCTGCGCGGGGGCAAGCTGCCGGCGCCACACGTCGACATCGCTCTCGCGCGAAAGATCGATGACGCCATCGGCGGCGAGGGCGCGGAAGACCTGGGCGAAGATCGCGGCGTCACCCGTGATCTTCTCCGGCGGCAGGGCCAAAAGCACCCGCACCTTGGCCCCTCGCCGCGCGAGATGGCGCGCGACCACGAAGCCGTCGCCGCCGTTCTGTCCGGCGCCGCACACGATGCGCACCTCCAAGCCCGCCATCCCAGGCCGCTCGGCTGTCACAATGTCGGCCACCCCGCGGCCCGCATTCTCCATCAGTACCAGACCGGGCAAGCCCAGCTTGCCGATGATCGCGCCGTCGACGGCTCGCATCTGCGCCGCGGAAAGGACGAGGGCCATGGTCCTATCCTACTCGCGATGAGCCGAGCGCACACCGCGGTCGATGGCCTTGCGCATGTCGCGCACGGCGCGCTCCATGCCCACCATCACGGCGCGCGCCACGATGGCGTGGCCGATGCTCATCTCCTCCAGATCTGCCAGGCCCGCCACCGGCCCCACGTTGGTGTAGTCGAGGCCGTGTCCGGCGGCCAGGCGCAGGCCCGTGTCCACGACGATGCGCCCGGCCTTTTCCAGCCGGGCCAGCTCGCGACTCGCCTCCGGGCCGCCCACCTTGGCGTGGCAGTAGTCGCCGGTGTGGAGCTCGGCCTGCACGGCCCCGAGATCGACGCAGGCCCGGGCGCTGTCTTCTTCGGGATCGATGAACAAGCTGACCCCGATGCCGGCCTCGCCCAGGGTGCGCACCACCTTGGCTATCTCGGTCGCGCGCCCGCGCACGTCGAGCCCGCCCTCGGTGGTGCGCTCCTCGCGCTTCTCCGGCACCAGGGTGCACATGTCCGGCCCGACCTCCAGGGCGATGTCGACCACCGAGGGTACCGCCGCCATCTCCAGGTTGAGCGTGCCGCGTACCGTCTTGCGCAGGATGCGAAGGTCGCGCTCCTGGATGTGGCGGCGGTCCTCGCGCAGGTGCACCGTGATGCCGTCGGCGCCCGCCAGCTCGCAGATCCCGGAGGCCACCACCGGGTCGGGGTAGATGGTATCCCGCTGCTGGCGCAAAGTCGCGATGTGATCGACATTGATGTACAGACGAACCATGAACACCTCCTCTTCTGTGCTTGATGTTGGAATCTAGGACACGGAACAGTCCAAAAGCCGTGCGATTCTCGTCGCCACAGAGGCCAGGGCCGACTCCACCGTCATGGGGTGCTGATTCGCCACCCCACGGATCCCGTCCGTGCCGAAAAGCCTCCGTTCCGACGTCGTCAGAGTCATCGCGGCGGTTATCTTAGTGCTTTTCCTGCCCGACGCGAGTACTGGCGATGGCCTCGCTCACGCGAACCACGTCGCGCATCTCCTTCACGTCGTGCACCCGGACCGCGTCTGCCCCGCCCAGCACTGCCGCGGCCACCGCGGCGGCAGTGCCGAAGAGCCGATCCCCTGCCGGCTTTCCGGTCACGTCTCCGATGAAGCGTTTGCGTGACACGCCCACCATGACGGGCGCGAGAAGCCGGCGGCGCAACCCCGGCAGATCCGCGAGCAGCCGCAGGTTGTGGCCGAGGTACTTGCCGAAGCCGATGCCGGGATCGACCCAGACGGCCTGGCAGCCGGCCGCCTTGGCGGCCTCCATGCGCAAGCCCAGCTCGTCGGCCACCTCGACGACCACGTCGTCGAAGTGGACGTTCTCCATCATGGTCGCGGGCACCCCGCGCAGGTGTCCGAGCACCACGGTTGCGCCTGCGGCCGCGGCCACGCGCAGGATGTCGGGGTCGAGCGTGCCACCCGAGATGTCGTTGACGACGGTGGCCCCGGCCGCGAGCGCCGCCCGGGCTGTGCCCGCCTTGTAGGTATCGACGGAGAGCCGGGCCCGACTGCCCAGCGTGGCTGCCAAACGGGTGATGACCGGCAGCACGCGCTCCATCTCTTCGGCCTCGGAAACCGGCTGCGCCCCGGGACGCGTGGATTCCCCGCCCACGTCGATCCACCGGGCCCCCTCGGCCACCATGTCGAGGCCGGCGGCCACCGCGTTCTCGACCGAGTCAAACCGTCCCCCGTCCGAGAACGAGTCCGGCGTCAGGTTGAGCACGCCTACGATGATGACCGACATGGCGAGGGACTTCCGGGAGTCGCTACAACACCGAACGGTTTGGAAGTCGACCGATTCTTGGGCCGTTCACCACAGAGGGCGCAAAGGCTACGGAGAACCCGGCGAGTCCTTTCATTCTCTGCACCCTCCGTTGTCTTTGTGCCCGCTGTGTTGAACATCCTCAGGTGACCTGGGTTCCCAACCGTTCGGTGCTCTAGGCCTTCTCGGGCGTGGGCGCAGGAATGGGAAAGGCGCCGCCCGGCGATCCCTCCTGCGACTTGGCCGGTGCGGCGCTCTTGGCGGACGAGGCATCCGCGACCACGACCGCGGGCGGGGTTCGTTCCAGCTTGCCGCCGGCCAAGAGCAGGTCGATCTCAGAACCGTCCAGGGTCTCCCGCTCGAGCAGGGCATCGGCGATGAGGCGCAGCTTGTCGAGGTTGCCGAGCACGATCTTCTTGGCCTGCTCGTAGTTCTCCATCACGATGCGACGGATCTCGGCGTCGATCTCGCGCGCGGTCTGCTCGCTGTATTCCTTGTGCTCGACGAAGTCGCGCCCCAGGAACACCATCTCGTCGTTGCGGCCGAAATGGAGCGGCCCGAGCTTCTCGGACATGCCCCACTCGCACACCATCTTGCGTGCCAGATCGGTGGCGCTGCGGATGTCGCTCGTGGCCCCGGTGGTGATCTGCCCGAACATGATCTCCTCGGCGACCCGGCCGCCCATGGCCACGGCAATCTGGCCGTTGGCCAGATCCTTGGACACGTTCAGACGATCTTCGACCGGAAGCTGCTGGGTGAGCCCCAGGGCGCGGCCGCGCGGAATGATGGTCACCTTGTGCACGGGATCCGAGCCCTCGATCATCTTGCCCACCAGGGCGTGCCCGCCCTCGTGATAGGCGGTGACGCGCTTGTCCTTGTCGCTGATGATGAGCGAGCGCCGCTCGGGCCCCATGAGGACCTTGTCCTTGGCTTGCTCGAAGTCGGTGCGGTCGAGCTTGTCCTTGTCGTTGCGTGCCGCGAGCAAGGCGGCCTCATTGACCAGGTTCTCGAGGTCGGCGCCCGAGAAGCCCGGGGTCCCGCGCGCGACCAAATCAAGGTCCACGTCGGTTGAAAGAGGCGTCTTCTTGGTATGTACCTTGAGGATGCCGGTACGCCCCTTCACGTCGGGCTGGGGCACGACGATGCGGCGATCGAAGCGCCCGGGGCGCAAGAGCGCAGGATCGAGGACGTCGGGCCGGTTGGTGGCGGCGATGAGGATCACGCCGTCGTTGGACTCGAAGCCGTCCATCTCGACCAGGAGCTGGTTCAGGGTCTGTTCGCGCTCGTCATGGCCGCCGCCCAGACCCGCCCCCCGGTGACGCCCGACGGCATCGATCTCGTCGATGAAGATGATGCAGGGGGCATTCTTCTTGCCCTGCTCGAACAGGTCGCGCACCCGGCTGGCCCCCACGCCCACGAACATCTCGACGAAATCCGAACCGGAAATCGAATAGAAGGGTACGCCTGCCTCGCCCGCGATGGCGCGCGCGAGCAGGGTCTTGCCGGTGCCGGGCGGACCCATCATGAGCACGCCCTTGGGGATGCGGCCGCCCAGGCGGGTGAACTTCTTCGGATCTTTGAGGAAAGCGATGATCTCTTCGACCTCGTCCTTGGCCTCCTCGATCCCGGCCACGTCGGCGAAGGTGACCTTCTTCTGGTTCTCCGAAAGCAGCTTGGCCTTGGACTTGCCGAAGCTCATCACCTTGCCCCCGCCGACTTGGAGCTGGCGCATGAAAAGCAGGAAAACGACGGCAACCACCAGGATAGGCAGCCAGGTGATCAGGATCTGCTGCCAGAAGCCGCCCTCGCTCTCGCGCACGATCCGGTACGAGATCCCGGCCTTGTTGAGCTTCTCGAGGACTTGTTCACCGATGAACCCGGTGGTGACGAAGACCTCGTCGTTCTTTTTCATCATGCCACGGAATTCCGCGTTGTTGCCGTTCATCCGGATTTCCAACGGCGGGGCGGGCTTGAAATCGCCGGGCGACTTCTCGACCTTCTGGATGAATTCCGAGAAGGTCAGCGGTTGCTCGCCCTGGCGAGGATTGATGAACTGCCAGACGACGACGAAGGCGAGGATCATCATCCCCCAGACGAGCAAGGTCTTGTGACTGTTACGCACCCAGTTTCCTTGTGATGAGGTTGTACTCAAGATATTGACACCAAACCGGGTGTCGTCAACGCAGGAGCCGCACCAGAATCCATTCCTGAGTCTCCCCGTCGGGCCGTCCTACCTGCGACGGACGCAGCCCGGGCACGAAAAGAATGGCCCCGGAGGCATCACAGAGCACAGGAAGGCTTACCCTTTCCGGACGCGGCATCTTGGCATCGATGAGCAGGTCCGAGAGCTTGCGTGTACCGCGGCCGAAGCGCGGGCTCATTCGGTCCCCCGGGCGGGGAAGACGCAGTTCCAGGGGCCAAGCGATCTTCGACGGGTCGAAACACGCCGCGTTTCCCCCTGGCCGGCGCCCGCCTGCGGCTCGCGTCACCTCGACCCCGAGGGCAGGCGGGCCAAAGAGGCGGTAGGTCCCCGGCCCGCGGATCTCGACCCGGCTTTGCGACGGCCCTTGGGCAAGGTCGGCGGACGCGTCGCGCACCCTGGGCCGCCAGACCACGTCGCCGTAGCGCACTTCGATCTCGCCGTCGCGCACGCTCACCCGCTGCGTGCCGCAGCCCTTCTGCACCAGCCTGTCGACGGTGTCTGCGACCCGCCTCGGCAGGTAGAGGTCGCCCGGCAGGACCTGACGCCAAGACGGGCGGGCGTGGCCCCGAGCGTCCTTGGCCAGGCCGAGGAGCGCGTCCACGACGCGCGGGTTCTCGCGGGCGAGCGCAGGCAGAAGGTCGTGGCGAATGCGCGGGCGGGCATAGCGGCGATTTGCATTCGAGGGATCGCAGAAGAAAGCGAGCTTCCGTTTCGCGAGAAAGGCGAGAACCTGCTCGCGCCGCACGTCGAGGAGAGGGCGGACGAAGCGCCCGCGCCGGTAGGGGATTCCGGCCAGACCGGCGATGCCGGTGCCGCGCACGATGCGAAAGAGCACGGTTTCGGCTTGATCGTCAGCCGTGTGGCCGAGCGCGATCTTGGCGCACCTTGACCGCACGGCCTCTTCTTCCAGCACCGACAGACGAGCCCTCCGGGCCGCCTCTTGCCGCGAGCCGTGGGCGCGCCTCGACTTGGCGACGTCGACCTCGAGAATGGCGCAGCCAAGCCCCAACTCCCGGCAGCGCTGCTTGACCGTGTCGGCCTCGTCGGCAGATTCAGGCCGCAGGCGATGATCGACGCAGGCAACCGAAAGGGAAATGCCCAGGCGCGGCGCCAAGTGCACGAGCGCATGTAGAAGCGCGGTGGAATCCGGGCCGCCCGACACCGCCACCAGCACGCGCTCGCCGGGCAAGAGCAGGTTCTGCTCGCGAATAGTGCGCAGCACGCGGGAAAGCACGGTGCGATTCTACGGCAGGACCCGTCAGGCGCCCAAGCCGCGGGCGACGAAGTAGGCGACGGCGCTGATGACCGCAGCGGCCGGAATGGTGAAGATCCAGGCCCACACGATGCGGCCGGCCACCCCCCAGCGGACCTTGCCGCGATTGAGCAGAGAGCCGGAGCCCACGATGCCGCCGGCGATGGTGTGGGTCGTGGAGACGGGAATGCCGAGGAGGGTGGCAAGCAGGATTCCGGCCGTGCCGCCGGTTTCGGCACAGAAACCGCCGAAGGGGCGCAGCTTGGTCAAGCGCATGCCCATGGTTTTCACGATGCGCCAGCCGCCCGACATGGTGCCGAGGCCCATGGCCAGGTAGCAGGAGAAGACGATCCACTTGGGGATCTCGTGGTAGGACGGGAATCGGTCGCCGAGATAGCCTTGCGAGTAGAGCAGCACCACGATGATGCCCACCGTCTTCTGCGCGTCGTTGCCCCCGTGGTTGAGGCTGAACGCCGCCGCGGACAGAAGCTGCAGGCGGCGAAAGATACGGTCGACGCGCCCCGGATTCACACGACGAAGGAGCCACGAGCTTGCGACCATCATGAAGGCGGCGCCGAAAAAGCCGATGACGGGAGACACGACGATGAACATCGCGGTGATGCTGATCGTGCTCCAGCCCAGGATGCCGAGTCCCGCCTTCGCGACGCCGGCGCCAATCATGCCGCCCACCAAGGCGTGGGAGGAGCTCGACGGCAAGCCCCACCACCAGGTGAGCAAGTTCCACCCGATGGCGCCTCCCAGGGCACCTATGATCACGGGCATGTCGACCACGTTGGGATCGATGATGCCCTTGCCGATGGTGCTGGCCACATGCAACTTGAAGACCGCGAAGGCGATGAAGTTGAAGAAGGCCGCCCACAGCACCGCCTGGAACGGCGTCAGGACCCGCGTCGAGACCACGGTCGCGATGGAATTGGCGGCATCGTGAAAGCCGTTGATAAGATCGAAGGCCAGCGCCGCCGCCACCACCGCGCTGACCAGCATCAACTTGTGGTCCACGGCGCCCCTACGAATTCTCCAAGACCACACCCTCGATGATGTTGGCCACATCCTCGCAGCGGTCGGTACCGGTCTCGACCAGCTCGAAGATCTCCTTCCACTTGATGATCTCGACGGGGTTCTTCTCCTCCGTGAAGAGCTTGGCGATCGCCACGCGCAACTGGACGTCGGCTTCGTTCTCCAGGCGGTTGATCTCCACGCACTTCTCCAGGATCACCTCGGGGTGCTTGAGGTTGCGCAGCTCGGCCACGGCCTCGCTCATGCGCTCGGCCCCCGCCATCAGCGCCCGCCCCAGCGCCCATAGCTGGCTGTTGCTGCCTTCCACGCCGTAGAGCAGGACCCGTTGCGCTGCCGCCTCGACGAAATCCATGACGTCGTCCATCTTGGAAATCAGGCGGAAGATGTCGTTGCGGTCGATGGGCGTGATGAACACCTTGTGCAGGCGCTCGACCACGTGATGGGTGATGTGGTCGCACTCGCTTTCGATGGCTTTGATCTTCGGACAGGCCTCGGCGGGCGAGACCTTGCCCTGGGCCATCTCGACGAAGGCGTGGCACCCCTCGACCGTCTTCTTCGCATGCAGTTCGAAGTCGTCGAAGAACGACTTTTCTCTCGGCAGAAGTCGCATGGCGATCGGCTGTATCGCCGAAGCAAGTGCGTCTGTCAATGACCGTGCCGCGCCGTGGGTGCGAGAAAGTTCACCACAGAGAGCACAGAGGGAAGAAGAGGTCACGGAGGACGGAAGAGGAGGAGGAGGAGTTCTCCGGCTTTCTCCGTATTCTCCCTTTCCTCTGTGCTCTCTGTGGTGAAAATCCTGAACCGGCCGTGGCATAGTGCGGACGTGACCTCAAAACCCGAAGACGCCGATACGGCGGTGGCGCTTTCCGCGTATCGTGCCAGCGTGGCGCGCGGGCTGCGGGCCAGGCGAGCCGACGAGATCTTCGCCTCACGTGACCCGGCCGCCACCATCCGCGCCTTGCCACCGGACGAGTTCTTCTACGTGATCCACGAGCTCGGCCTCCCCGAGGCGATGGACATCCTCGTGCACGGCACCCCGAAGCAGGTGCAAACCGTGCTCGACTTCTCGATCTGGGACCGAGATCGCATCTCCATGGACAAATCCCACCACTGGTTGGCCGCGCTGGTCGAGGCCCCGCCCGAGACCCTGGGCCGGTGGGCCCAGGGCATCGACGTCGAGCTTCTGGCCTTCCTCCTGCGCCGCCGCATGCACATCTACGATCTCTCCCTGGAGGAAGCCCCGGACCAGCCCGCCGGGGTGCTGTGGCCGAGCCCGGACCGCCTGTTCGTCCTCGACCTCCTTGGCGAACCGGAGGAGGTGCGCGTCACGCAGCGCCTGCTAGACAGCCTGTACCGCCATTCCCCGGCAATGATGCGCCGCTTGCTCGTGGGTGTCCGCGCGGAGAGTGACGCCGAGATGGAGGAAACCGCCTACCGCTGGCGTTCCGGGCGCCTGGCGGATCTGGGTTTCATCGAGTTCTCGGAGGCGCTGGCGGTCTACAAAGATCTCAATCCAGATTCGGTCCATATCGACGAGACCGTGGCCCAGGGCCTCCGCTCCCCCTGGCAGGCCGAGGCCGAGGTTCATTTGCGTCTCCCCACCGCCATGGTCGAGCGCTTGACCGGCAAGACCCCCTTCGCGCGCGCGGTGGGCGGGCTTCGAACCCGCGAAGAAGCCGCCGAAGCGCACCAGGCCCTGGTTGCCCTGTGCAACCGTGTGCTGTCCGCCGACCGGGTCGAGCCGAGCGACGACGAGGCCATCAAGGCCGCGCTCGAACGCGTTGCCGCCAGGCTCGACCTGGCCCTTGAGTTCCTGGCCCATGGCGATGCAGAGCGGGAAGTGGCCGCGGTTCGCTCCGTACCCATGGTGACCCTCCATCGCCTGGGAACAAGCCTGGTCGGCAAGCTGGGGCGCCTGGCCTCGACCCTGCTCACCAAGAACCCCTTTGCGGTGCTGCGGCCGGGCCTGGACGTCTTCGAAACCGAGGACGGCGAGGCGCTGGCCAGCCTCGGCCGCGTGCGGCCCCTCTTTCCCCGCATCCTCGACCAGCCGCCCGCGAGCGGAGAGCGGCCCCTCGCCAGCTTGGCCGACATCGCCCTCGGCACCCGCGCCGTGGAGCGGGCCGCGGCCGCGATCGAGCTGCTGGTCGGGCTGGGGGTGCGGCCGCAGGACCTGACCCCTCAAGCGCTGGCCGCCGTGGGACACGTCAAGGCCGACCTGGCCGCGATCGACAGCGGCGTGCTGGCCCGCACCGTGCTGGTCCGGCGCCTGCTCGGAGATCCCCTCCCCCCCCTCGCCCCGCTCGCCAGGTCGGCAATCGAGAACTTCAAGGAAAACTTCATATCATCGGAGCAACTTATTGAAAGTACGTCATTTCATGCCATGGATATACTCCGTTCGACAAGTCCTTCCGGCCACCTCAAGGAAGCCGGCCTGGAAGTGGCCCGGCGCTGGACCGCATCCCTGGCTCCGCTCGGGCCGGTGCTGGGCGTGGAAAAACTGTGACCTGGGCCGGCCCGGGCGCAGGCCCGGCTTGACATGCCACCGCTTTCCGCAGTACGTGAGGGACCTTCCGGGAAGCGCACGGGAATAAGCCGACGCCCCTGCCGGTTACTGCGTCGGTCAACCAAGCGAGGTAGCAATGTCCGAAGTGATGATCGAGGTCGAAAACCTGACCAAGAAATACGGCGTCAATCGCGCCGTGGACGAAGTGACCTTCAACGTCCACAAGGGGGAGGTGCTCGGCTTCCTGGGGCCGAACGGCGCCGGGAAGACCACCACCATGAGAATCCTGACCTGCTTTCTGGCCCCCAGCGCGGGCCAGGCGCGGGTGGCAGGATTCGATGTCTTCGACGATCCCCTGGAAGTCCGGCGGCACGTCGGCTACCTGCCCGAGGACACCCCCCTTTACCGGGACCTGACGGTTCTGGAGCACCTCGAATTCGCCGCCCACATGCACGGCATGACGGGCGACCGGGTGCAGGGCCGCATCAAGGAGATCGGCAACCGCTGTGGCCTGCCGGAGGTGGCGGGCAAGCTGGTGGGCGAGCTGTCCAAGGGCTACCGGCAGCGGGTGGGCCTGGCCCAGGCCATGCTACACGACCCGGACATCTTGATCCTCGACGAGCCGACCAGCGGCCTCGACCCGAACCAGATCGCCGAGATCCGGGATCTCATCAAGGAAGTCGGCAAGGAGAAGACGGTCATCCTTTCCACCCACATCCTGCCCGAGGTGCAGGCCACCTGCAGCCGCATGCTCATCATCAGCAACGGCAAGCTGGTGGCCGACGGCACCCCCGACGAGCTGCGCGCGCGCGAGAAGGCCACCCGCTACCGCCTGGTGGTCGAGAGCACCGGCGCTTCGGCCGAGGCGGTCAAAGCCAAGGTTGCCGCGCTTGCCGGTGTGAGCCAGTGCCAGACGGTCGCCGGCGAGGGCGGCACCCACACCTTCGCCATCGACGGGAGTGACGCGAGCGATCTCCGCAAGTCGCTGTTCCGTGTCGCGGTCGACAACAAGTGGCCGCTCCTGGAACTCAGCCGCCAGGCCGCAAGCCTGGAGGACGTTTTCCGCAACCTTACCACCGGGGAAGAGAGCCGATCATGAGCACCGCAGCAACCGTCGCCAGGCGCGAGATCCGCGCCTATTTCAACTCGCCCGTGGCCTATATCGTGGTCACGGTGTTCATGCTCCTCGCGGGCTACCTCTTCTGGAGCCAGCTCTTCCTGGAGAAGCAGGCCGAGCTGCGCGGCTACTTCAATCTCACGCCCCTGGTCTTCACCTTCATAGTTCCCGCCATCACCATGCGCCTGGTCGCCGAGGAGAAGGGCAGCGGAACCCTGGAGATGCTCATCACCATGCCGGTGCGCGACTGGGAGGTGGTGCTGGGCAAGTTCCTGGCCGCCATGGCCCTTTTGGCCGCCATGGTGGGCATGACCCTGTTCTACGGCTTGACCCTCGCCCTCATGGGGCCCATCGACCGCGGCCCTCTCATCACCGGCTATCTCGGCCTGCTCCTCATGGGCGGCGCCTATATGGCCATCGGGGTGATGGCTTCGTCGCTCACGCGCAACCAAATCGTCGCCTTCATCCTGGCCTTCGCCATCTCGTTCGCCCTCTTCATCTTCGGCCAGATCACCCAGTTCGCCCCGGATTGGCTGGCGCCGGTGCTGGCCTTCCTCAGCATCGGAAACCACTTCGAATCGCTAAGCCGCGGTGTCATCGACTCCCGCGATGTCATCTACTACCTGTCCGTGATGGTGGTCGCCCTGGTCATCGCCACGGCCTCCCTGGAATCCCGTAAGTGGAAGTAGCGAGGCGGAACCATGTCGACTTCTAGCAAGAAAAAGAGCTACGCATCCAACGCCATCCTGTACGCCGTTTTCGTCGCCGGCGCGCTGGTGCTGGTCAACATCATCGGGGCCCGCCTTTTTTCCCGGGTGGATCTTACCGAGAAGCGCATCTACACCTTGTCGCGCGCCACCAAAGACCTGATGAAGAACCTGCCCGACTACCTCTCGGTCACGGCCTACATCTCCAAGGATCTGCCGCCCGAGATCAAACGCCTGTCGCGCGACGTACGCGACAAGCTGGACGACTACAAGTCGGCCTCCCAGGGCAAGTTCCGCTGGGAGGCGGTGGATCCGAGCACGGACAACAAGCTGGCCGAAGAGGCCTCGCGCTGCCGGGTGGAAAAGGTCCAGATCCAGAAGCTTTCCAACTCGAAGTTCGAGCTGGGCGCCTACCACCTCGGCCTGTGCCTGCAGTACGGGGAGAAGACCGAGGCCATTCCCCAGATCGTCAGCGATGCCGGTCTCGAGTACCAGCTCTCCTCGCTCATCAAGAAGATGACGGTCAAGAAGAAGAAGATCGCCTTTTCCACCGGCCACGGTGAGAACGACCTTGGTCAGGGTCTGCAGGCGATCAAACAAGACGTGGAGCAGGAATACGAGGTCACCACGGTGAACCCGTCCTCGGCCGAGATCGGCGCCGATATCGATGCCCTGGTGGTGGCCGGCCCCCGTCAACCGCTTGACGACAAAGGCCAGCGCGAAATCGACCGCTTCCTCATGACCGGGCGCGGGGCGGTCATTCTTGCGCCCGGCATGGCGGCCGGCTCGGCGGGCGCGCGCGGCATGGAAAGCCTCAAGATGCTGCAAAGCAACGACAGCGGCCTTGCCAAGCTGCTCGAGGGCTACGGTTTCAAGATCGGCCAGGACATCGTCATCGACCCGCAGGCCGCAGCCCCGGGGGTGATGGACGTCGGCAACAACCGCCGCGCGCTCGTGACCTCGCCTGCCTTCGTCGCGGCCTCCACCGACAAGGCACCGGGACTCTCGCTCCTGGAAGGCGTTCGCGGACTGGTCTTCCCCTATGCCAGTCCCGTCACCTTGGTCGGTCCCCTGGCGAGCGGCACCGCGCCCGCGGGCGGCACCCTGTGGCGCCTGGCCGCCTCCTCGCCCGGCAGCTTCAAGCACAGCGGCTTCGCCCTCGTCGGCCCCGACATGAAGTTCGAGCCCGGCAAGGAGACCGGATCCTTTGCCTTCGGCTACGCCTACCAAGGCTCGCTCAAGAGCGCCTTCGTCAACGCCGCACCGGCCTCGGTGATGTCCGCGGACAAGCAGCCGCTCGGCGAATCGCAGAAGCCGGTCCGCCTGGTGGTCATCGGCAGCGCCGCCTTTGCCACCGACGAGTGGACCCAGCTCGCCCGCTTCCTGCCCGTGTACGCCGCGGGCGCCCAGCTTCTCTACAACGCCATCGGCTGGACGGTGGAAGACGAGGCGCTCATCCCCCTGCGCAGCAAGACCATGGACAGCCGCCAGATCGGCACCGTCTCCGAGAACCGCGCCCGTCTCGTGCAGTGGGCCAACGTGCTCGGCCTGCCCGTCCTTTTCTGCCTGTACGGCGTCGCCCGCTGGCGCGTGCGCCGCTCCAACCGCATGAACCAAAGGCTCTAGTCAATCGAGGTAGACGATGAATCGCAAGACCCTGATCGCCGGCCTTGTCTTTGCCGGACTTGTCCTCGTTACCGTGCTGCTCGTGCGCTCGCCCGAGAAAGGCGCCCATCGCCCCGGCGAGTCGCCGCGGCCCATCCCCAAGCTGACCCGGGACAGCTTCGACACCCTGGAAGTGACCAAAGGCGGCACCACCACGGTCATCAAGAAGGAGGGCGACACCTACAAGATCGTGAAGCCCCTGGCTTACCCGGCGGACAAAGATGCGGCGGGAGGGGCCTTCGACATCCTCGCCGACATGACTTTCAGCCGCATCGTCTCGGACAAGAAGAGTCGCCACGGCGAATTCGAAGTGGCCGAGGACGGCCTGCGGGTGGTGCTCAAGAAGGGAGACCAGACCGTGGCCGACCTGCGCGTCGGCAAAACCAACAACCAGATCACCATGGTCAGGGTCGAGGGCAAGGATGAAACGTGGTCGGTCACCGGCATGACCAAGTACCAGCTCGACAAGACCACCACCGATTGGCGTGACAAGACCATCACGGAATTCCCGGAGAAGGACGCCGAGAAGCTGCAGGTGACGACCAAGAGCGGGGCCAAGATCGTTCTCTCCAAGCCGGCCCCGCGCGACGCCGGCCCCGCACCGGATTGGCAGGTCGTGGAGTCCTCGGTGAAGGTCGCGCCCTACGACAAGAGCGTCGCGACCGACATGATTAGTCTGCTCGCCACCTGGAAGACCAATGATTTCGTCGACGACGCCAAGCTGGAGGAGACCGGCCTCGATGCGCCCGATCTCACCGTCACGGTCACCCTGCGCGACGGGAAGCAGCAGACCGTCCTTCTGGGCAACAAGAAGACCGAGGAGGACTACTATGTGAAGCGGGCCGAAAACCCCCAGGTCTTCCTGGCCAAGCGCTACAACGTCGAGCGCATGAAGAAGCGGCCTATCGAGTTCCGCGACAAGACCATGTGTGATCTCAAGAGCGACGAGATCACCGAGGTCGCGGTGGCTCGCGAAAAGGACCCCTTCACCTTGGTCAAGCAGGGCGAAACCTGGAAGGCCACCAAGCCGGCCGGTTTCACCCCCGACGACACCAGGGTCTCCACCATCAAAGGCGCCTTCTCGGACTGGAAGGCCCAGAGCTTCGCCCTGGACAACTCGCCCAAAGCCACGGGGCTGGCCAAGCCCAGCGCCACCATCAGCGCGAAGTCGAGCGTCAAAGGCCACGGCTGCCAGCTCAAGGTGGGCGGCGAGACCAGCGACAAGAACAGTTACTACATCCAGGTCGGCAGCCAGCCCGACATCTTCATCTGCAGCAAGTGGATGGTCGAGCGCGTCCTGGTCACGCTCGACGACCTCAAGAAGAAGTAGGGGGAGTCAAACCAGAGCGCGGGCTTCGCCCGCGCTGTGGTTCTCCTATTGGAGCGTCGCCTCGCTGGCGACGAGCTCGCGCTCGGGGATGCGCAGGCCGGTGCGGCGGCGGATGGCCAAGGCGCGGTCGCGGAGTCTCTCGGCGGCATCGCGGCGGCCGATCTTCTCCTCGAAGTCGGCGTAGGCCAAGAAGGCTCGTCCCAACTCCAGCTCGGCGCCCGAGCTGCCGAGCAGCTCGACTGCGCGATCAAACACCTCGCGCGGCCCGCCGCGGTCCGAGTCGCCCGGCGCCCCGGCGGAGAGGGCTGCGCCCATGACCCGCAGGGCGGCCCCCACCAGAGGCGCCGCTCCCATCTTCTCGCCCTCGCGGGCGGCCCACTCCGCGTGGTCGCGCGCGGCCAGGTGATCGCCCTGCGCCAGGTAGCTCTCCGCCAGCCCACGGTCGGACTCGGCCACCAAACGGCGCGCGCCAAGCTTCTGCGCGATGTCCTTGGCGGCGCGCAGCTCTTTCTCGGCCGCCGCATGCTCGCCTTGGGCGAGCATGCAATCGCCGATCTGCAGCGCCAAGTGGCACTCGGTCAGGCGATCCCCCATGGTGCCCGAAAGGTCCCGGGCTTGGCAAAGCAGCTTGTGGGCCAGCACGGGATGCCCGGCCTCGCGGGTGAGCGCCCCCAGATCGAGGAGCGTGAACACGATGCCGTGCGGATCGCGGGTGGCCTGGCTGATGACCAGGGCCTTCTCGAAGCTCTGTTGCGCCGACCCCAACTTGCCCATCTGCGCCTCGACCAGACCGATCCACGCCAGGGTCAGGGCCTTGCCCCTCTCGTCCCCCAGCTCGGAGCGGATGGCGAGGGCCGCGCCATGGCAGCGCAGCGCCTCGTCGGGCTTGCCCACGAGGAAGTACACCCTGCCGATGTCGTCCAGGCTCGCCGCCACGCCCGGCCGGTCGCCGCCCAGATCGAAGAGCAGGTGGGCCATGTCCAGGTGCTGAACCGCCATGCGGTAGTCGCCGAGCCCGCGATACACGCGGCCGATGCGCGCGTGGGCCGCCCCGCCCTTGCCCGGCAGATCGAGACGCCACGCGGTCTTGAGCATGTCCGAGAAATGGGCCAGCGCCTCGTGGCTGTGCCCGAGGCGCGCGGCCACATCGCCGAGCTTGTGCAAGGTCTCGATGCGCAGCAAGGAATCGTCGCTGCCCAGAAGCTCCACGCCGCGCGCGTAGAGCGAGCGCCCGCGTTCGTAGTCGCGCAGGCGACAGGCTTCATCGCCCGCGGCCAGGAAGCGCTGGCTGGCACGGCGCGGATCCCCGCCCTCTTTGTAGAGCTGGGCGATGTTCTCCAGGTGGTCGGCCGTCGGGGCGTTGCCCATCCGTGCCTCCAGCCACTGCGCCGCGAAGGCCTTGCGACGGCGGGCGATTTCGGGGTCGACCGTAGCCTCGACGAGCACGCGCTCGTCGGCGTCGGCGAAGCACCAGGCCTTGTCGTCGCCCATGAAGCTGGATTCGGCCTTCTTGAGATAGCCGCGCTCGGCCAGCTCGGCCGCCATGCGCTTGGTTTCCTCGATGGAGGGATCGGGCGCGAAAACCAGGGTCGGATCCCAGGGCTCGCACCCCAGACGACCAAGTGCCACCACGCCGCCGGTCCAGAAGATGCCGCCCATGGCCGCGGCCCGGGCCAGGAGCTCGCGCTCGCTCGGCGACAGGGCGGCCACACGGGTGCTCGCACAAGTTACCCGGCCCGCGAGCGGACCCTCCGCCGCGGCGCGATCATTGTCGAAAAACCAAGCGTTCTGGGTGTCACAGGCCAGGATCCCGTGCTCGTGGTAGGCGGCAAGAAGCTCCTCAAGCAGGCCGGGGATGCCGCCCGATTCGGCCGCCGCGCGCTCGGCCAAGCCCGGAGCCAGGGATTCGGCCCCGAGCGCGCATTGAATGAAGACATCCATTTCCAGGGGCGCAAGCGGCCCCAGGTGCACAAGCGAGTGACTGCCTTCCGCGCGGCTCCAGTTGGGACGACGCACAAGCAGTTCCTGACGCGCCGCTGCAACAAGCACGATGCTTGCCTCGCCAAGCTCCACGCGCAAACGGGCCAGCACGTCCAGCGAGGCCTCGTCCGCCAAGTGGAGGTCGTCGATGACGTAGAGCATCGGATGTCGGCGCGCGTCTTCCTCGAGGAATCGGCACAGCACGGCGCGGGCCATCTCGGCCTGCTGCTCCGGCCGCATGGCCAGGGACTGCACGAGCGGGCTTTGCCAGGGTGGAAGCCCTATGAATGTCCCGAGCAAGCCGACGATTTCGGAGACCCGCCGGTCGCCGAAAACAGCCTGCACCTCTTTCGTAAGTGCAGCGAGGGTGGCCTCGCGGTCGCTTTGGGCCGACACACCGATACGCGCGCGCAGGAGGCGACCCAGGGTTCCGAGTGGCTTTTCGCCTTCACTTGCGTCCGCGGCGGAAACGTAGACGCCGCCGAAGTCATTCTTCGCCCCGACCTCGTTGAGCCATTCGTCAAGCAGCCGCGTCTTCCCCATCCCGGCTCCTCCGAGGAGGGTGACGAACTGCGGAGCCTCGAACCGCAATGAGCGATCCGCAGCCGCGCGAAGATTCCGCCGTTCGTTCTCGCGGCCGATGACCCGTTCAACATGAAACCTCGCTCTTCCGTTCGCTTTTTCCAGCGCCATACCACTTTGATACGGTGGTTTCACCGGAAGAGCCAAAAACTCACACGAACGATGACTCGTCGCGCTCTTGGCGAGCCCGGCGCGGCCTACATGCCGATGATGACGACGCCGCGTTCGGGGGGCCTATCGCCACGGCCCTCGCCAAGCTCACCCACATCCTCTTCCGCAGGCCAGTGCGGCTCAGGAATGGGGACATCAAGCCGGGGACGCTCGCCCCGCCGACGCTCTTCCTCACGACGGCGGATCTCATCGATAATCCACGGCTCCAACATGGGAAAACTTCTCCCTGCTGATATGGCTTGCAACATTGCGGCCTGAGAGTCAAGACCAACCAGCGATCTCGTGGGGGAATTCGCCGATGGCCGGGAAACGACCCCAAACCGAGCCCTTCCTCTCCGAGGACCGGACTGGCTGATGCTTGGTATGTATCGTGTGACCGCCATCTTCTGGTCTTTAGGATGCCGCGGATGCGTCGGCGTCACCCGCGATTCCCCTAATAGACTCATCGGCCGGTTTTTAGTCCCGGTTTAGGGGTGAAGGCGAATTTGTCGAGCCCGTTTGCGGGGTGACGGCCGCGACGCTGCTAATCCTGAGGGCATATGGCTCGATGGCGTTGCCGCTGCCCTTGGCCGGGCCGAGGCGCACCAGCAACGGCCGGCCGTGACTCGGGATCTGGGGCAGGGTCAAGGTCTGGCGCGGCTTCCTTGCCTCAGCGGAGGCGACGACCTGGGCGGCGTCTGATTGCGATGGCGACCACAGCACCTCGATCTTGCCACGCACGCGAGACGGCCACGTGACCGCTATGGACACCTCGCGTTCGCCCTCGCCTTGGTAGCGGAAGTAGTCCTTGTCTCCGACCGGCAGGTAGCCGGTGGTCTCGCCATCCCGCACAAGGGTGGCGTGGCTCGGATCGTCGTTGGGCTCGAGCTCGGCATCCGCTTTGGCTGCGCCCAGGCAAAGATGCAAGACGTAGCGCTGGCCGCGATTCTGGCCGCTCTCGCTACGCACCGCGACATAGAAGAAGCGAAGATCGGGATTGGCCGCGGGAACGCCGACATTATGGAGCGCGAGCCGCTCGCCCCTGCGCCCCTTGGCGCTGGCCAGCCGGGCGCCGCCGGCATCAACGACCTCCAGGCTCGCCGACACACCCTCGACCGCGTCGAGACCCACATCCAAGGCCGAGGCCACCTCGGGAGCCGCGATTCGATAGAAATCCCGGTCGCGCGGCCAGCCGAAAAACCCCGCCAGCTCGGCTGTGCCGACCATGGCCACCGGGTTGGCTGACTCCATGCCATCGTTGGGCTCGCGCTCGTCGCCCAGCTCGAAATCGCCGAGCTCGACCGTCAGCTTGTACCTGCTCTCGGCCGCTTGCGTGGAGGGCGTCTTGGCCGGCTTGATCGGGGAGTTGACACGGATGAAGTAGTCGCGTCCGGCCGTCACCGCCATGTTGGGCATCCCCGCGACCTCGCCCGCGTCCGCCGACACGCTCGCCATGGGAGCAAGCCCGTCGTCGATGAGCTGCAAGGTCGTACCCGAGCCAGCCACGGCAAGGATCTCGACGGCCAGGCGCCGGGCCTGCAGGCGAGGATCCTCCGGCTGTCCGGAATCCTGCTCCCGTGTCGACTGTTGTGGGGCCGTGCGGCCCGGCGGAACCCGCAGCTTGAAGACATCCACGTCTTTGCTGGTGGCGCCCCCGGGCCCGGACAACGACCCTTCGATGCTGACCATGGGCCGCTCGGAGTTGACGGCGAGCGGCTGCGCCTGCTCGGGACTGTCATTGGGCTCTTGCTCGACGACCTGGGGTGCGCCCTTGCCATCCTGCACCTTGTGGGGGCCGACCACGATGACCGCCGCGGCGTCCCCGCGCGAGCCCAGGGAATGGCGTCGGCAAGACCAGGCACCCAGCGCGGCCAGAAACACCAAGGCGGTGCAACCGGGTCGATCCCCAAACCGCCTGGATACTCGCACCGGCACCACCGCCACTTCAGGAAGGCGCTTCCTCCGCGTCCGAGGCGGCCTTGATGCCGACCACGAACTCGGCCTCCGCCACCACGGCTCCCGCCACCTTGGCCTCGCCGCGCATCTTCCACACCCTGCTCCCTCGGCGCACAGGCACCACCTCCAAGGCCAAGGCATCTCCCGGGACCACCGGCTTTCGGAACTTCACCTTGTCGATGGCCATGAAGAACATCGCGTGGCGGGCGGGATCGAAACCCACCTGCGGCGCGGCCAGGAGCGCGCCGGCCTGGGCCAGCGCCTCCACGATGAGAACCCCCGGCATGACCGGCGCGCCGGGAAAATGGCCCGCAAAGAACCACTCATTTGCCGTGACCAGCTTGCGCGCGACGATCTTGTTATGGCTCAGGGTGTCTACGCGGTCGACCAGGAGGAAGGGGTAGCGATGGGGAAGCACGGCTTGGATGGCTCGGCTGTCCATGACCATCGGCTAGACCCCGGACGAACGCTACTTCTTCTTGGGGGCGTCGGCCGCCGGCTTCTTCGCCGGGGCCGCCCCCGCGCTCTTCTCCTCGCCGGCGTTGAAGCGGCGGATGACTTCGTTGGTGAAGTCGAGATGGGGCTTGGCGTACACCACGCCGGCGCTCTTGTCGAAGACCATGGTCAGGTTTTCGTTGGCCGCAATCTTGGCGATGATCCGCTGCAGGCGCTCGACGATGGGCTGGGTGGCCTCCTCTTCCTTGGCGGCCAGGTCCTGCTGGTGGCGCATGTACGTCTGCTGCACCTTGCCCACGCGCTCCTGCAGCTCGGCTTCCTTCTGGCGAACCGTCTCCGACGGAAGCAGGGTGCGTTTCTTGTTCAAGTCCTCGATGGCCTTCTTGAGCTCCTCCTGCTGCTCGTCGAGCTCCTTCTGCTTCCGGTCGAAGTCTTTCTTGAGGGTCGACCGAGCCTTGCGACCCTCTTCGGTTTCGTAGAGCGCGCGCCGCAGATCGACGTAGCCGAGTTTTACTTCCTCGGCGTGCAGCGGTCGCGCGAAAAGGGCGAGCAGGATGGTTGCGAACAATGTGGTGCGAATCATCGACGTTTTCTCCACTTGGGCGAAATGACGCCCATCGATACCACAAAAGCGCCGGCAGATCTTGCTTTGCGCGCGTGCCGCATTGCTACTCGCATCCCACGAGCTCCACGTCGTCGACCCAGATGTCGAACACGGCGCCCTTGATGCTCGCTTGCCACTGCACGCTCATGAGCTTGTGCGGCTTGATGCCGTGCGGCCGGGGGGAACCCCAGTCGGGGAGCTGCTTCAGCTTGCGCCACGGAAAGACGAAGTGCTCCCAGCCCTCGTAGAGCGTGATCTCCGCGCCGAAGTCGTTGGAGCAGTTCGTGCACACGCCCGCGTCCTCGTCGGTGCTGATGTCGGGCACCTTGAAGCGGACCCTGCCGTGGCTGTCCGGCCCCTTCTTGGCCCAGAAGGAGATCCCCTTGTAGCGAGAGGCGTCGTAGGGACCCTTGGGATCCAAAAGGTTGACTCCCATGCCGCCGTAGGCGATCTCGCCGTAGCCGACCTGGCCGTGGGCGCGGGCCGCGTGCTTGGAGCCGTTGCTACCCCCCGGTGACATGGTGAAGGTGCCGCCGGCCTCGGGTTCGACCGTGGTGCCCGACGGGTCGGCAAAGCTGTACCAGTAGCCGCCGCGTCCTTCGAGGACCTTGCCCTGGTTGTTGTTGTCCTCGCAGTCATCGATGAGGCCGAGGGCTCCGCACGAGGCCAGGATCTCACCCGCGCTGCCGCCTGACGGGGTCCATCCCGGCACCCTACAGGCAGGGGTCAAAAAGAGAAGGGCGGCAAGGATCGGCGCACCGCCCGGGACGGTTCTTGCAGGTTGTCCGATGCCCACAGGTCCGAAGAACTAGCACCGCGCGGTGGGGGTTGTCCATCACGGCGTCGGGGTCGGTTCTGGGTTGCAAATGCGCGTCGAAAGCGCAACTCTTCTGGTCGGTTTGCCATGAGCATGCTCGTCTTTCGGGGCGCTCCCGCCTTCACCAAGGTCCGCCTCGCCAAACGCCTGAAGAAGATCCAGAACCAGAATCCCGGGGTGAGCCAGGTCGCGGCGGAGTTCGCCCACTTCGTCGATCTCGCAGAACCGCTCACCAACCACGAAACCGTCGTCCTCAATCGCCTGCTGCGCTACGGCCCGCGCGCCGAGGTGCATAGCGTCAAGGGATTGCGGTTGCTCGTGGTGCCTCGCGTGGGAACCATCTCGCCATGGTCGTCCAAGGCCACCGATGTGGCCCACAACTGCGGCCTGGGCAAGGTCCGGCGCATCGAGCGCGGCATCTGGTATGCGGTGGCCGGCCAGGTCGATGATCCGGCGGCCCTGCGCGCGGCCATCCACGACCGGATGACAGAGTCGGTACTCGAGCGCGAGGAGGAGGCCACCCGGCTCTTCCACCGCAGCCGCCCGCGGCCGCTCGCGACCATCGACGTGCTGGCGGGAGGGCGCGCCGCCATCGAGGCCGCCAACTGCGCCTTGGGCCTGGCCCTCGCGCCGGATGAAATCGACTACTTGCTTGACAGCTTCCGGGGAATCGGCCGCAACCCTACCGATGTCGAGCTGATGATGTTCGCGCAGGCCAACAGCGAACACTGCCGCCACAAGATCTTCAACGCCGACTTCATCGTCGACGGAAGGAAGCGGAAGAACTCGCTCTTCAAGATGATCCGCAACAGCACCGAGAAAAGCCCGGCCGCCGTGCTGTCCGCCTACCGCGACAACGCCGCCGTCATCGAGGGCCCCGTGGCCGGCCGCTTTTCGCCCGACCCAGAGACCCACGTCTACGACTTCCATCGCGAGCCCACCCCCATCTTGATGAAAGTCGAGACCCACAACCACCCCACCGCCATCTCGCCCTACCCCGGCGCCTCCACCGGCTCGGGCGGCGAGATCCGCGACGAGGGCGCCACCGGCCGCGGCGGCAAGCCCAAGGCCGGCCTCACCGGCTTCTCGGTGTCGAACCTGCACCTGCCCGACGCGGTCCGGCCGTGGGAACGGGACTTCGGCAAGCCCGACCGCATCGCCTCGGCCCTCGACATCATGCTGGAAGGTCCCATCGGCGGCGCGGCCTTCAACAACGAATTCGGGCGGCCCAACCTCACCGGCTACTTCCGCACCTTCGCGATGGAGGTGCCGGGCCCGCACGGCCCCGAGATCCGCGGCTACCACAAGCCCATCATGATCGCGGGCGGCTTCGGCAACATCCGCCTGCCCCTGGTGAAGAAGGGCGAAGTCCCGCCGGGGGCGCCGATCATCGTGCTGGGCGGACCGGCCATGCTTATCGGCCTGGGCGGCGGCGCCGCCTCGTCGATGGCCTCGGGCGCCTCCGAGGAAGCTCTCGATTTCGCCTCGGTCCAACGCGACAACGCGGAGATGCAGCGGCGCTGCCAAGAGGTCATCGACCGCTGCTCGGCCCTGGGCGAGGCGAGCCCTATCCTTTCCATCCACGACGTGGGCGCGGGCGGGCTCGCCAACGCCCTGCCCGAGCTGGTGCACGCGAGCGGCCGTGGCGCATGCCTCGAGCTGCGTAAGATCCCGAACGACGAGCCTGGCATGTCGCCGCTCGAGATCTGGTGCAACGAAGCCCAAGAGCGCTACGTCCTGGCCTTGGCCAGCGACAAGCTCGAGGACTTCGCCAATCTGTGCCGGCGCGAGCGCTGCCCCTTCGCTGTGCTCGGCCACGCAACCGACGACGGCAAGCTCCAGGTCAGCGACGCCCATGTCGGCAACACGCCCGTCGACATGCCGCTTTCCGTGCTGCTCGGCAAACCGCCCAAGATGGTACGCAAGGTGCGCCACGAACCCGTCGTGCAGGTGCCGTTTGCCACGACCGGCATCGACCTCGGTGAGGCCATCGCACGCGTCCTGCGCCTGCCGGCCGTAGCCGACAAGACCTTTCTCATCACCATCGGCGACCGCACCGTCACGGGGCTCGTCGCGCGCGACCAGATGGTGGGGCCGTGGCAGGTGCCGGTGGCGGATGCGGCCGTGACCGCGACCAGCTTCGACGGATTTTGCGGCGAGGCCATGGCCATGGGCGAACGCACGCCGGTCGCGTTGCTCGATGCCGCGGCCTCGGTGCGCCTGGCCGTGGGCGAGGCCATCACCAACATCGCGAGCGCGCCCATCGCCCGGCTCGGCGATGTGAAGCTTTCGGCCAACTGGATGGCGCCCGCCGGCCACCCCGGCGAGGACGCGCGCCTCTTCGATGCGGTCCGCGCCGCGGGCGAGGAGCTGGCGCCCGCCCTCGGAATCGCCATCCCCGTGGGCAAGGACTCCATGTCCATGAGTACGGTGTGGCACGAGGGCGGCGTGGAAAAGCGCGTGACCGCGCCCATCTCGCTCATCGTGAGCGCCTTCGCTCCCGTCACCGACATCCGCCGGGCGCTCGTGCCCCAGCTTCGTCTGGACAAGGGCGAAAGCGAATTGCTCCTGGTCGATCTGGGCGGGGGCAAGAATCGCCTGGGCGCCTCGGCCCTGGCCCAGGTTTTTGGCCAGCTCGGCGACGTGCCGCCGGATCTCGACCAGCCGTCGCGGCTTTGCGGGTTCTTCGCCGCGATCCAAGAACTGGCCTCCGACGGCAGCCTTCTCGCCTACCACGATCGCTCCGACGGCGGCTTGCTTGTGACCCTGGTCGAGATGGCCTTCGCGGGCGGCTGCGGGCTCGACATCAGGCTGCCGGCCTCGGCCAACACCTTGGCGCAGCTCTTCAGCGAGGAGCTCGGCGCGGTCCTGCAGGTTCGCGCGGCCGACGCGGCCAAGGTGCGCGCCTGCTTCAAGAGGCACGATCTCGGGAAGGCCCTTGTCCGCATCGGACATCCAACCGCCGACGGCAGCGTCACCATCCGCAAGCACGGCAAGCTTCTCTTTCGCGACATGCGCAGCGCCCTGCGCCGCCTGTGGTCGGAAACCACCCTGGCCATGCAGACCCTGCGCGACGACCCTGACTGCGCCGCCGAGGAGCAGGAGAGCCGCTGCGACGACAGCGACCCCGGCCTGGTCCTGCGCCCGAGCTTCGACCCGCAGGCCGATGTCGCCGCGCCCTTCGTCGCGCGCGGCGCACGGCCGCGCGTGGCCATCCTGCGCGAGCAAGGGGTGAACGGACAGATCGAAATGGCGGCCGCTTTCCACCGCGCCGGCTTCGAGGCCGTGGACGTGCACATGAGCGACATCCTGTCGGGCCAGGTTGCCCTCGCCTCCTTTCGCGGCCTCGCGGCCTGCGGCGGCTTCTCCTACGGCGACGTGCTCGGCGCGGGTGAAGGCTGGGCCAAGTCTATCCTCTATCACCGGCGCGCAAGCGACGAATTCGAGCGCTTTTTCGCCCGCAAGGACACCTTCACCCTGGGCGTGTGCAACGGCTGTCAGATGGTGTCCAACCTCAAGGAAATCATCCCCGGGGCCCAGAACTGGCCGCGCTTCGTGCGCAACCGCAGCGAAGAGTTCGAGGCCCGTCTGGCCCTTCTTCGGGTCGAGCCAAGCCCCTCGGTACTGCTCGCAGGCATGGCGGGCTCGCTCTTGCCCATCGCGGTTGCCCACGGCGAGGGACGCGCCGAATTCGCCTCGGCCGATAACCAAACCGCGCTCGTCGGCGCAGGGCTCGTGGCCGGCCGTTTCGTCGATCACCACGGCGAGCCGACCGAGCACTACCCGGAAAACCCCAACGGCTCGCCGCAAGGAATCACGGCCGTCACCACCCCCGACGGCCGCGCCACCATCATCATGCCCCACCCCGAGCGGGTCTTTCGCTCGGTCCAGCTCTCGTGGCGCCCCGACGACCTCGGCGAGGACGCGCCCTGGCTGCGTCTGTTCCGCAACGCGCGCGTGTTCGTGGGGTAGACACCACCAAATCGAGGTATCATCGGCCGCATGCTGGCGACCATCGTGTGGACACTGCTCGCGGCCGGCCCGCCGCCGGCCAAGTTGCCGTCGGCGACCGCCAAGGAGATGACCGAGGCGATCATCGCGGTCAACAAGGCGCTCGGCCTGGAAAGCTGGATCGTGGAGGGCGCAATGCCGTGCGTCGATCGGGGCGGCCTCGAGGCGACCATCAAAGATGTCAGCGCCGAAGACACGCGCGAGTGCGCCGCCACCGCCTTCGGCGAGCAGTTTCCCGGCCTGGGCAAGGACTACGTGGTCGGCATCGCCATGGCCGCCATCGGCCCGGTGACCGCGTTCGCCATCGGCATCCACGGCGCGGACGGCTGGGGCGCCTATTCCTGCGACCCCAAACGCCGCTGTCTGCCGACCAAGCTGGGCGGCAGCTCGAAGCAGGCCAAGCGCCTCTTGCAGCGCTACCACAAAGCCTGCGCCGACCCGCAAACGGTGTGGTTTCCCGACCGCGAGCAGGTGTGTGCCGGCATCCCCATGGCCGCGCCAACCCGGCCGCCAGCCAAGTCAGACACGATCAGGGCAGCGCCGCTCATCAAGTCCACGCGGTCCGGAACCGCGCCGGACGATGGCACCGGGCCCGAGCCCTACTCGGGCGCCGGCCCGTAGGAAAATGGAGTGGCCATCCGTGGGGCGCGCGACTATTGTCTCGCCCGACCGAACCACCAGACGGAGAAATACATGGCGAAGCTGACAGGAAAAGCACTGGTCGCGCAGGGCGGCGGCCCCACCGCGGTCATCAATCAAAGCGTGGTCGGCGTGGTCCTCGAGGCCCGCAGGTTCCCGGAGATCACCCACGTCTACGGCGCCCGCCACGGCGTGCGCGGCGTGCTTGGCGAGGACTTCCTCGACCTCTCGCAGACCACCGGGCAGAACCTGGAAGATGTGGCGGTCACGCCCGCGTCGGGCCTCGGTTCGACCCGCGACAAGCCCGATGTCGAGTACTGCGGCAAGATGTTCAAGGTCTTGCAGGCGCACGACATCCGCTACTTCTTCTACATCGGCGGCAACGATTCGTCCGACACCTGCCGCATCGTCAACGAGCAGGCGCGCGTCACCGGCTACGACCTGCGCTGTGTGCACGTGCCCAAGACCATCGACAACGACCTGGTCGGCACCGACCACTGCCCCGGTTTCGGGTCCGCGGCCAAGTTCGTGGCCCAGGCCTTCGCCGGCGCCAACATGGACAACCGCGCCCTGCCCGGGGTGTACATCGCCGTGGTCATGGGGCGCCACGCCGGTTTCTTGACGGCCGCCTCGGCGCTGGGGCGCAGATTCGAGGACGACGGCCCCCACCTCATCTACGTGCCGGAACGCGCCTTCGACGCGGACAGGTTCGTGGCCGATGTGCAGAAGGTGTACGACAATCTCGGCCGCTGCATCGTCGCCGTCTCCGAGGGCGTGAGCGACAAGACGGGCACCCCCATCATCACCTCGCTCAAGGGCGCCGAGAAGGACTCGCACGGCAACCTGCAGTTGTCGGGCACCGGCGCCCTCGGTGACCTGCTCGCCGACCTCATAAAGGCCAAGACCAAGATCAAGCGCATCCGCGCCGACACGCTCGGGTACCTGCAGCGTTCGTTCTTGGGTTGCATCAGCAAGAGCGACGCGGACGAGGCCCGCGCGGTCGGCCAGAAGGCGGTGCAGTACGCCGCCATCCACGGCAAGGACGGCTCCGT
>Ga0172362_10000462_pt1 | contig 32909 bp, 25 predicted proteins | sample LakKivs1_kivu2a2_FD_114534 | JGI IMG/M metagenome (GOLD analysis project Ga0172362, IMG submission 114534) | Sediment microbial communities from Lake Kivu, Rwanda - Sediment s1_kivu2a2 | ecosystem: Environmental > Aquatic > Freshwater > Lake > Sediment | place: Rwanda: Western Province, Lake... | reverse complement strand
TATTTCTAAAATAAAAGTGGAAAGAATAATGAATTTTATTGTTTTTTTGACTTCGGAAATATATTCCTCTTCTAAAACTGTTTTAAAGCCAGCTCCGGCTCTAATTCCTATTCTTTTTAAAAGCAAAAAAACAAAGGCAGCTCCGGTCATAATTCCCAAACCGCCCAATTGGATTAAAAATAAAATTACAATTTGGCCAAAGAGAGTGAAACCAGTCCCTGTATCTCTGATAATCAATCCGGTAACGCAGGTGGCAGAAGTAGCGGTGAAAAGAGCATCTAAGGAAGAAATGCCCTTAGGAGTGGCCCAGGGTAATTTTAGTAAAATTGTTCCAATTAAAATTGTAATTAAAAAACCGAGAACTAAGGAAGTTATTGGTCTTCTAATCAAAAATTGGGGCATAAATTTTTAGTATCCTTTCAACTTTTTTAATGCTTGGTGGTCTCTGATTCTTTCCAGGGCCTTGGCTTCGATTTGACGAATTCTTTCTCGGGTTACCCCAAATTCCTGGCCTACCTCTTCTAAGGTATGAGTTATCCCATCCTCTAAACCAAATCTCATCGAGAGTATTTTCTGCTCACGGGGAGTTAAATCAATTAAAATTTCTTTTAATCTTTCTCTAAGTAAGGTTCTGGCCGCCCCGATTGAGGGAGCAACCGCTTTTTCATCTTCAATAAATTCAGCCAAAATACTATCTTCCTCATCTTCCCCTACCGGCGTCTCCAGAGAAACTGTTTCCTGAGAGATTTTCTGAATGTGATGGACTTTATCAACTTCAATTCCCATTTCGGCGGCAATTTCTTCCGCTAGGGGTTCTCTACCTAAGTCTTGTAATAATCTACGCCTCGCCTGGGTATATTTGGAAATGGTCTCTATCATATGAACAGGTATTCTGATGGTTCTGGCCTGGTCGGCCAGGGCTCTGGTAATTGCCTGCCTTATCCACCAGGTTCCATAGGTTGAGAATTTATAACCTTTTCGCCAATTGAATTTTTCTACTGCCCGAAATAATCCCAAATTTCCTTCCTGAATTAAATCGAGAAGGGTTAAATTTGGCGACCTGCCAACATATTTTTTTGCAATGGAGACTACTAATCTCAGATTTGCCTGGGCTAACTTTTTTTTGGCCTCTTTATCTCCTTTTTCAATTTTTTTTGCCAGTTCTTTCTCTTCATCAGCTGAAATGAAGGAAATCCGACCAATTTCTTTTAAGTACATTTGAACTGGATCGATTTTTGCTTCCGGGTGTGTTTCTAAAAATTTCTTTTTTTCTAAAGCTTCGCCAGTAATGGGAGCTTCTAAAAATTCTTTGGCCTCCTTAATCTCAATTCCTTGTTTTTCCAAATCTTCATAAAGCCGCTCTAATCCCTTAATATCCCGCTCCACTCCCGGGAAAAAATACAAAATTTCAGACATAGTAACAAAACCACGGGCTTTGCCCTTTTCAATTAATTGTTGAAGCTTATCTGATGTAAAAACTTTTTTAGACCTGCCCCGTAGGGAGCTTGCTCTCCTTCGGGGCCTGCCGCGAGGAATTCTAATTTTTTTTCTCTTTTTTGAGATTTTCTTTGCTTTAATTCTTCTAATTTTTCTTTTAGATTTTAATTTGGCTTTTCGTTTTTTCATACAATTTCTTTAGTTAACTGACTAAATTCTTTTGTTAACTGTTCAATCTTTTTTAAATCTTTTTCTTCTTCGGCTTTTTTGATTTCTTTAATCAGAAGGTTAAGTTTATTTTTTATTTCAAGAGATTGAATTTCTTTTAAACAGAACTGAATTTCTGGTATGATATCTTTTTCCTCAATTTCCTCAACTTCGGCTTTTAAAGCAAGGTAGTTAAAAAAGTCAGAGACGATTTCTTGACTCCCGGCCAGCTTGATTAAGATTTCTTGAATTTTGGGTGAAAAACAATTTAGCTTATTTTTATCAACAAGATTTAAGTTTTGAGGGCATTTTAAAATCAAAGTGACCAATCTTTCTTCTAAAAGCTCTCTCCTGGATTTTTGAGGAAGATTAATTTCTTCTTCGGGCTCCAAACCATAAATTTCTTCTTCTAATTTAACTTTTTTCAATTCCGCTTCGATATTTTCTTCTTTTACGTTAAGTTCATTTGCTAATTTTTGTATCCAATACCCCCTCTCAATTTGATTTGGAATTCTTTTCAAAACCGGTAATAAAATTTTTGAAATTTCTTTTTTCCCTTCGGGGGTTTTAGAGTCTCTTCCTGAAAAAGCCGACTCAAAATAAAAATCAAGAATTGATTTTGGACTTTGGAGAGCCGTTTCCCACTCTTTTTGATTTTTAAAAATAATCTCGGCTGCATCCTTGCCTTCTGGCAGACGAATAACCTTTATATTAAATCCCACACTTTGAGCCAAATCTATTCCTCTTTTGGTTGCCGTATCTCCAGCTACATCCATATCGAAACCCAAAATTAAATTTTCTGAATAACGTTTTAAAATTTTCAATTGATAGGGAGTCAAAGCGGTGCCAGAGGTAGCAACAACATTTTGAGTTCCTGCCTGATGAGTCATAATTATGTCGGTGTAACCCTCAACTAAAATACAAGAGTCCCGCTTTCTAATTTCTACTTTTGCCCTATCTAAACCATATAAAATTCGGCTTTTATCGTATAAAAGAGTGTTGGGAGTATTAACATATTTTGCAATCTCCTGTTTGTCTTTTTCTTTAAAAACTCTGCCACCGAAACCAACCACTTGAGAATTTAAATCAAAAATGGGGAAAATAATTCTACCCCTAAATCTATCGTAAAATGAGCCCTGGTCATTTTTAATAGATAGACCTGATTTTTCTATTTCTTCTTTTTTATAACCCCGGGAAGTTAAAAAATCAGAAAGCCCCTGCCAAGTGTCGGGTGAGTAACCCAATCGCCAATTTTTTATTGATTCTTCCAAAATGCCCCGACCCAAAAGATATTCCCTGGCCTCTTTGCCGCTCGAACTTCCTTCTAATTGTTTTTCAAAAAATCGACAAGCCCAATCGCAAACTTCATATAATCTTTGTCTTTCTGTCCGAAAAGCAACTGATTCCGGCCTCATTGGTTTTAGTTCCACTCCGGCTTTTTGAGCTAAAATCCGCAGGGCGTCACCAAATTCCACGCCTTCAATTTTCATTACAAAGTCAAAAATTCCCCCTCCGGAATTGCACCCAAAACAATGCCAGATTTGCCTGGCCGGCGAGACAAAAAAGGAAGGCTTTTTCTCTGAATGAAAAGGGCAAAGAGCCCGGAAATTAGCTCCGGTTTTTTGAAGTTTAATATAACTGGAAATTACTTCAACAATATCGAGCCTGTTTTTAATTTCATCAATCGGAGAAGAAATCATAATGATTTAATAATCATTTTAAATTTTGTTAAGATCGCCGTTAATAATGATGGGTTTTAATCCCAGTATTTCTTCTTTGTATGGTAATTCTGGAATTTGGAATAGAAGATAAATTTTCTTTTTTAGAAAAAATGCAAGACCCATTTCCATTAAGGTATTGCCCCCAATATAACCTTTTATATTATTTTTTTCGTAATTTAATACTAAAATAGCGTCTGCCCAGGCAATTTTATTAAAATGTTCAAGAATAGCTTCTGCTTTTCTGTCCCAAACCCATTTTTCATTTTCGTTAGCTATCCGCCGTATCTGGTAGTATTCTCTAGTCGAAATCAATTGTCCTTTTTCGTCTTTTAATTCAAGGGGCCATAACTTTACCTCGTGCCCTAATTTTTCTAATTTTTCTTTTAAAAAAAGTGCTTCGTCTTGAAAGGCAACGCTGCCACAAATTGTAATTTTCATATTATTTTTTAATCTCGCAGAATTTGCCTAAAATTTTTGCTGCTTTCTCTAGATTTTTTTCTTCAACTAAGACATAATTTGTTTCGTAGGTTGAAAGATTAAATATGCTAATTCCATCATCAGCCAAAGGTTTAGATAACGAAGCAATAATTCCGACCGCATACATACCGTCAACGAAACTTTCCAGCCTGAAAGCTCTCCAATCTTTTTCAAATAAAACGCCGCCGGGAATTTTTTCTTGAGGATAGACGATAGATAATTCCTGGTCGGTTCTGGTTATTGAGAAAAATTCTCCGCTGGTCGCCCAACTTGGAATTGGGCTGTTTTTATCCAAACGACAGATGCCCAATTTTTCAGGCAATATAGAAAGCGTAAGTTTTTGTGTGTTTTTCATAGTGTCAAAAAATATTAATTAATATATCGACTTTTTAACGGACTTTATCTCGCCGTAGCTTCGGCGAAGCTCGCCTTCGCTAAAGCTTCGGCGAAGCGAAGGCGGAGAGGGTGGGATTCGAACCCACGAACCCTTTCGGGTTATCCGCTCTCCAAGCGGACGCACTCGGCCACTATGCGACCTCTCCCTAATAAAAATTATATCTCATTTTTGACTTTTGGCAATTCTTTTTTGCGAAATAAAAACTAAGTTGGAAATAGAAGCCCCGCGCAAAGCGCGGGGTTTCCAATCTGCAATCTAAAATTTACAATCTAAAATTTAGTACTCTTCTGGCATCCCTGGTATTCCTTTTTCTTTCTTTTCTTCTGGCTCTTCGGCTACTACCGCCTCGGTCGTCAAAATCATAGAGGCAGCCGAAGCAGCATTTTCTAAAGCTGATCTTACAACCTTAGTTGGATCAACAATTCCAGAAAGAACCAAATCTTCGTAAACCATCTTCTGAGCGTTAAAACCAAAGGTATCTTTGTGTTTTTTTACTTCTTCGGCAACAATTGCTCCGTCTAAACCGGCATTTTCTGCAATTTGTTTAATTGGAACCTCAAGAGCTTTCTTTAAAATTCTTACACCGGTTTTTTCATCTTCTTCTAATTCTAATTCTAATTTTTCTAAAATCGGGGCACACCTCAAAAGGGCTACTCCTCCACCAGCTAACACTCCCTCTTCAATTGCTGCCCTGGTAGCATTTAAGGCGTTTTCGGTTTTTTTCTGTTTTGCCTTTTGTTCAACTTCGGTAGCCGCCCCAACTTTAATTACTGCCACACCTCCGGCTAATTTTGCCAATCTTTCTTGCAACTTTTCTTTGTCAAATTCTGACTCTGTTGTTTTGATTTCATTTTTTATTTGGAAAATTCTGGCATCAATATCTTCTTTTTTCCCCCGACCTTCAATGATTGTCGTTTTTTCCTTTGCCGAAACAACCTTTCTTGCCCGACCTAACTGCTTTAATTCGATATTCTCTAATTTTAAACCCAATTCCTCGGAAACTAGTTGGGCTCCGGTAACAGTAGCAATGTCTTGCAGCATCTCCTTTTTTCTATCACCAAAACCAGGCGCCTTTACTGCCAAAGCATTAAATATCCCTCTGAATTTATTTACTACCAGAGTGGCCAAAGCATCTCCCTCTGCTTCGTCGGCAATAATTAACAGTTCTTTTTTCCCGGTTTGGACTATTTTTTCCAGTACTGGCAAAATTTCAGTCAGAGCAGAAATTTTTTTATCAGTGACTAAAATATAGGGTTCTTCTAAAACCGCCTCCATCCTTTCCAAATCAGTAATCATATAAGGAGAAATATAGCCCCTGTCAAATTGAAGGCCTTTGACAATTTCTCTTTCTAAACCAAACTTCTTCGATTCCTCAACTGTTATCACTCCGTCCTTGCCCACCTCAGAAAAAACATCGGCAATCAGGTTACCAATTTCAGAATCCAAGGCAGCAATGGTAGATACTTGGGTAATTTCTTCTTTTTTTGAAATTGGTTTTGAAGTTTCTTTCAAATGCTCAACAATCGCTTTGACTCCTTTTTGAATTCCCTTTTTTAGAGCTAAAGGATGGGCTCCGGCAGCCACATTCTTTAGGCCCTCAGAGACTATGGCCTGAGTCAAGAGCATGGCAGTGGTGGTTCCGTCACCAGCACTCTCGCTAGTTTTTTCAGCCACTTCTTTCATAATCTCTACTCCCAAATTTTCAACTTTATCTTTCAATTCAACTTCTTTTGCAATACTAACTCCATCGTCTGAAATTTCAGGCGCTCCAAAACCTTTATCTAAAACCACGTGTCTGGCTCTTGGTCCTAGGGTGACCCTAACGGCATCAGTTAGTTTATCAATGCCAGATTTTAATTTTTTTCTTGCAACTTCATTAAAAAGAATTTGTTTTGCCATACTATTTATTCAATTATCGCCAAAATATCTTCTTCTTTAGCGATCAAATATTCTTTGTCATCAACCTTGATTTCATTAGGACCATATTTGGTAAATAAAACTTTTTGGCCGGGTTTTATATCCAAAGGGATATACTTTCCATCTTTTGTTTTTTTGCCAGGACCAACCGCAATAACTCGACCCTGCTCGGGTCGTTCTTTTTCAGCAGTTTCTGGTAGTAAAATTCCGGCCTTGGTTTTTTCTTCTTCTTTTATTGGTTCAATTAAAATATGGTCTGATAGTGGCTTGATGTTCATATTATTATGGTTAGCAGTCACAACTGCTAAGTGCTAATTCCTCTTTTTAATATTAAAGGACCAAAAATTTCTGTCAAGTCCCAAGAACAGATTTTAAATATTTTCCAGTATAGCTTTTTTTGTTTTTGGTAATTTCAAAAGGTGTTCCTTCGGCTACAATCTCGCCTCCTTCATCCCCTCCTTCTGGACCTAAATCTATACAATAATCTGTGCATCGAATAAAATCTAAATTGTGCTCAGTCGAAACCACTGTGTTTCCTTTACCCACTAGGTTGCGTAAAACCCAAATTAATTTTTTTATATCGTGAGGGTGTAACCCAGTGGTTGGTTCGTCTAAAATATATAATGTCTTACCGGTTGCCTTTTTTGAAAGTTCATCAGCCAGTTTTACTCTCTGAGCCTCGCCACCAGAAAGAGAGGGGGCTGGTTGGCCTAATTCGATGTAACCTAAACCGACATCGTATAAAGTTTTTAATTTGTGGTATAATCCCGGAATATTTTTGAAAAAATTGAGGGCTTCTTCAGTTGTCATTTCCAAAACATCAGCAATATTTTTTCCTCTGTACTCAACAGATAAGGTTTCTTTGCTAAATCTTTTTCCTTTGCATTCTTGGCATTCAACATAGACATCGGGCAGAAAATACATTTCAATTTTTTTCACTCCTTGGCCTTCGCAGGCTTCACAACGACCGCCCTTAACATTGAAGCTAAAGCGACCTGGTTTATAGCCTCGAATTCTGGCTTCTTTGGTCCTGGAAAAAAGGTCTCTGATATAGGAAAAGGCGCCGGTATAAGTTACAGGATTAGACCTGGGGGTCCTGCCAATTGGCGATTGGTCAATTAAAACCACTTTATTCAAATTCTCAATTCCTAAAATCGCTTCATGTTTTCCAGATTCCTCTTTTGCTTTGTAAAATTTTTTCATTAAGGCCCGAGCTAAAATATCATTCATCAAAGTGCTTTTTCCCGAACCAGATACTCCAGTAATACAAACAAATTGCCCGAGAGGAATTTTAACATCAATATTTTTAAGATTGTGTTCGCTTGCTCCTTTAATTATTAAGAAATTATTAGTCGGAATTTTAAATTTTAGCGTAGCGTCATTTTTAATTTTTAATTTAGGCGGTCGCGTCACCTCAACTTTTTTGCGACCAGACAAATATTCTCCTGTTAAGGTCTTTGATTTAAGCAACTCTCTTGGCGTACCCTCGAAGGTGACGCGACCGCCGTGCTTTCCTGCTCCTGGCCCAATATCAACTGTCCAGTCTGCTGCCCGAATAGTTTGGGGGTCATGCTCACAAATAACTACTGTGTTTCCCAAATCCCTTAATTTTTTTAAGGTTTCAATTAATCTCCCCTGGTCTCTGGCATGAAGCCCAACTGATGGCTCATCTAAAATATATAAAACTCCGGTTAATTTTGAACCAATTTGAGTCGCTAATCTTATTCTCTGCTCTTCACCACCAGCTAAAGTATCAGCTCTCCTATCCAAAGTTAAATAATCAAGACCGACATCGATGAGAAACTGGAGACGATTGATAATTTCCTTAATGATTGGCTGGGCAATTTTTAATTCATTAGGTTTTAGGTGATGGGTTTTAAGTGTTAGTAAATCTTCGAAGAATTTTTTTACTCCAGCGATACTCATCTCAACAAGCTGATCAATTGACTTTCCTGCCATTGTCACCGCCAGCACCTCTGGCTTTAGTCTTTTCCCTTTGCAGGCCTCGCATTTCTTTTCAACCATATATTGCTCAATCTCTCCCCTGGTATAATCTGAATCTGTCTCGTGATATCTTCTTTCTAAACTTGGAATGACGCCTTCAAATGATCCCGAACCATATAAAATTAAATTAATTTTTTCTTTTGATAAATTTTTTACTGGGGCATATAAATCAATGCTCTCTCTTTCAGATAGTGTTTCTAACTGCCACCAAAAAAAGCCTTGTCGGCCGACTTTGTGAGAAGCGTGAGCCCAGGGGAAAATTGCTCCTTCAGCTATTGTTAAATTGGGATTAGGAATGACTAATTTTGGATCGACTTCTAATTTTTCACCCAAACCTTGGCAACTTGAGCAAGCTCCGTAGGGAGAATTGAAAGAAAATAATCTTGGTTCTAATTCTGACAAAGAAATTCCGCATTCTTCACAAGCAAAATGCTCGCTAAATATTAAATCGTTTGTTTTTTGTTTTTTGTTTTTTGTTTTTTGTTCTATTATTACGATACCTTTGCCGAGTTTTAAGGCGGTTTCTACTGAATCTACTAATCTCGACTTATCTAAATCCTTATCTAAAATCAGCCTATCCACTACTACTTCAATATTATGTTTTTTCTTTCTCTCTAAGCTTTTTTCCAGTGCCTCTTCTAATCTATAAATAATGCCGTCAATCCTCACTCTGACAAATCCGGCTCTTTGGATTTCTTCTATTAAGCCGTGGTACTCGCCTTTTTTGCCTCGAATTGCCGGTCCCAAAATCATAATCTCTTTCCCCGCGAGCCCCGGACTCGTAATTTGTTCGACGATTTGGTCAATTGTTTGACGGGAAACTTCTTTTCCACATTTTGGGCAATGGGGCTTGCCAATTCTGGCAAATAAAAGACGGAGATAATCATATATCTCCGTGATCGTGCCGACGGTTGACCTGGGATTGTGGCTAGCTTTTCTCTGATCAATTGAAATAGCTGGAGAAATCCCTTCAATTTTATCAACATCGGGTTTATCCATTACTCCTAAAAACTGCCTGGCATAGGCAGAAAGTGATTCAACATATCTCCTTTGACCTTCGGCATACAAAGTATCAAAAGCCAAAGAGGATTTCCCGGAACCAGAAATTCCCGTAATTACCACAAGTTTATTTTTAGGGATATTAACACTGATATTCTTTAAATTGTGAACTCTCGTTCCCCGAATTTTGATATAATTTTCCGTCATCGTAGTTGCATATTATACTCCAAACTTTGGAAAAATGCAATAAAGAGACATATTAAGGTATAATGGAAAGATGATGAATTTCTCGAAACAAAAATTTTATTGGTTTTCTTTAACCCTTACCTTAGGATTAATTTTATCCATCGGAACCTCTTTTTTAATTAAGCCGAAGGTGATTGAAATTACTTCTCCGCCCGCCCCCGAGGTTCCAAAAACCATTACCTTATTTTTGGTCGGCGATATTATGATGGACCGAGGAGTAGAATACATGATTAAAAAAGAAGGTGGTGGAGATTTTAGATTTCCATTTCTAAAAATTGCTAAAGATTTAAAAGAAGCTGATATTCTTTTTGGAAATTTAGAAAGCCCGATTTCTGACAAAGGGACTAAGGTTGGTAGTATTTATTCTTTTCGGACTGACCCAAAAGCTATTGAGGGATTAACTTTTGCTGGTTTTAATATTTTGTCTTTGGCTAATAATCACGCTCTTGATTATGGTAGAGATGCATTTGAAGATACTTTGAAAAGATTAAAAGAATCTAATATCAATTATGTTGGCGCTGGATTCAATGAAAACGAAGCTTATTCGCCCATTGTAAAAGAAATTAATGGAATAAAAATTGGTTTTTTGGCCTATACAAATCTGGGTTCTCCTTATTGGAAAGCGACTGAAAACTCTTTGGGAATTGGCTGGGTTGATTGGAATAACATCGAAAAAATTAAAAATGAAATTGAGAATGCTAAATCTGAAGTCGATATTTTAATTGTCTCTTTGCATTCCGGTGAAGAATATTCTTTAAAACCAACTCAGTTTCAGGTTGAATTTTCTAAGATGGCGACTGATGCCGGCGCCGACCTGATAATCGGTCATCATCCCCATATTATCCAAAAAAATGAGAAATATGGAAACGGCTGGATTTTTTATAGTTTAGGAAATTTCGTTTTTGACCAAAATTTTTCAGAAGAAACTCTCCAAGGCGAAATGGTTAAAGTTCTTATTGAAAATGGTAAAATCAAGAAGGTAATTCCAATAAATATTGAAATTAATAAGTTTTTCCAACCAGAAATCAAATGATTAAAAAAATTCAAAATCTACCAAAAGGACCAGGTGTCTATCTCTTTAAAAAGGACAGAGAGGTTTTGTATATTGGTAAGGCGGTAAATATCAGGGAAAGAGTAAAACAACATAGAGAGTTGCTTAGTTTAGCTAAGCAACTGGGATACATCAAAACTGATTCGGAGATCGAGGCCCTAATTCTCGAAGCGAATTTAATTAAAAAATATCAGCCGAAATACAATGTGGTTTGGCGAGACGACAAGAACTATTTTTTTGTTGGTATAACCAAGGAGGATTTCCCAAGAGTGTTTATCACCCATCAACCCAAACAGGAAGTACGAAGTATGAATTACGAAGAAACGAAAAAACGTATCTTCAAATCTTCAGGCTTCAATCTTCAGACTTCGTATGTGGGGCCTTTTGTTGATGGAAATGCAATAAAACAAACTTTAAAAATTTTGAGAAAGGTGTTTCCCTACAGAGATTGCAATAAAATTCCAAAACATCCCTGTCTTTGGTATCAACTTAACAGATGTTCGGCTCCTTGTCTTTTGATTTCAAACTTAGCAAAACAAATTTATCGAGGTTCAACCTCAATAATTGAAAGGGAATGTAAAAGAAATGCTAAAAATCTTATTAAAGTTCTTCAGGGGAGGAAAATTCAAGTTTTAAAAAATTTAAAAAAAGAAATGAAAAAAGCTTCTACTGTTCAAGATTTTGAAAAAGCAGTCAAAATTCGAGATCAAATTGAGGCCCTAAAAAAAGTGATATCCCATGCTCGAATTTTTGAACCCGCTGGGGAACCTGTTGAGGGTAAACCTCAACAGGTTCTACAAAAAATATTAAGAATTAAAAAAGAAATCTCTCGAATTGAAGCTTATGATGTTTCTAATATCCAAGGAAGAGAAGCTACAGGTTCCTTGGTTGTTTTTACTGACGGTCGCCCGGATAAAAGCCAGTACCGCAAATTCAAAATTAAAATTACTAGAAAACAAAATGATGTGGCGATGATTAAAGAGATTTTAAGCCGTCGATTAAAACATCCTGAATGGCCCTTCCCCGATTTAATCTTAATCGACGGCGGTCGCGCCCAACTCAATACCGCCCTTCAATGTTTAAAGTGGAAGATTAAACAGATTAGGGTGGTGGCGTTGGCTAAAAAGAAAAATGAGTTATTTGTTGAGGACCAGAAAAAACCAATTTTACTTAAAACCTTACCCCGGGAAATTTTTAATTTAATTTTACAGCTTCGTGATGAAGCTCATCGCTTCGCTAGAAAATATCATCACAAATTAAGAGAAATTGACTTTCTGCCAAGGTCTTGATAGAATAGAAAAATATGTGGACATTATTTTTACAAATTGTTGCTGGGATTTTGGGAATTTGGTTAGCTCAAAAATATGTGCCGGGAGTAGAATTTACCGGAAATTGGCAAACTTTGGCTCTGGTCGGAGTTATCTTGGGTGTGCTTAATTTTTTTATTAAGCCGCTTTTGAAAGCAATAACTTGGCCTCTCAAAATATTAACTTTTGGCCTTTTTGGGTTGGTAATCAATATGTTAATGGTCTGGATAGTTGATATTGTTTCCCCGGAACTAATTATCCCCGGCTTAATTCCCCTCTTTTGGGTATCTCTTATTGTTTGGGGGATAAGTTTTATTCTTTTAAAGTGGATGCCGGAAAAATGACCCAATATTTACCTCTCGCTCAAATTGTAGTTGTAATATTTTTAATTGTTTTCATACTCTTGCAGCAAAGAGGAACGGCTTTGGGGTCGGCTTTTGGTGGAGAGAGTGGATTTTATGCGACCAGAAGAGGTCTTCAGAAAAAACTTTTTTGGGCAACTTGTTTTTTAGGTGCCCTATTTATAATTCTAGCTTTATTGAACCTTATCCTCTAAAATGAAATTGCCAACTAAATCTCAGTGGAGGCAATTTTTAAAAATCCTCACTAAAAAAGAGAAAATTATTTTTTCTCTTTTTTTATTTCTTTTTGCCGTTTCTTCTACCTTTCTTTTAATTAATTTTTATTTAAAAAATACTGAAATTCAGCCAGCTGAAGGAGGAATTTTTATCGAAGGCGTGGTCGGAAGTCCAAGATTTATCAACCCGATTTTCGCCCCGACTAATGATGTCGACAGGGATTTAACCGAACTCATCTTTTCAGGTTTGATGAAGTATAATTCTCAAGGAAAAATAATCCCAGATTTAGCCCAAAATTACGAAATTACTGAAGACGGAAAAATTTGGGAGATTTCTTTAAAAGAAAATCTTGCCTGGTCTGACTCGAAACTTTTGACTGCCGACGATGTAATTTTTACCATCGAGACAATTCAAAATCCTGATACTAAAAGCCCCTTAAGAGCGAGTTGGTTAGGAGTAAAGGTTGAAAAAATTTCTGACTCAAAAATTCGCTTCCTCTTAAAAAATCCTTATAGTTCTTTTTTGGAAAACCTAACCTTAAAAATAATTCCTAAACACATCTGGCAGAGTACTCCTCCCCAAAATTTTCCCCTGTCTTTTTCCAATTTAAAACCAATAGGCTCGGGTCCTTACAAATTAAAAAATTTAATCCAAGATAAAGAGGGTAAAATAATTTCTCTGGATTTGGGCAAAAATCCTAATTATTATAAAGATACTCCAAATCTTCAGGAAATATCTTTTCGATTTTTCGATTCAGAGGACGATTTAATTAAAGCAGCTAAAGAGGGTAAAATTAATGGCTTTTCTTTAACCCCAAGCAATCCTTCAACGAGGAAAGACCTTCTTTCTTTGGGGGGGGGTGAAGAATTCAATGTTTATTCTCTTTCTTTGCCGAGGTACTTTGCTGTTTTTTTCAATCCCAATCCGCCAGCCGGCGGATCAAAAGTTCTGGCCGATAAACTTATTAGACAGGCCTTAAATTATGGAACCAATAAAGAAGAAATTGTGACGCAAATATTGGAGGGCGAAGGAAAAATCGTTGATTCTCCAATTTTGCCAGAAATTTATGGGTTTAAATCACCCTCAAAAATTTATCAGTTCGATTTAGAAAAAGCTAAGCCCCTTCTAGAACGGGCTGGGTTTCAGGAAACAGAAACGGGTATTAGAGAAAAAGTTATCAAAAAAGAGCTTGCCTTTCAATTTAAAAGTAACCTGACTTTTGGCTCAAGGGGGACAGAGGTGGAAGAACTCCAAAAGTGCCTATCAAAAGATAAAGAGATTTATCCTGAAATGGAGGTCACTGGCTACTTTGGAAATTCGACAAAAGAAGCCGTAATTAGGTTCCAAGAAAAATATAAAGATGAAATTTTAAAGCCCATTGGCCTGGAAAAAGGAACTGGTGAAGTTTTGAAATCAACCAGAACTAAATTAAATGAAGTTTGTTTTGAGAAACCAGAAGAAAAAATTCCTTTCAGATTCTCTCTGGTTACTGTCGACCAGCCCTTATTAACCAAAGTGGCTTCTCTTTTAAAAGAGCAGTGGCGGGCCCTGGGCGCCGATATTGAAATTAAAACTTATGACGTCTCTACTTCTGAAAAAAAGATTGCTTTTGAAAACGAGATTATAAAGCCGAGAAACTACGAAGCTCTGTTATTTGGTGAAGTTTTGGGCCAAATTCCCGACCCCTTTCCTTTTTGGCATTCATCTCAGAAAAAGGACCCCGGATTAAATTTAGCCCTGTATGAAAACAAAGATTGTGATAAACTATTAGAAGAAGCACGACAAACCTTGGATGAGGGGAAAAGAGAGGAATTATTAGAGAAGTTTCAAGACCTTTTAATTGAAGACGCTCCATCTGTCTTTTTGTATAATCCGGATTATCTTTATTTTGTCTCAAAAGAAATAAAAGGAATAACAATTAGAACAATTGCTGATCCTTCAAAAAGATTTTCAGGAATTGAAAATTGGTACATTAAAACGAAAAGAGTATGGAAGTAAAAACTAAACCAGAAATTCGATATTTATATGATATGCGAGAAGTTCTTTATGATAAAAAATGGGCAGAGACTACTCCTAATCTAGAATTATATTATATGTATCGGGGTGTTAAAAAAAGAGATAATTTAAGATATGATATTACTATTATTCCTCCTCAAATGTTAGGAAAAGAATTCGCAAGAACTAAGGGAAACCGCAATTCAAATGATTTCCCGGAACTCTATACAGTTATCAGGGGGAAAGCAATTCTTTTGATGCAGAGGGCAGATGGAAAAATCATTAAAGATGTCTTAGCTATTAAGCTTAGAAGAGGAGATTGGGTCATTATTCCTCCAGATTGTGCCGTTGTTACAATAAATCCTACGAAAAAGAATTTAAAAACAGCAAACTGGGTATCGGAAAAAAACGAGAATATTTATAGAGAAGTGGAAACAATGAAGGGATTGTGTTATTACTATACAAAAGATGGCTGGGTTAAAAATAAAAATTATAAAAAAATACCTAAACTGCGTTTTAAAAAACCTCTGAAAGAAGCGCCTAAAAACTTAGATTTTCTCTATGGTAAGCATTAAAAAAGCTATTATTCCTATCGCTGGCCTAGGAACAAGATTTTTACCTTTAAGTAAAGTTTTACCGAAAGAGCTCTGGCCTTTAGTTGATACTCCAACATTGCAATATATCATCGAAGAGGCTTATGCTTCTGGAATAAAAGAAATAATTTTTGTTAATCAGCCAGAAAAGAGGGTAATTTTAGATTATTTCAAAAAATATTTTAAGAGAGAAAGTAAGCTTGAAGAAATTTTAAAAAAAAGAAAAAGGAATCACCTCTTAAAAGAATTAAAAAAGCTCGAAAAAATTTCTAAAAATATTTCCTTTTCTCAAGTTCTTCAGAAAGAACCCTTGGGAGCCAGTCATGCTACTTTGCAAGCCAAAAAGTTAATTAAAAATGAACCTTGCGCAGTTTTATATGGTGACGATATCGTGGAATCTAAAATTCCTTGTCTTTTGCAACTGATTAAAATTTTCAAGAGATATCAAAAACCAGTAATTGCTCTTTACCGGATTCCAAAAGAAAGCTTCCAATTTTATGGAATGGTCGAAGTTAAAAAACTTGGCAAACGCCTTTATAAAATAAAGAGGGTGGTGGAGAAGCCTTCAGTTGAGGAAGCCCCCTCCAATTTGGCTGTTGTTGGAAAGCATATTATAACTCCGGAAGTTTTTAATCATCTTAAAAAAACTCAGTTTGATTTAAAAACTGATATAACTCTAAGCCAGAGCCTGAGTGAGATGACGGAAGATGGCAAAGAAGTTTATGGATTTGAGTTTGAAGGAAAATGGTTGGAATGCGGAAACAAACTTGCTTATTTAAAATCAAATCTTTACCTCTCTTTAAAACATCCTCAATTTGGCAAAGAACTGAAAAATTACCTCAAAGAAATTTAATTGCGGACGTGGTGGAACTGGTATACACCTTGGTTTCAGGAACCAAGGGGCGAAAGCCCGTGAGAGTTCGAGTCTCTCCGTCCGCACCATTGCTTCGCTCAAATTAAAAGTTAAAAGTGAAAAGTTAAAAATCTTTAATTTTGAATTATAATTTTACATTTTTCATTTTTAATTTTTCATTAAAACCATGGTTAAACTTACAAAACAACAAAATTTACGCCTTATTCCCCTTGGAGGCCTGGGCGAAGTGGGTAGAAATATGATGCTCTTGGAATACCAGGGGCAGATTTTAATCATTGATATGGGTTTTAGAATGCCAGAAGAAGATATGCCGGGAATTGATTATATAATCCCCAATATTTCCTGTCTTCAAAATCGACAAAAAGACATTTTAGGAATTGTCTTTACCCACGGTCATTATGACCATATCGGCGCTGTCCCTTATCTGATTGCTAAAATCTGGCATCCTAATTTGGAAATTTTCGCCTCAGCCTTAACCAAAGGAATAATTTTAAAAAGACAGGAAGATTTTCCAAGCCAACCAAAATTGGATATTGAAGAGGTTAAAGATGGCTCAAGAATAAAATTGGGTCCTTTTAGAATTGAATTTTTTAGACAAAATCATAACATTCCTGACAATCTGGGATTATTTATTGAAACGCCGGTTGGCAACATTTTACATACTTCCGATTTTAAATTTGATTCGAACCCCGTCAACGATTTGCCAACCAATTTCCAAAAACTTAGAGAAATGTCAAGAAGAAGAATTTTATTAATGATGTCCGATTCCACTGGAGCTGAAGAAGAAGGGCATTCTCTTTCGGAAAAAACAATTGAGAAGAATTTAGGAGAAATTTTCCAAAACGCCAGGGGAAGAATTATTGCTGCCACTTTTGCTTCCCTAATAAATAGAATCCAACAAATTATTTCCTTATCAGAACAATATGGAAGAAAAGTTGTTATCGAGGGTTACTCAATGAAGACGAACGTCGAGATTTCAAGGGCTTTGGGATACATCAAGGCAAAAAAAGGAACGTTCTTGCCGACGAAAGAAATTGGAAATTTTCCCGATTCAAAAATCACAATTTTATGCACCGGAGCTCAGGGAGAAGCGGAGGCGGTTTTGATGAGAATTGCCTTAAAATCACATCATTTTTTGAAATTGAGAAGAGGAGATACGGTTATTTTCTCTTCTTCAGTAATTCCTGGAAATGAAAGAACAGTTCAAATTATGAAAGATGAAATTTTACGCCAAAAGACTAGGGTTTTCCATTACAAAATGATGGATATCCATGCCGGTGGCCACGCCCAAAAAGATGAATTAGCCGAAATGATAAAAATTATGAGGCCCCGTTTCTTTTTACCCCTCCATGGTCAATATTCAATGTTAGTTTCTCATGCCGAATTAGCCCAAGATTTGGGTATCCCCGAAAAAAATATTGTTGTACCCGAAAATGGTCAAATCATCAACGTATCGCAAAAAAGAATTTTTATTGAAAAAGAAAATGTGGCGGCTAATTACATTATGGTTGATGGTCTGGGAATTGGCGATGTTGGAGAAGTGGTTTTGCGAGACCGCCAAATGCTAGCCCGAGATGGAATGTTTGTTATCGTGGCTGTTGTTGATAAAACCACTGGTAAGGTTAGGGGTTCTCCTGATATAATATCAAGAGGATTTGTTTACTTAAGAGAATCAAAAGATTTACTTAAAGAGACGAGAAAAAGAGTAATTGGCATTGTTGATAGGGCGGCGGGTTCTGGGGGAGCGGTCAATTGGGTCTTCATCAAAGACGAAATAAAAAATAAAATTGGTCAATTCCTTTTTTCAAAAACTCAAAGAAGGCCTATAATTTTACCCGTGGTTATTGAGGCTTAAATATATGCGAATCTTTAGTGGCATTAGACCAACAGGAGAATTGCATATCGGAAATTATTTAGGTGCAATCCGCCAATGGATAGAGCTCCAAGAAAAAAATGAGTGTATTTTTTGTATTGTTGACCTGCACGCTATTACTACTCCCTATCAGCCAGAGACGCTTCAAAAAAACATTTTAGACGTCGGGATTAGCTATTTAGCGGCGGGATTGAACCCAGAAAAATGTATCTTTTTTGTCCAATCCCAGATAAAAGAACATTCAGAACTTGCTTGGATTTTAGGAACAATTACTCCTTTAGGGGAACTCCAAAGGATGACCCAATTTAAAGAAAAATCTAAAAAACATCCAGAATATGTTAATGCTGGATTATTAAATTATCCACTTTTAATGGCGGCTGACATTTTATTATATCAAACCGATTTAGTCCCAGTAGGTATTGACCAACGGCAACACGTTGAACTATCCAGAGAAATTGCCCGCCGTTTCAATAAAAGATTTGGTGAGGTTTTCAGGACACCTGAATGTCTTTTACCAAAAATAGGAGCAAAAATAATGTCTTTACAAAAACCAAAAAAGAAGATGTCAAAAACCGATGACCCCCAGGGCTGCATTGGTCTTTTTGATTCCCCGGAAGAAATTCAGGAAAAAATAATGGCGGCGGTTACCGATCCAGGAAAAGAAATAAAATATGACCCACAAAAAAAGCCGGGCATATCCAATCTCTTAATTATTTATTCTCTGTTCTCTGGTAAGTCCATTAAGGATTTAGAAAAGAGATTTAAAAAATCTGGCTATGAAAAGTTTAAAAATTCTTTAACTGAATTGCTCATTAACTCTTTGGAACCTTTTCGCCGGAAAAGAAAAGAGCTTCTCTCAAGAGAAGTCTATGTTAAAGAAATCTTAGAACAAGGCAGAAAACGAGCTCAAATTATTGCCCAATCAACCATGGCTGAAGTTAAAAAGAAAATGGGCCTCGTTTAATTAGGAAAATTAATTCTCTTTTCTTTTTCTCCATTAACCTTTTTGTTTTTGCTTCTATTACTAATCTTAAAAATGGTTCGGTGTGGGAAGGACGGATATTGAACCACCAATCTGGAAAGTCGATCCTCAACCCATCTATCTTTAATACTTTCCCCTTTTGACTAAATTCATTTTCTAAGGTTTTTAAAACCTTTTTTTTGTCTTTCAATTTAAAGTTAATCTCTCCTGAATGGAAATATTTTTTGAAGGGTCTCACTAATTTGGAAATAGTCTTTGCTCTCTTAGACATTTCCTTAAGAACTTTTAATATTACAAAAAGAGGGGCTTCACTAAAGTAATGCTCTCTTAAATAGTAATGACCGTTAAGCTCTCCCTGAAAAATAATATTTTCCTTTCTCATTTTTTCTTTTATAAAAGAGTGACCTATCCTCCAGATGACTATTTTACCGCCCGCCTCTTTAACTGTTTCTTTGACGATGTTGCTCGAACGAACATCACATAATATTTTTTCACCCGGATTTTCCTCTAAAATCAAGCTACTTAAAAGAGCGGTAATCAGGTCTCCCGGAATCATTCTCCCCTTCTCGTCTACGAAAATCACCCTGTCGCCGTCACCATCAAAAGCTATTCCTAAATCGGCAGTTTTAGCTAAAACTTCTTTCCGGAGCCCTCTTAAATTTTCTTCTAGCTGAGGATCAGGAGGATGATTAGGAAAGGCTCCATCTAATTTAGAATAAAGATGGTAAATTTTACACTTTGTTTTTTTAAACAATTCTGGCACAACAATACCAGAGACGGCATTGGCGGTATCAATAACAATTTTAAAAGGCTTTATTTTTTTAAAATCAAATTTTTTAAGATTGAATTTTATATATGCTTTTAAAGTTTTTTTTCTTATTGTTCTACCTTTCCTTTTCTTTTTTAGTTTTCCTTTTAAAACTAAATTTTTTATTTCTTTGATTCCACTTTCTCCACTAATAGGAATAGCTTTTTCTCGAACCAATTTAAAACCATTATATTGAGGAGGATTATGAGAAGCAGTAATAATTATCCCTCCGTCAAATTTGAAATGAGCGCAAGTCCAATAAAACATCGGTGTAGTCGAAAGTCCGATATCAATAACATTCGCTCCTGAGTCAATTAACCCTTTAATTAAATTTTTATGTAAGATTGGGGTAGAAAGGCGGCTATCCCGACCAACAACAATATTTAATTTGGATTTTCCTAAAAATTTAACAAAAGCTTGACCTAATTTATAAGCCACTCCTTCATTGATTTCTTGAGGATAAACCCCTCGGATATCATAAGCCCGAAAAATATTTGGGTTGATTTTCATATTTAAATATTATATCATAATCATATGAGTTTTTCAGTAGGTATTGTGGGTTTGCCGAATGTTGGCAAATCTACTCTTTTTAAGGCCTTAACTAAAATTAAGGTTGATATTGCTCCCTATCCTTTTACCACGATACACCCAAATATTGGAGTAGTTCATGTCCCCGATGAAAGATTAGAAAAAATTGCCAAAGTGATAAAGCCTGAAAAAATTACGCCAACAGTAATTGAATTTGTCGATATCGCTGGTTTAATTAAGGGGTCTCACAAGGGCGAGGGGTTAGGTAATCAGTTTTTGGCTCAAATTAGAAATTGTGATGCCATTTTAGAAGTTGTTAGAGCATTTTCCGATGCAAAAGTAGAAAATGCTTTAGGAGAAATTAAACCCGAAAAAGAAGTGGAAATTGTCAAGGTTGAGCTTTTGATGAAGGACTTAGAAACCCTGGAAGGACAGATATCAAAAGCGGAAAAAGATTCAAAGGAGACGACACCCACCCACCACCCGAAAGCCCTAAAAAAATTTGAGCTTTTAAAGAAAATTAAAGACGGAGTTTCTCAGGGAAAGTTAGTTTCCGAAATCAATCTCATCGATGAAGAAAAGACGGAAATTAAAGAATATCAATTTCTAACTCAAAAACCAATTTTTTACATCTTGAATACCAACGGAAAAACTACCTACTCAAACTTTCCCTTTAAACATTTACTAATGAATTTAAGAGACGAGGAAGAAATGTCTGAACTCTCTGCCTCGGAAGTGGAAGAACTCGGTCTCAAATCCCAGCTTGACCAGCTCATTACCTCTTGTTATACTGTCCTTGATTTAATTACTTTCTTTACTGTGGCTGGCGGAAAAGAAACCAGAGCCTGGACTTTAAAAAAAGGATTAAAAGCTCCAGATGCTGGCGGCGTGGTTCATTCCGATTTTAAAGAAAAATTTATCCGGGCTGAAGTAATCCCTTGGCAAAAATTACTTGAAGCCAACTCTTGGAAAGATGCCAGAGAAAAAGGATGGCTTCAAATAGTTGGCCGGGATTACATTGTCCAGGATGGAGACGTAATAGAATTTAAAATTTAGTTATGAAATACTACGAACTCACTTACTTAATATCACTTGAACTTTCTAATGAGGAAATAAATTCCATTCAGGAAAAAATAAAAACCTTAATTCAAAATGGGGGGGGAGTTTTGAGTGAGGTAAATCCCACAATTAAAAAAGGAATGCTTGCTTATTTAGCCACTTTGAATTTTCAATTAAGTCCGGAGAAATTAGAAAGTTTGGAGAAAAAACTAAGACCAGAAGGTCAAATTCTTCGCTACATTATTTTAGCCCGCCGAGCCTTGAGACCCTCCGGGCCGGAGGCTAAAAAAGTGTCACCAAGATTACCTAAAGTAATAAAACCAAAATCTAAACCAAAGGTCGAATTGAAAGAAATTGAAAAAAAATTAGAAGAAATTCTTGGCGAATGATTAACGCATATGAATTTAAATAAAGTCATTTTAATTGGCCGACTTACCCGTGACCCGGAAACCCGTTCCCTGCCTTCCGGTCAACAAGTTACTTCTTTTGGGTTAGCCACCGATAGATACTATCAAGATAAATCGGGTCAAAAACAACAAAAAACAGAATTCCATAATATTGTTACTTTTGGAAGATTAGCTGAAATTGCTTCCCAATATTTAACAAAGGGGACCTTAGTTATGATTGAGGGTCGGCTCCAAACAAGAAGTTGGCAGGATGCTCAGGGAAACCAACGCTCCAGAACTGAGATTGTGGCTGAAAGATTACAATTGGGACCAAAAGCCGCTGGAAAAGTAGTTCCCACCGAAGGCGAGACTCGCCAAGGGCAGTCGCCAGAAAAGGAAATACCACCCAAAGAAGAAATTCCAATCATTGAGGAAAACGAGGGCGAGATTGACGTGAAAAATATCCCGTTTTAAAAGAATGCCGTGTTATTTTTGTCAACGCAATATTAAGGAGATTGATTTCAAAGATACCGAGATATTAAAACGGTTCCTTTCAGGTCTTGCTAAAATCAAAGCAAAAAAAAGAACTGGCGTTTGTTCCAGTCATCAAAGAAAATTAGCCAAAGCTATTAAAAGAGCAAGGCATTTAGGATTATTGCTCCATACTACTAAATAGTGCTTTTTTAATCTTCTTCGTTATTTCGGGATTTCCTTTTAAAAACTCTTTGCTTGCTTCCAGGCCTTGGCCAAGCTTCATATTTTCGAATTCAAGCCAAGTGCCTGATTTTTTTATTACTCCTAATTTTATTCCCAAATTGATTATATCAGTTAGTTTAGAAATTCCTTCATTATAATAAATATCAAACTCAGCAATTTTAAAGGGAGCAGCCACTTTATTTTTAACGATTTTTGCTTTAATTCTATTACCGATTATTTCATCTCCCTTTTTTATCTGGGCAGTTCTTCTTAAATCAATTCTGACTGAGGCGTAAAATTTGAGAGCCAAACCTCCTGAGGTAGTTTCCGGATTTCCAAAATAGACGCCAATTTTCATTCGCATCTGATTTAGAAAAATAACCACAGTCTTAGTTTTAGATATAATCCCAGATAACTTTCTTAATGCGGCTGACATTAATCTTGCTTGCAATCCGATTTGGAACTCTCCTATTTCTCCGGCAATTTCGGCCTGGGGAACCAAGGCAGCTACCGAATCAACAACAATAACATCGACTTCCCCAGAACGAACCAGGGTTTCGACAATTTGGAGAGCCTGTTCTCCAGAATCCGGCTGGGAAATTAATAAATCGTCAACATTAACTCCAATTTTTTTGGCATAATCAGGATCTAAAGCATGTTCAGCATCAATAAAGGCACCAACTCCACCCTGTTTTTGGGCTTCAGCTAAAATATGAAGTGCCACCGTGGTTTTTCCGCTCGACTCCGGGCCATAAATTTCAATTACCCTTCCCCGTGGCACTCCACCTACACCTAAAGCCATATCCAAAGAAACACTTCCTGTGGGTATAACGTCAACATTTGAAGGCCTCGCTTCTTTTAATTTCATAATCGCCCCCTCACCAAACCTTTGCTTAATCTCATCTACAGCTTCTTCTAAATCCTTTTTTTCGGTTTTTGGTTCCTGTTTTTTCGCCATAACAATTTAATATTAACACATTTCGACTAGAAATTTTAATATGATTGATTTCCGAAACCAATCAGTTAGATTTTTTGCCAACTGTTATTATCGTTATTATTGTCATTATTTTCTTCTTCGGTTTTCATCAAAATTTCTCTTGGTTTAGCTCCCTCACCAGGACCCACCACACCTCTTTCTTCTAACATATCAATTAACCTAGCTGCTCTAGCATAACCAATTCTTAATCTTCTTTGTAAAAGAGAGGCTGAGGCCTTTCTTGCCTCAATGACCACTCTTTTTGCCGCCTCATATAAAGGATCCTCTCCATAAGGAAAACTTTCAAATTCTCCGGTCCTCTCCTCTAAACTCCTTTCTAAATCTGTGGCTAATGAATTTTCTAAAACTCCTTCCTCGATTCTTTGCATTTTGATTTTTGAATTTTGATTTTTGATGCAGTTTACTACTCTTCTCACCTCTTTTTCCGAAGCAAAGGCCCCTTGAATTCTTCTCGGTTTAACAATTTCTGCTGAAACGAAAAGCATATCTCCTGCACCCAAAAGTTTTTCAGCGCCACCCATATCCAAAACCGTTCTGGAATCAACCTGGGAAGCTACCTGAAAGGTAATCCGAGAGGTAATATTGGCCTTAATTAAACCGGTAATTACTTCGACCGATGGTCTTTGGGTTGCCACCACCAAATGAATTCCGGTGGCTCTGGCCATCTGAGCCAATCTAACAATTCCTGTTTCTATTTCCCGCCCTCTGGCAGCCATTAAATCAGCTAACTCATCAATAATTACCACAATATAAGGAAGAAGCTCTTCCTCGTTTCTAAACGCGAGTTCATTATAACTCCCTATATCTCTAGTTTCCTTGTCGGCTAACATTTCAAATCTTCTTTCCATTTCCGAAACTAACCACTTTAAAGCATTGACGGCCTTTTGAACATCTAAGATAGGCGAGCAGAGGAGATGGGGTAACTCATTATAAACAGGAAATTCCACTCTTTTAGGGTCAACTAAAATAAAGCGTAAAATTTGGGGCGAATTTCGATAAAGAAGGGCCAAAATTAAGCTATTAAGAAAAATAGTTTTGCCGGTACCAGTACTACCGGCTACCAGTAAATGAGGCATTTTAGACAGGTCGGAATATACCGAATTACCCGAGACATCTCTTCCCAGAACAAAAGCGAGGTTAGAGGAAATATTTTGAAATTGAAGATTAGAAATTAAATCTTTAAGCCGAACCTGAGCTCTGACCTTGTTTGGTACTTCAATCCCAACTAAGGGTTTTCCAGGAATCGGTGCTTCAATCCGTATCGGATGGCTGGCTAAAGCCAAGGATAGGTCATTAGAAAGGGTGGTAATCTTGGAAAGTTTTATTCCGTCAGCCGGTTTTAAGGTATATTGAGTAACGGTTGGGCCAATATTGATTTCTGACATTTCAACCGGAATAGAAAAGTTCTCTAAGGTTTTTTTAATAATCACTGAATTTACCCTGATGTCACCAGCAGTAGGTGCTCCTCTTTCAGAATCCAGTAAATCTAATGAAGGAGGTTGATATTCTATTGCACCAGAAACCCCGCCTTGCCTAAGGAGAGGTTTTTGCTTTAGTTCTAAGCTGGGTGATGGGGCAACTTTTTCTCTTAAAGCCCCGATAGGTGAAACCTCTTTGACTTTAAATTTCGGCTCGCCACCCCCCACCACTTTTCTAAATATACGGGTGACTAAAGATTTCTTTTCTCCTTTTAATTCTGCTTCGAGTTCTCTTTCCTTCCCAAAAAAAGTGGTGGGGGGCTTTAAGAGATGCCAGAAAATTAGGCCGGAAATTAAAATCACTCCCCCTAAAATAATTTGGGTTACTAAAACTCCAAAGAGTTTTAAAAATGGGAAACTAATGAGATATCCTAAATAACCTCCTTGCAAAATTGCAGGTTTTAGACATTCTAAAATCCCGGAAATCCCTAAAATAGAAATAAAAATGGCTAAAATTGTGGAGCCTAAAAATTTTTGGTAACTAGTAAGAAAAAAAACTAATCCCGCCAGAACTAAAATTAAAGGAGCCAAAAACGTTGCCCTACCAATCAAAAAATTAAGGCCAGACATTATGGCCTTACCAGCAATACCAGATAGGTTAAAAAAACTTAAGGTTATTATCACTGCCAGAAGAAGCGTTATTACTCCCGAAATATACCTCTTAGTTTCTTCGGGTAAGGCAAATTTAGGAAATTTACTTTCCTTTCTTTCGGACTTTTTATTCTTTTTAGAGTTTCTCTTTTTAGCCACAATTTCATTATATATTATTTTCTGTTTTCTTAAAACCTGTTCCGGCAGGGATCAGTTTCCCTATAATCACGTTCTCTTTCAGTCCTCTTAATTTATCCTCTTTCCCTTCCAGAGATGCCTGGATTAAAACTCGGGAGGTTTCTTGAAAAGAAGCGGCTGATAAAAATGAATCAGTTGTTAAGGCAACTCGGGAAATGCCAAGCAAAATAGAAACGCCTTTGGCAGGTGTCTTCCCTTCTTTTTTCAATTTGGCATTTTCTTCAAGGAATACTGCTCGCTCTATAACTTCGCCAATAATAAAATGAGTGCCACCGGGTTCTTTAATTCTTACTCTAGAAAACATCTGGCGGCAAATCGTCTCTAAATGTTTATCATGAATTTGGGCTCCTTGAGAGACATAAATTCTCTGAATTTCTTTTATGACGTATTTTTGGGTAGCCTCTCTACCTGCAAGTTTGAAGAGTTCTTTTAGGTCTAAACTTCCTTCGCAAAGAGGTGTCCCGGCTTTAACTTTCTGGCCCGGCTGGACTAAAATTGCCACCTTCGGAGGAATCTTATATTCTAAAATTTCCGCTTTTCGTTTTTTAGATTTTCTTCCGTTAGTTTGGGATTTGGGATTTGGTGCTTGGGATTTTATTTTGATTACTCTCTCTGGCGTTACCTCTAAAACCTTACCAGAAAGCCGGGATACTTCTGCCTTTCCTCCAGGTACTCTGGCTTCGAAAATCTCTTGGACCCTGGGCAATCCAAAGGTAATATCGCCACCCCCAGCTACTCCACCAGTATGGAAGGTTCTCATTGTTAGTTGAGTACCTGGTTCTCCTATAGCTTGGGCAGCCACCACTCCGACCGCCTCTCCTAATCGAATTAATTGGTCTGAACCCAAGTCCCAGCCATAACATTTTTGGCAAATTCCCCTTACTGATTTACAACTCAAGGGCGTACGAACCCTCACTTTTTCAATTCCTTTTTCAATTATTTCTTCTCCCTTTTTCCAATCAATAATCTCTCCCTTCTTAATTACTCCCCTGATATCTTCTAAACTCACTCTACTTACAATCTTAAAAAGAAAATTCTGGCCAATTTCATCTGCATCTTGTCTTAGAATTTCAAGCCCTTTCTCATCTCCACAATCTTCTTCTGCAATTACTATCTCGTGAGAAACATCAATTAATCTGCGGGTTAGATAGCCGGCAGTTGAAGTTCGAAGAGCAGTATCAGCTGTCCCCTTTCTGGCTCCGTGAGTGGAAATAAAGTATTCCAAAACCCGAAATCCTTCCTTGTAACAACTTCTCACTGGCAACTCAATAATTTGACCCATCGGATTAATCACCAAACCCTTCATTCCCGTCATTTGGACCGGCTGTCCCCAGGAACCTCGGGCTCCGGCATTAACAATTTGAAAGACAGGATTTTGCGGAGGTAAGGTCTTTGGCACTAAACTCTCAATTTCTGATTTCACTCTTGACCAAACTTCAATCACTTTAGCAGTTTTTTCTTCTTTAGATAAAAGACCTTTTTTAAAATGGGACTCAATCTGCTCGATTTCTTTTTCGGCATTGGCAATAATTTGTGGTTTTTGAGGAGGAACTATTAAATCGTCTATTCCCCAAGTAATCCCTGACAAGGTTGAGTATTCAAAACCCAAGTTTTTAATTTTATCCAAGGTTTCCTCAACAATTTCTTTCGGGTATTTTTCAATGATTAAACCGACAATTTTTTCCAAATCTTTGATTCGAATCTGCTGATTCTGAAAAGGGAAATCATTCGGCAAGGATTCATTAAATAGTATCCTTCCTACGGAAGTTTCAATAAAGTTATTCTTCAGTCGGACTTTTATTTTCGCCCTCAAATCAACTTCTCCAAATTCATAAGTCAAAATGGCCTCTTCTGCCGACCCAAGGATTTTACCCTCACCTTTAGCCCCCTCAATAATTGTTGTCAGCCAATAACATCCCAAAACAATGTCTTGATAAAGAGTGAGAACTGGGGTACCGGTGGCTGGTTTCAATAAATTTAAACTGGCTAACATTCGTTCTTTCGCCTCCTTCTGGGCTTCCGCAGACAGGGGAAGATGAACCGCCATTTGGTCGCCATCAAAATCAGCATTAAAGGCTCTACAAATCATAGGATGAATTCGAATTGATTCTCCTTCAATCAGTATTGGATAAAAAGCCTGAATGCCAAGCCGGTGCAAAGTTGGCGCCCGATTTAATAAAACCAGCTTATCTTTGACTAATTCCTCTAAAATTGCCCAGACGATATCTTGTTCTTCATCAATTAACCTGGAAGCTCCTCTAACATTATAGGCTAATTCTTTTTCCAAAATTTTTTTAATGACGAAGGGTTTAAATAACTCCAAAGCCATTTTTTTTGGAATACCAACTTGGTCAAGTTTTAATTCAGGCCCTACCACAATGACCGACCTTCCAGAATAATCAACTCTTTTCCCTAAAAGATTTTGTCTAAATCTACCTTGTTTGCCTTTCAGCATATCAGCCACTGATTTCAATAATCTCTTCCCCCCAGTTGTCGCCTGGGTCATTGTTCCTTTTCTCATTCCATTATCAATTAAAGCGTCAACTGCTTCTTGGAGCATTCTTTTCTCATTCCTAACAATTACTTCTGGCGCATTAATTTCCAAAAGATATTTTAATCTATTATTTCGATTAATCACCCTTCGATAAAGGTCATTTAAGTCGGAGGAGGCGTAACGACCGCCATCTAATTGGACCATTGGTCGCAAATCGGGTGGCAAAACCGGTAAAACTGTAAACAACATCCACTCGGGCCTGATCCCTGCCCGGAGCATTCCCTGAAATATCTTTAATCTCCTTAAAGTTTTTCTTCGATTGAGAGTGTCTACTTCTTCAGGTTCTTTTTTTAATTTTTCAATTTCTTTTTTGAGGTCGATTTTTTCGGAAATTTTTCTTAAGGTTTCGGCTCCGGTTCCTGCCTCAAATACTTCCCCATATTTCAAAGACAGCTCATTGTATTCGAGCTCAGAAAGAACCCCTAGAGGTTTCAAGTTTAGAACTTCTTCCCTTGCCCTATCCCTCGCCGCCTTCAAATCCCGAAGTCTGAAGTTCGAAGTACGAAGTTTCGAAGATTTCTTTCCTTTTTTCTTCTTTTCTTCAGACTTCATACTTCGTACTTTACTTTTGTATTCTTTCTCGATTTCCTCTAAAGCCTTCTTTTTTGCTTCTTCGTTAACATTATTAATAATATAGGCAGCAAAATAAATCACCTTTTCCAATTGCTGCATAGGTATATCTAAAATCATTCCCATTCGTGATGGAACGCCACGCAAAAACCAAATGTTGGAACAGGGCGTTGCCAACTTAATATGACCCATCCTTTCCCTTCGAACTTGAGCCTTGGTCACTTCCACTCCACACCTATCGCAAACAATACCCTTATAACGAATTCTCTTATACTTTCCACAATAGCATTCGTAATCTTTTTCTGGGCCAAAGATTTTCTCGCAAAAAAGCCCGTCCTTTTCTGCTCTTTGAGTTCGGTAATTAATGGTTTCTGGTTTAGTCACCTCGCCATGACTCCACGCCAAAATCTCCTCTGGCGAGGCAAGTTTGATACGAATTGATTCTAAGTCAGTTACCCTCATTTATTGTTTTACGCAAGATTTTAAGCAAGATTACGCAAGATAATCTCGCGTTAATCGTGCTTACATCTCGCGTTGATCAGTTTTTGGTTTTTCCTTTACCTCTACACTAAGCCCTAATGACTTTAACTCTGCGATTAAAAGGTTAAAGGAAGCTGGAAGGCTTGGCTCTTTTATCTCCTCTCCTTTTAGGATTGCCTCATAGGTGGCGGCTCTTCCTGGAACATCGTCTGACTTTATGGTCAACATTTCCTGAAGGATATGGGCCGCTCCATAACCTTCCAAAGCCCAAACCTCCATTTCTCCAAATCTTTGACCGCCAAATTGAGCTTTCCCACCCAATGGCTGCTGAGTGATTAAAGAGTAGGGACCAATCGACCTCATATGTATTTTATCTTCAACCATATGGATAAGTTTCATCATATATATAAAACCTACCGTAATTTTATTAGGAAAGGGGAGGCCGGTTCTGCCATCGTATAAAGCAACTTTGCCGTCTTCGGGAAGTCCAGCCCGTTTTAATTCCTCTTTAATATCCTTTTCTGTTGCCCCAGATAAAGCCGGAGAGATAGCGTGATATCCCAATTTTTTGGCAGCAAAAGATAGGTGAGTTTCTAAAATTTGGCCCAAATTCATCCTTGAGGCAACGCCCATTGGATTCAAAATTACATCAACTGGAGTGCCGTCCTCTAAAAATGGCATTTCTTCAACCGGGAGTACTTTAGATATCACCCCCTTATTTCCGTGACGACCGGCTAATTTATCTCCCGCCTGAATTTTTCTGATTTCGGCTACTTCCACTTCAATTCTTTTTATCACTCCTGGTTCTAATTTGTGCCCTAATTCCCGAGAAAAAATCTTTACCCCGACCACTCTCCCCCTCTTCCCATGTTCCATTAAAAGGGAAGTATCTTTAACTTCTCTGGCTTTCTCGCCAAAAATTGCCCTCAATAATCTTTCTTCTGCGGTTAAATCGGTCTCACCTTTGGGTGAAATTTTCCCAACTAAAATATCATTAGGTCCGACTTCTGCCCCTATTCTAATAATACCTTCTTCATCCAAATCCTTTAATTTTTCTTCTGAAACATTTGGGATATCAGCTGTGGTCACCTCTGGCCCCAATTTTGTCTCCCGGACATCGCAGGCAAAGCTCTCAATATGAGCTGAATTATACACATCGTCCTTGACTAATCTTTCAGAGATAACAATGGCATCTTCAAAATTTTCTCCCCGCCAAGGGATGAAAGCCACTAAAATATTATTGCCCAAAGATAAATATCCCTGGGAAATTGCGCCGCCATCGGTCAAAACATCTCCTTTTTTTACTCTCTTACCTTTTTTGACCACTGGCTTTTGATGAAAACAGGTATATTGATTCGTCCTTATAAAGGTTCTTAGATTATAATTTTTGATTTTTGATTTTTGATTTTTGCTTTTAATTTGTATATGGTTGGCATCTACTTCGGTTACTGTACCATCAACATCTGATACTATTTCCTGTCCAGAGTCCCTTGCCACTCTCTCTTCTACCCCACTCATAACTAAAGGCGGCTCTGGGTTTACCAAAGGTACCGCTTGCCGCTCCATATTTGAACCCATAAGAGCTCGATTAGCATCGTCATTTTGTAAAAAAGGAATTAAGGAAGTAGCAATTGAAATTGACTGTTCTGGAGAAACATCAATAAAATTAACCTTCTCTCTATCTGATATACCTGGCTCACTCTTAATTCTCGCCTCAACCTTCTGAGGAATAATATTACCTCTTTCATCTATGGGTATTACTCCTGAAGCAATATTATACCTTTCCTCTTCGTAGGCATTAAGATAGTGTATATCGGATGTGACTTTCCCTTTTTCAACTTTAAAATAAGGGGTTTCCAAAAAGCCGTAGGGGTTAATTCTGGCAAAAGCAGCTAAGTGACCAACTAATCCAATATTTGGTCCCTCTGGGGTCTCAATTGGGCAAATTCGGCCGTAGTGAGATGGTTGAACATCCCTGACCTCAAAACCAGCTCTTTCTCGCGTTAAACCACCAGGGCCGGTAGCTGATAATCTTCTTTTATGCTCCAACTCAGCTAAAGGATTTTCATTATCCATAAACTGGCTCATTTGGGAAGAGGTAAAAAATTCTTTCACCACTGCCATTACTGGTCGGGGATTAATTACCTGAATAGGAGCTAAAGTATAAATATCCAAAGTTGACATCCTGTCTTTGATAATCCTCTCCATCCTCATCAACCCTACCCGTAACCTATTCACTAATAACTCATTTAAGGTTCTTACCCTTCTATTTCCTAAATGGTCAATCTGGTCCGGCTTTCCCTCGGGATCATTATTCAAGCGAATAATCTCTCTTAGAACAGCCACAACGTCTTCTGGCTTTAAAACCCTATCTTGCACGGAGATTGCATCTCCGTGTGAAGCGGCTGGCAGCCGCTGTCCCATTCTCCACCTTCCCACTTTAGAAATGTCGTATCTCTCAAAATTAAAAAACATATTCCAAATTAAGTCCTTGGCTGTGTCTGGTGTGGCCAAGTCTCCAGGTCTTAATCTCTGATAAACCTCAACCAAGGCCTCAGCTTGGTTATGAGTTAAATCTCTCTTTAGAGTTTCTTCAATATAATCTGTCGCCGAGCTCGGCGAAGCCGAGCGAGGCGCGAGATGAGGCGAAGCCTCAGCGAGCTCGCCTTTGTTTACATCCTGAAATTTTTCTTTGATATTTAAATCATTATCAATTCCAAAAGCTCGCAATAAAGTTGTGGCAGCCGCCTTTCTTTTTCTATCAATTTTGACACCGATTGCTCCCGAGGACTCTGTTTCAAATTCTAACCAGGCGCCTCGATTGGGAATGACTTTTGCTCCAAAATAATTTTTGCCCGAAATGTTTTGAGCAGTAAAGAAGGCACCGGGCGAACGAATTAATTGAGAAATAGCCACCCTTTCTACTCCATTAACAATAAAAGTTCCCCTCTCAGTCATTAAGGGGAAATCACATAAAAAAACTTCTTGCTCTTTGATTTCTTTGGTTTTTAAATTAACTAACTTTGTTCTTACTCTTAGAGCCGCCTCATAAGAATCGTTGTTTTGTTTTGCATCCAAGTCAGTTTTATAGTTTGGCTCGTCTAATTTGTAATCTAAAAACCAGAGCTCTAACTCTTTTCCAGTGTAATCTCTGATGGGTGAAACCTCAGAGAATAGTTCTTTTAAATCCTTTCCCCAAAAAGATTCCCAGTTTTCTTTTTGGAGAGTTAAAAGATAAGGCAAGGGAAGAGAAACTTTTGCCTTACCAAAATTTTTAACTTTTATTTCGGGCATGAAAAAAATAAGCTAAAAATACCCTAAAACTTTTCTCTTTAGGGTAAGATTTTGATTAAGTTTTTTAGGTAGAGGTGACCAAAACAAAACTAACCCCGTTAGAAGTCTGTCCCCAATCTTTCATTATTTTTATAGTAGCTTTAATATAATTTGTGATTAAATTCTAGCTCTAGTTAGTTCTATAGTTCTAAGTCTAAGTAAAAATCATCACCATTATACTCCCTCCCTCAAAAAATGTCAATACACCAATTATTTCTTGAGTTGTTCGGGTAGTTTTTCTTCAGTCGGCGGCTGGCTAGGAACTATTCCCTCTAAAGCCGCTTTGCCAGCCCGTAAATTAGCCAAAATCTTTGGCACCTCTGCATTATCTGGGTTAAGCGCTTTAATTTTTTCAAATTGTTCAATGGCTAAATTCTTTTCGCTTTTTTTGTCATAAATTAAACCTAAAAAGTAGCGGGCATTAGAATAATTCTCATCTAAACTAACTGCTCTCTCAAGTTCTGACTGGGCTTTATCGAGCTGATTATCATTGTAATACAAGACTCCCAACTGAAAATGGGCGGGCGCATAATCTGATTTTAAATTAAGAGATTTTTGGAATTGCTCTCTGGC
>Ga0172362_10000461_pt1 | contig 32931 bp, 29 predicted proteins | sample LakKivs1_kivu2a2_FD_114534 | JGI IMG/M metagenome (GOLD analysis project Ga0172362, IMG submission 114534) | Sediment microbial communities from Lake Kivu, Rwanda - Sediment s1_kivu2a2 | ecosystem: Environmental > Aquatic > Freshwater > Lake > Sediment | place: Rwanda: Western Province, Lake... | reverse complement strand
GGGATGTCGGCCCACGGGTTCGCCGCGCGGTCGATGCCGAACGCCTTCAGGTTGGCGGCGCCGGCCGCGACCATGCAGAGGCGCCCGTTGTAGTCGATGTGCCGCGTGCCCACCGCGAGGCGCGCGAACTTGCCCATCAGGTACGCCTTCTCGTTGGTGAGCGACGCGCCCGAGAGAATCGCGACCGAATCCGGCCCGTGCCGCTCCTGCAGCCGGCGCACGCGCTCGACCACGAGGTCGAGCGCCTCGCCCCAGGGAATGCGGCCGAAGCCGTCGCCGGTTCGCACCATCGGCTGCAGCAGGCGGTCGGGGTGGTTGTTCTGCAGGTAGCGCTTGACGCCCTTCGGGCAGAGCTTGCCGCCGTTGAACGGAAACTCCTCCCAGGGCTCGACGCCGACCACGCGCTCGTTCTGCACCAGCAGCTGCACACCGCACTGCTGTCCGCAGAAGCAGCAGTGCGTCTTCACCTTGCGATCCGGATGTGCGCGCGCCGCGAAGCCGCCGGGCGGCTCGTGGGAGAGGTGCGGGCCGTGGCGGTCGATGAGCTCCTCGAGCGATGCGGTCGGCTTCGCCATCAGGCGGCCCTCCGTGCCGGATCCGGCGTCAACTGCGTCCCGAGGACCGGCGCGTGGAAACGTGCACCGACCAGTGCCGCCTGCGTGGTCGCGAGGCGTCGCCGGCGGCACGGTGGGCAGCAGTCGAGCGCGTCCACCGCTAGACCGCGCGCCTCGAGCAGGGCGCGCACGGCGTCACGCTGCGCGCGCGGGGCGAGCGGCCCGCCGCACACGGCGCACGCGACGAGGTCGTCCGAGCGCTTCACGGCCCGTGCACCGAGCTGCAGCGGCCGGATCAGCACGTGGTGCAGCTTCGAGAACGGGATCGCCGCCAGCAGCACGATCACCGCGACCTCGTGCGCCACCGCCGCGAGGTCGAACAGCAGCGGCGCGTGCCGGGCCGCCGGCAACGCGAGGCCGGTCGCCGCGACGATCAGCAGCAGCACGAGCGGAGCGACGTGAAAGCCGGCCGTGCTGCCCGGCTGGGCGCGCTGGCGGAAGCGCCGCACGAGAAACACGAGCGCACCGGCCAGCACCGCGACGCCCGCGAGGGCGAGCCCGTGGAACGCGAGCCAGCCGGCGACGCCGTCGACGGCGAAGCTCGCCGTCGGGACGCCGAGCACCACCGCGCGGTAGCGGTCGGGTCCGGCGGCGGTGAAGTGGAGCCAGCCGAACACCAGCGGCACGGTGATCGCGAAGCTCGCGAGCGTGCCGAGCGATAGCAGCAGGTGGCCGATCCAGCGCACGCGCGAGCGCCGTGCGACGAAGCTCTGCACGACGAGATCCGCGGCCGCCGCGCGCACCAGCGCGCGCAGCTCCGACGGCTGCCGCAGCGCGCGGCGCAGCGTGTCGCCGAGCGCACGCGCGTAGAACGCAGACGGCCGGCGGCGCCAGAACGCGCTCGCGCGATACGTGGCACCGGCGAACGCCGCGACGGTGGCGCCGAGATAGCCGAGCAGCGCCGGGTCGATGTGGGCGGCACGGCCCGAGCCGAGATAGATCGCGACCAGCAGGGCCGCGGTCGCGCCAGCCGCGTCGCGGAGCGGACGGCTCATGCCGGCACCGCCGGCCCCGGTGCCGGCGCGCCGCTGCCGGTGGCCGCGCACGGCAGCGCGGCACGCAGCGCGTCGGCCGGTGGCAACGCCAACCACACCTCGTCGCCGCGCACCTCGACCGGAAACACCCGCACCGCGTACTGCGGATCGCCGAGCCCGGCTCCGGTCACGAGCGAGAAGGTCTTCTTGTGCATCGGGCAGGCGACCTTGGGCTCCTCGCCCTGCGTGCCGAGGAGACCGCGCGCGAGCACCGCGTCACGCCGGTGCGGGCACGTTGCCTGCGTCGCGTACCAGCTGCCGCGGCTCGTGAAGTTGTACACCGCCACCTGATAGCCGTCGTGGTCGTAGGTGATGCCACCGTCGCGCGGCACGTCGGCGACCCGCGCGACGCGCACCCACGCGCTCGCGCCGTCGGGCAGCGGGGGCAGCGGCTCGGGGCGTGCATCGGGCCAGTCGGCGGGCCGTCGCTGGCCACGCTCGCGCACGAAGCCGAGCTGCGGATCCGCCGCGTCGCCGCTCGCGAGGTGGCGGAACGCGGCGCGCCGCTCCGGGTCGCGCACGACCTCCGCCCACTCGCACGAGTACCCGTCGACGAGCTGCTGCATGTCCTGCTCGAGGTCGGCGCACAGCCCGAGCGCGTCGTCGACGATGACGGTCTTCAAGTACTCGATGCCGCCGTCCATGCGCTCGATCCAGCGCGCGGTGCGCTCGAGCGGGTTCGCGGTGTGGATGTAGTACATGAGGAAGCGGTCGATCAGCCGGATCAGCGAGTCCTCGTCGAGATCGGACGCGACCAGGTCGGCGTGGCGCGGCTGCGCGCCGCCGTTGCCGCCCAGGTAGAGGTTCCAGCCGCTCTCGGTGGCGATGACGCCGAAGTCCTTGCTCTGCGCCTCGGCGCACTCCCGGATGCAGCCCGAGACGGCCGACTTGAGCTTGTGCGGTGCGCGAATGCCGCGGTACCGCTCCTCGATGCGGATCGCGAGCGCGGTCGAGTCCTGCACGCCGAAGCGGCACCAGGTCGAGCCGACGCAGCTCTTCACGGTGCGCATCGCCTTGCCGTAGGCGTGCCCGCTCTCGAAGCCGGCGTCGACCAGCGCCTCCCAGATCTCCGGCAGCTGCTCGACGCGCGCGCCGAGCAGGTCGATGCGCTGGCCGCCGGTGATCTTGCAGTAGAGGTCGAAGCGCTTCGCCACTTCCGCGATCACCATCAGCTTGTCGGGCGTGATCTCGCCGCCCGGGATGCGCGGGATCACCGAGTACGTACCGCCGCGCTGGATGTTGGCGAGGAAGCGGTCGTTGGTGTCCTGGATCGACTGGTGCTGCAGGACGAAGTCGTTCCAGCTGCTGGCGAGGATCGAGGCCACCGCGGGACGGCAGATCTCGCAGCCCGCGCCCTTGCCGTGGCTGTCGAGCAGCGCCGCGAAGCTGCGGATGCGCTTCAGCTTGACGATCTGGAACAGCTCCTGGCGGGTGAAGGCGAAGTGCTCGCACAGGTCGCGGTCGGGCTCGCGACCGGCGCGCGCCAGCTCGGCGTCGAGGATCTGCGCCACCAGCGGCACGCAGCCGCCGCAGCCCGTGCCGGCCCGGGTGCACGCCTTGATTCCGCCGACCGTGGTCAGCTCCTGCTCCGCGATCGCGGCGCAGATGCGCCCCTTGCTCACGTTGTTGCACGAGCAGACCTGGGCGTCGTCGGCGAGCCCTCCCGCCACGCCGGCTACGCCGACGCCGCTCGTCGAGCCGAACAGCAGCTCGTGCGAGCGCTCGGGCACCGGCATGCCGCTCTTCGACAGCGCCAGCAGCGACGCGTACGGGCTCGCGTCGCCGACCAGGATGCCGCCGAGCAGCCGCTGGCGGTCCTCGCTCAGGATCAGCTTCTGGTAGACGCCGCGCGCGCGGTCCTCGTACACCACGCGGTGCACGCTCACGCCGGCGGACTCGTCGGCGAAGCAGCCGCCGAAGCTCGCGACATCGACGCCGAGCAGCTTGAGCTTGGTCGAAAGATCCGCGCCCATGAAGCGGCGCTCCTCGCCGCAGAAGCGCGCGGCGAGCGTCTCCGCCATCTCGTAGCCCGGCCCGACCAGACCGTAGATCATGCCGCCGACCAGCGCGCACTCGCCGATCGCGTGGATCCGTGGATCGCTGGTCGCGAGCGCAGGATCGACGACGATCCCGCCGCGCTCGCCGACCGCGAGCCCGGCCGCGCGCGCGAGCTCGTCGCGCGGCTTGATGCCGGCCGAGACGATGATCATCTCGACCGCGATCGCGTCGCCGTCGCGCAAGCGCAGCGCCGCGACCGGTCCCGACGAGCCGGCCACACCGGTTTCCGCCGGAGCACCGTCGATCGCCTCGGTCTGGGCACCCACGTGCACGTGCACCCCGAGGCGCTCGATCGCCCGCCGGAGCACGTCGCCGCCGCCGCCGTCCACCTGGCGCGGCATGAGGCGCGGTGCCGCCTCGACGACGTGCGTCTCGATCCCCATGTCGAGCACCGCCTTCGCGGCCTCGAGTCCGAGCAGGCCGCCACCGATCACCGCGGCGCGCCGGCAACCGGCGCCCCAGGCGCGAATCGCCTCGAGGTCCTCGATCGTGCGGTAGACGAACACGCCCGGCCGGGTGACGCCGGCGAGCGGCGGCACGAACGGAGCCGAGCCGGTCGCGAGCACGAGCTCGTCGTAGCGCTCGCGACGCCCCGTGCTGGTGACGACGATACGCGCGGCGCGATCGATCTCCGTCACGCGCTCGGCGAGGTGCAGCGCGATGCCCTGCGCCTCGTACCACTCGCGCGACTCGAGCTGCAGGTCGTCCGCCGTCTTGCCGGCGAAGAAGTCGCTCAAGTGGACGCGGTCGTACGCCGGGCGCGGCTCCTCGCCGAAGCAAACGATCCGGAAGCGCTCGCCGCTGTCGCGCTCGGTGAGCAGCTCGCAGAAGCGGTGCCCGACCATGCCGTCGCCGACCACCACAACCGTGCGCCGCCGGTCGCCTTCGTCTTGCTCGCTCATCGCCACTCCCGAAAAAAAACGGCGCCCCTGGCACGACGAGGGCGTGTCGTCGTGCCGGGGACGCCGTTGTCCCGCCACCGGTACCGCCGCGGTCCGGTGGTCGAATCTGTCTTCTCGGGCGATCTCCGTCGACCGCCGCGTACCGTCGTGCAGCAAACCCGCGGCCAGCCGCCGCCGCCCCCACGCCACCGGATCCGCACGGGTTTCCGCCCCTGCACCCCGCTGTCCGCCGTGGCTGCGAAAACACCGGGCATACCGGACAGGCAGGTGCCCGAGGATGCGGCAACCCGCGTGCGGCCCGTCGGGCCTTGCGGAAGCCGCCGCCGCGGCCGTTCAGAACGACAGGATGCCCTCCAGGAAGCCGTAGTTGCCGCCTTTTCCAGCGAAGTTCTGGTCGATCACGCCCTGGCCCCACGCGTGCGCGTAGAAGGCGTTGATCTTGAAGTACGGCAGCGGCCGCACCTCGAAGTTCACGTGCGCGACGTAGGCGAGATCACGCTGGCCCTTGGCCGGGACGCCGCCGAAGCCGAAGAAGTCGTTCTTGGTCGCGCCGGCGCCGAAGTACGCGAGGTCGCGGGTGCTGTTGACGCTCAGCCAGTGGAAGTCGGTGCGCACGGTCAGCTTCGGGTGCGGGTCGAGCAGCGCCTGCACGAACACGTCCTGATTGTTCATCATGTTGTAGAACGGGAACTGCGCGTACAGCCACGCGGTCGGCAGCATCTGGAAGAACGTCTGGTGGCGGTCGTCGTCCGGATCCGGGTCGCCCGACGCGCTGTTGATGCCGAGCCGCAGCCACGGCCGCGACCAAACCCCGGGGATCTGATAGCCGCCCTCGACGCCGTACGCCCAGGCGCTGTGGTTCAGGTCCTGGTAGTTGCCGAACTGCCCGAAACCGTAGGCCATGCCGTCCGCGAAGCCGGGACCGATCTCCTCGACGTGGATCGCGTTGGCACCGATGGTGTGGAGCGTCGAGGACTCTCCCTTGGCCGCCTGACGTACCGGCAGCGGCCGGTTGTCGACGTACACGACGTCCCGGTAGTCGTGGTACACGAACCAGAACAGGCGCCCGATGGAGTTGCCGAGCTGCGGCGAGTCCGGAAGGCTCAGCACGAGACCGCCGACGTCGATGTCGAGCTCGCGATTCGCGTCGACCTCGAAGCCGCCGTAGGTCGGGCGAAAGCCGAGGCCGGTGACCTTGATCAAGTCGTTGGCGTAGCCGATCTGGCCGCCGTCGAAGCTGCGCCCGACGTGCGTGTAGTCGAACGGCCCGATGAGACGCTGCGCGACGCGGGCCGCCTGGACCCACTTGAGGTTGGGCTGCTTCGCGGGCGCGTCGAGGCCGTCGAGGTAGAGCTGCCGGCCGGCCTTGACGAACAGACCGTCGACGCCGAACAGGCTCTTCGTCTGCGCCCAGGCGTTGCGCAGGATCACGCCGTTCTGCGTGCTGCGCATGGTGTTCGCGTAGTACGCGGCGCCGATGCCGACCGCATCCGCCGGCACGTTGCCGAGCGTCGAGTTCTGCAGCTGGACGAACATCTCGTACGGTGCGCGCGTCACGCGCACGCCCACCTGGAAGACGTTGCCGACGAAGGTGTAGTTGTTGTTGGGCGTCGGCGAGTCCGGCTTCGGCTCGAACCAGTCCACGAACTCGGCGCGGAACCGGTCGTAGACCTCGAGACGGACCTTGCTGTCCCAGGGGCCGTCGGTCTCGATCCGCGGCGCCGCCGCGACCGTGCCGGGCGGGGCCGGGGCGGCCCCCATGTTCTGCGCGCGCGCGTCGCGAGCACACGCGATGGCCACGGCCACCGCCAGGAGCGATGCGCACATGATTTCTAATCTTGACGTCCGGGCGACACGGCCCTCAGGGAGACGACAGGACATGGTGGATTCTCCTCGGGCGCGACGTGGCGCCCCGTCGGCTGCCCGCCCGCTACCGGGCGGGGTGAAGGCTTGGCTCTGCCACTTCCGGCAAAGGCGCGGCGCGCTCGACCACGTCGTGCGCCGATGCGTCGGCCGGCTGCGAGTCCGGCCGCACGGCCCCGCTCTCCGCGGCCTCCAGGAAGCCGAGCAGCCGCTCGCGCGACCGCACGTACTCCGGGTGGTCGGCCAGCGTCTCGCGCACGCGCGGCCGCGGCAGGGGCACGGAGAAGATGTCGCCGATGGTCGCCGCAGGCCCGTTGGTCATCATGACGACGCGGTCGGCGAGGAACAGCGTCTCGTCGACGTCGTGCGTGACCATGAGCACGGTCTTGCGCTCCGCCTCCCAGAGGCGCATCAGCTCGTCCTGGAGCTCCATGCGCGTCAGCGTGTCGAGCAAGCTGAACGGCTCGTCGAGCAGCAGCACCTTGGGCGAGAGGGCGAGAGCGCGGGCAATACCCAGGCGCTGGCGCATGCCGGCCGACAGCTCGGCCGGGCGCTGCTCCGCGATCCCAAGCAGCCCGACCTGCTCCAGCGCGCGGTCGGTGTGCGCGAGGCGCTCGGCGCGGCTCGCGTCCTGCATCACCTGCTCGACCGCCAGCAGGACGTTGTCGCGCGCGCTGAGCCACGGCAGCAGGGCCGGCGACTGGAACACGACGCCGCGGTCGAGACCCGGCCCGACGACCTCCTTGCCGTCGAGGATGACGGCCCCTGCGGTCGGGTCCGACAGGCCCATGACCATCGCCAGCACGGTCGACTTGCCGCAGCCGGAGTGGCCGATGATGCACACGAACTCGCCCTCGCGGACCCGCAGGTCGACGTCGCGAACGATCACCGCCGGACGTCCGCCGGGCGCGGGATAGCTCTTGCCGAGCTGCGTCAGCTCGAGAAAGCGCTCCTTCATGCCGGCACCTGCGCGAGCATGGCATCGAGCGCCGGGCGGCGCTGCGCCACCAGGAACGACAGCAAGTTGCGGCGCGCCTCGTGATAGGCAGGCTCGCGATTGACCGCCCGCGACGAGCGCGGGTGCGGCATCCGCACCTCGATCGGCTCGCCGATCCGCGCGCCGGGCCCCGCGGTCAGCGGAAGGATGCGGTCGGCGAGCAGGATCGCCTCCTCGACGTCGTTGGTGATCATCACGATCGTGCGGCGCTCGCGCATCCAGATGCGCACCAGCTCCTGCTGCAGGCTCGCGCGGGTGAGCGCGTCGAGCGCGCTGAACGGCTCGTCGAGCAGCAGCACGCGCGGCTCCATGGCGAGCCCGCGCGCGACCGCAACCCGCTGCCGCATGCCGCCCGACAGCTGGTGCGGCCGCTTGTCCATCGCCTCGCCGAGGTTCACCAGACGCACGAGCCGCTCGGCCCTCTTGCGCTGCTCGTCGCGCGACAGCTCCGGCGCGACGCTCTCGACCGCGAGCAGCACGTTCTCGAGCACCGTCATCCAGGCGAGCAGCGAGTAGCTCTGGAAGACGACGCCGCGATCGGGGCCGGGCTCGGTCACCGGCGCGCCGTCGAGCCGGATCTCGCCGGCGTCGGGGCGGACGAGGCCCGCGATCAGCGACACCAGCGTCGTCTTGCCCGATCCCGACGGCCCGACGATCACCACGAACTCGCCCTCGTTCACCTCGAGATCGAGGCCGTCGAGCACCACGCGCTCGCCGCTCGCGATCGGATAGCTCTTGCGCACACCGCGCAGGGAAAGGAATGCCATCGTCATCTCCTCTCGTAGCGCATCAGGCGCTCTGGAAGCGGCGCTCCGCGACGCCCATCAAGCGGTCGAGCGCGAAACCGATGAGCCCGATCGTCACGATCGACAGCAGGATGTGCGAGTAGACGAGGCTGTTGTACTCCTGCCAGAGGAAGCCGCCGATTCCAGGGGCACCGGTGAGCATCTCCGACGCGACGATCACCAGCCAGGCGATGCCGAGCGACAGGCGGAAGCCGGTGAACACGTACGGCAGGCTTGCGGGAATGATGATCTTGCGCAGCATGCGCGTGCGCGAGAGGCGCAGCACGCGACCGACGGCCAGGTATTCCGGATTGATGCTGCGCACGCCGACGGCGGTGTTGATCACCGTGGGCCACATCGCGCACAGCGCGATGGTGAACAGGGCGGCGGGCTCCGAGCGCTGGAAGATGATCAGCCCGAGCGGCAGCCAGGCGAGCGGCGAGATCGGCCGCAGGATCTGGATCAGCGGATCGAACGCGCGCTGGAACGTCCGCGACAGGCCGAGCAGAAAGCCGAGCGGCGTGCCGATCACGACCGCGAGCAGGAAGCCCTTCGCGACGCGGACCAGGCTCAGGAACGCGAAGCGACCGATGCCCTGGTTCATCTCGCCTTCCTTGAAGAACGGCCGCAGCACGTAGTCCTTCGATTCCTCCCACGTCCTGAGCGGCGACGGCAGGTCGGGCGCCACGGTGTGGCTGACGCCCGTCCACAGCAAGAGGCAGAGTGCCACGCCACCGAGCGGCAGCAGCAGCGACGCGATCTTCGACTCCTTCATCGTCTCCCCTCCTCCACCTTCAGGCGACGCTGCCGATCGCAAAGCTGCGCGCGTAGCCCTCGGGATCCGCGGGATCGAACTCGACGCCGTCGAAGAGCTTCTCCTTCTTCACGTCCGCCTCCGGCAACGCGACCGACATCTCCCGGGCGACTTCGCGGTAGAGGTCGGTGCGGTTCACGCTGGCCGCGACCGACGCGTAGTCGACGCCCTCGCCGATCATCCCCCAGCGCCGGAACTGCGACAGCCACCACAGGCCGTGCGACTTCCAGGGGAAGTTCGCCTGCCGGTCGTGGAAGCGCATGTAGAGGTCCTCGTGGCCGGTGCGTCCGTCGCCGTAGACGTAGTCGCCCTGCAGGCGGCCGAGGATGATCTCCGGGGCGACGTTGATGTACTGCGGCCGCGACACGACCTCCGCGACGTGCGGCCGGTTCTCCATCTTGTCGATGTACTGGCTCGACTCGGTGAGCGCGCGCAGCAGCGCCTTCACCGTCTTCGGGTTCTTCTCGGCGAACTCCTCGGTCAGGCCGAATACCTTCTCCGGGTGGTCGGGCCAGATCTGCTGCGTCGTGATCGCGGTGTAGCCGATGCCGTCGGCGACGGCCCGGGCGTTCCACGGCTCGCCGACGCAGAAGCCGTTCATCTTGCCGACCTTCATGTTCGCGACCATCTGCGGCGGCGGGATCGTGATCAGCGTCACGTCCTTGTCGGGGTCGATGCCGCCGGCGCCGAGCCAGTAGCGGATCCACATCGCGTGGGTGCCGGGCGGGAAGGTCATCGCGAACGTCAGCGGCTCGCTGTTCTTCTTCGCTTCGTCCGCGACCGGCTTGAGGTCCTGGGCCGTCTTGACGCCCTTCTCGAGCAGCCCCTTGTCCAGCGTGATCGCCTGCCCGTTGCGGCTCAGGCAGAAGGGAATCACCATCGGCCGCTTGGGCGAGCCGAGGAGGCCGAGCGTCGACGCGTACGGCATCCCGTAGAGCATGTGCGTCGCCTGGTTCTCGCCGAGCGACAGGCGGTCGCGGATCACCGCCCATGACGCTTCCTTCGAGACCGTCGACTCGATGCCGTGCTTCTTGAACAGGCCGAGCTCGTGCGCCATCACGATCGACGAGCAATCGGTGAGCGCGATGATGCCGATGCGGACCTGCGGCGTTTCCGGTCCGTCGCCGGCCCAGGCGCCGCCGACCCAGCCGCGCGGCACCCCGGCGAGCAGGAGACCGGCGGCGCTCAGCGATCCGCGCAGGAACGCGCGGCGCGACGGCCCTTTGCCAGCACCTGCATCTCCTGGCCGTGAGGCCGGCCTGATGCGGCGCCTGGTTCTCGTCCGAGACATGCTCTTCGTCCCTTCTGTGGCAAGGAGCCACGACACGATGAGACGTCGTTGTCCCGGTCCGTCCGCGCGTCACCGCGCGTCCGTCGAACGGCCCTTCGTTGGGCCTGCGCACGCTCGTCGCAAGCATTGCGTGCGACGGTCGAGATCCGCTCCTTCAAGTCACGTGCCAGCAGCCCGACGATCGAATAGGGCCCGAGTTCGCTACGTTCGCGCTCGGCTCCCCGCGCCGGTGACGCCGCTTTCGTCGGCACCTGCCCGGCATCCGGGCAACGACGGGCGCGAGTTCGGAGCCATCCGCGGGGAGCTCACCGGGGCGTCCTCAGCGGCGCGATCGCGCGCGTTGCCGCGAACGCGGCGAGGTAGCGCAGCGGCTCGTTCGGGTCGAACGTCCGCCGGTCGAGGAACGCGTCCGGACCCATCGCGATCGGGGACGTCGCCTCGCCCAGCAGCCATGGAGCGTCGTGTACACCCTCGTCCTTCGAGTCGACCAGCGGCACGGGTACTCCCAGCGGCTCCGCCGCCTCGCGATAGATCTCGCAGCGATAGACCGCGGCGCTCACCGCGGCGAAGTCGACCGGCGCATCGATCTGTCCCCAGCGCAGCATCTGGGTGAGGAACCAGATGGCGTGCGAGCGCCACGGAAACGTCGCGGCGCCGCGGTAGAAGGTCCCCGCAGCGACCGCAGCGTCACCGTCCGCGGACGGCGCACGGGCGAGCGCACGCTCGAGGACCTCGACCGGAGCGTCGACGAAGCTCTCGCCGGCGATCACGTGCAACGTCTCGAGACGGTTCTCCGGCCGGTCGATCCAGCGAGCGGCCTCGATCAGGGCGCGCACCATTGCGCGGTGCGTGCACGGGTGTCGCTCGGCCCAGGCGCGCGTCACACCGAGAACCTTCTCGGGCGCGTTGTTCCACACGTCGTACGTGCGGACGATCGTGTGTCCGCAGGCGCTGTGCGCCGCATAGGCACCCCACGGCTCGCCGACGCAGTAGCCGTCGATCGTTCCGTCGGCGAGCGCTTCCACCATCGCGCTCGGCGGCACGGTACGGATCTCGAGGTCGCGATCGGGGTCCACGCCGCCGGTCGCGAGCCAGTAGCGCAGCTCGTAGTTGTGGGCCGAGAAGGGGTAGACGACCGCGAACGCGAGCGGCGGCCTGCCCCGGCGACGGTCCTCGTCGAGCACGGCCTTCAGCGCGCGTGCCGGCACCGGCGACCGCCGCATCGCCGGCGGATCGATCTCCTGCATGCGGCCGAGCAGGCTCCTCGACACCGTGATCGCGTTGCCGTTCAGCCCGAGAGAGAGCGCGGTCACCATGGGAACCGCGCGCGCGCCCGCGCCGAGTGTGGCGGCGAGCGTCATCGGCGCGAGCATCTGGGCTGCGTCGAGACGTCCGGCTTCGAGGTTGTCGCGCACGTTCGCCCACGACCGCTCGCGCGACAGCTCCACGTCGAGGCCGTGGCGCCGGAAGAAGCCGCGCTCCTTGGCGACGACGAGCGGAGCCGCGTCGAGCAGCGGGACGAAGCCGAGCCGCAGCGAGCTCTTCTCGAGATCCTCTTGGGGCGCCTCCCAGCCGGCGGATCGGATCGTGAGCATGGCCTGTCCTCCCCCTCAGAGCAGCCTTAGAGCAGCGTTGCCATCTCGATGACGTTGCGTGCGACTTCGGCGAGCCGCTGGCCGCGGCTCATCGCCATCCGACGCAGCATGCGGTACGCCTCGTCCTCGCTGCAGCTGCGCCGTTCCATGAGAAGGCCCTTCGCGCGCTCGACGAGCTTCCGCTCGGCGAGCGAGTTCCGTGCGTCGTCGAGCTCGGACTTGAGGCTCTGGAAGGCCCGGAACCGGGCGAGCGCGACCTCCACGACGGGCCGCACGCGCTCGGGGCTCGCGCCCTTCACGACGTACGACGCCACGCCCGCGTCGACGGCGGCGCGGATCGACGCGCTGTCGCTCTCGTCGACGAACATCACGATCGGCCGCGGATCCTCGAGGAACACGCGGCGCGAGTCCTCGACGATGTCGCGATCGGGCGAGTCCATGTCGACGATGATCACGTCGGGCTCGAGCTCTCGGACGCAGCGCAGGAGGTCGCACCGACCGGGCGGCGGGATGAGCGCGACGTAGCCCTCGCGCTCGAGCGCCTCCCGCAGCGCGTGCGAGCGAGCGGCGGTGCGGTCGACGATCAGCACGCGCAGGTCGCGAGCGGCGGGAGACGGCGGTACCTTCTGCGTGAGCCGGGACAACGAAAAACTCCTGCCGGCGACGGCGCACGGCACGGAGGCACGGCCCGCAAGGGGCGTGCCACCGGGTCTCGCTCGACAGTGCCGGACTGCGCGCGCCGTCCGGCAAGGTGGCGAACCGTGCGCACAAACGATGTGCACGAGGTGCCCGCTTCTCGCGCGGGGTTGCTCGTGTGGGCTGCCGACCGGCTCGTGCTCGGCGGTCGCCCGCGGCTGGAGGCCGCGCTATAGGCTGTCGCCATGCGCGGCGGGTCGGGTCGATCGTGACGCTGGTACGTCGCGCGGATGCGCTGCCGGAGGTCGCGGCGTGGTCGGTCGCGGTCCTCGTGCCGTGGCTCGTGAGCCGAAGCCTCCTGCTGCTGGTCGCGCTCGACGCGGCGCGGCACCGCGGCAAGACGCTGCTGGGCGCGCTCATGGCATGGGACGGCGCCTGGTACGCGCAGATCGCCCGCGACGGCTATGGCTTCGTTTCGTCGCGCGGCGAGACTCCGTGGCCGTTCTTTCCGTTCTTCCCGGGCATGCTGCACGCCGGCGGGCGGCTCGGTCTCCCTGCAGCCGCGACCGGGGTGGTCGTCAACCATGCGCTGCTGCTGCTCGCGCTCACCGGTGTGTGGGCGATCACCGCGGCGCACGGTACGCGGCGCGAGGCGGCGCTCGCCTCCTGGTCGCTCGCGCTCTTTCCCGGTTCGGTGGCACTCACCCTGCTCTACCCGGACGCGATCTTCCTCGCGTGCTGCGTGTGGGCATTCCTCGCGCTCGAGCACGAACGCGACACCGCGGCAGCCGGGCTCGCCGCGATCGCCGCGCTCGTCCGGCCGAATGGTGCCGTGCTCGCGGCGAGCCTCGGCGCCGCCGTGCTGCTCGCAGGGGCCCCGGCTGGGCCGTCGCTGCGCCGCGCCGCGCGCGTGATGCTGCCGGCCGCGGGGTGCGTGACGGCGTGGCTCGCGTTCCTCTGGGCGCGGACGGGCGATCCGCTCGTCTTCGCGAACGCGAAGGCGGCCTGGCACGAGGTCACGCTGGCATCCCTCCTCGCCGGCCGCGACGTTCCTCCGAAGCTCGATCTGGCACCGCTCGCCCTGGCGGTCGCGTTGCTGGCTTTGGCGTGGCGCCGGATGCCTCCCGGCTGGCTCGTGCTCGCAGCGCTCGCGCTGCTGCCCTCGCTCGGCCTCGGCATCCTCGGCATGCCACGTTACACCGCGGCGTGCTTCCCGGTGTTCGTTGCGTGCGGCATCGTCCTCGCACGCCTGCCGCGCGGCGCGGCCATGGCCGTTCTCGGGACGTTCGCTTTCGGGCTCGCCACGTTCGGCCTGCGCGTGCTGCGCGCGGAGCACATGCCGTGACCGACGCGGAGCTCGCGGCGTGCGCCGCCCGCTTCGCCGGCCGGCGCTGCCTCGTCACCGGCGGGCTCGGCTTCATCGGCTCGAACCTGGCGCTCGCGCTCACCGCCGCAGGGGCGAAGGTCAGCGTCGTCGATGCGCTGATCCCCTCGCACGGCGGCAACCCGCACAACGTCGCCGGCGCCGCCGCCCCGATCGACCTCGTGATCGCCGACATCGCCGACGCGGCTCAGGTCGGTCCGCTGTTGCGCGACGCCGACTACGTCTTCAATCTCGCGGGCCAGATCAGCCACCTCGACTCGATGGAAGACCCGCTGACCGATTTCGACCTGAACGCACGCGCGCACCTCTCGTTTCTCGAGACGCTGCGCGCGGTCGGCAGCCGCGCGGTCGTGGTGTACTCGTCGACGCGACAGCTCTACGGTCGCCCGCGCTACCTGCCGGTCGACGAGGAGCATCCGGTCCAGGCCGTCGACGTGAACGGCATCTCGCAGTACGCGGGTGAGCAGTTCCACCTGCTCTACGCGCGCGTGTACGGGCTGCGCGCCTGCTCGCTGCGGCTGACCAACGTCTACGGGCCCCGCATCCGCATCTCGCCCAGCCGTCAGGGCGTGCTCGGCGTGTTCCTGCGCCGCGTGCTCGACGACCAGACGATCACGGTCTACGGCGACGGCGCGCAGGTGCGCGACTTCCTCTACGTGGACGACGCCGTCGAGGCGCTGCTGCGCGCAGCACTCGCCGACAGCGCGGTGGGCCAGGTGTTCAACGTCGGACACCACGAGACGCTGTCGTTGCGCGAGACCGCCGAGGCGATGGTGCGCGTCGCCGGCAGCGGCCGCGTCGAGCTCGTGCCGTGGCCGAGCGAGCGTGCCGCGATCGACATCGGCGACTTCGTGAGCGACTTCGGCGCCGCGCAGCGGGTGCTCGGCTGGCAGCCGCGCACGGCGTTCGCAGCCGGCATGCGGCGCACCGTGGACTTCTTCCGCGCGCACCGGGAGTGGTACCGATGATCCCGCTCATCACCCGGGAGTGGTACCGATGATCCCGTTGATCGATCTCGCGCGCCGGTACGCCGCGCACGCGACCGAGCTCGACGCGGCGATCGCCCGCGCGCTGCGCTCGGGACGCTGGCTCCTCGGCCCCGAGCTCGACGCTCTCGAGTCGGAGCTCGCCGCGTGGTCGGGCTACGGGCACGCCGTCGGCGTCGCCTCGGGCACCGACGCGCTGATCTTCGCGCTGCGCGCGTCCGGCATCGGCCCGGGCGACGAGGTGCTGGTTCCGGCGTTCACCGCCGTGCCGACGGTCGCCGCCGTCTGCACCGCGGGTGCCGTACCGGTGCCGGTCGACGTCGACGCGGCGACGGCCGCGATCGATCCGGAGGCGGCACGCGCCGCCTGCACCGCGGCCACCCGCGCGGTGATCCCCGTCCACCTGTACGGACGCCCGTGCGACGTCGAGCCGCTGCGCGCACTCGGGCTGGTCGTCATCGAGGACGCCGCACAGGCACACGGAGCGCTCGAGCGGGGTACGAGCCGTGCCGTCGCGACGAGCTTCTATCCGACCAAGAACCTCGGCGGCATCGGCGACGGTGGTGCCGTGCTCACCGACGATGCGGCGCTGGCGAGCGAGATCCGCCTGCTGCGCCACCACGGCATGCGCGAGTTGTACGTCCACGAGAGGGTCGCTACGAACTCACGGATGTCGGAGGTCGAGGCTGCGGTGCTGCGCGTCGGGCTCGCGCACCTGCCCGCGTGGAACGAGCGGCGTCGCGCGATCGCGCGACGCTACCGCGACGCCGCCCCCGGGCTCGCCTGGCACGCCGATCACCCGCGCCACGTGCACCACCTGTGCGTGCTGCGCACGCCCGATCGCGCGTCCTTCGCGGCGCGGCTCCCCGCCGCGACCGGCGTCCACTACCCGCTGGCGGTAACGCAGCAGCCCGCGTATCGCCGGTTCGCACGTGCCGCGTGCCCGCGTGCCGAGGCGTGGGCCGCCGAGTGCCTGACACTGCCGTGCTTTCCCGAGCTGCGCGACGCGGAGGTCGATCGACTGTGCGAGGCGCTCGGGTGATGGCCGCATCGCCCGCGCTCGCCCCGGCCATCCCGGGCGTCGCCCAGGTCGCGTCGCTGTCCGCGTTCTTCCCCTGCTTCAACGACGCGCCGACGATCGCCGACCTGGTGCATCGCGTCGATGCGACACTCAGCAACCTGGGCATCGCGCACGAGATCATCGTGGTGAACGACGGCTCCACCGACGACTCGCTGGCCGTGCTGCGTGCCCTGGCGGACGAGCTGCCGGTGCTGCGCGTCGTCGACCACGGCGAGAACCGAGGCTACGGCGCGGCGCTGCGCTCCGGCTTCGCCGCCGCCCGCGGCGAGTGGGTCTTCTACACCGACGGCGACGGGCAGTACGACCCGTCCGAGATCGAGCAGCTGCTCGCGCATGTGTCGGACGACGTCGACGTCGTGCAGGGGTGGAAGCTCGGCCGCAACGACCACTGGGTCCGCGCGATCGTCGGCCGCACGTACCACCACGCGGTGCGCCTCGCGTTCCGCCTGCCGGTGCGTGACACCGATTGCGACTTCCGCCTGATTCGCGCGAGCGCGCTCGAGCGGATCGCGCTCCGGCATTCGAGCGGCGTCATCTGCGTCGAGCTGCTGCGCAAGCTCGACCGCGCCGGCGCCAGGTTCACCGAGGTCGGCGTGCACCACTTCGCACGCCCGTACGGCCGCTCGCAGTTCTTCCGCGTCGGCCGCGTCGCGCGCTCGCTGCTGGACGTGGCGCTGCTCTGGATGAACCTCGTCGTGCTCGGGCGTCGCGACGCCTGAGCGGGCGACGCAGCCCGGTCATGCGGCGCGACGAGTACGAGCGCATCGCGGCGGTGGAGGCCGCACACTGGTGGTACGCCGCGACGCGCGCGCTGCTCGAGCAGACGCTGGCGCCGCTCCTGCCCCGGGGCGCGCGGCTGCTCGACGCCGGCTGCGGACCGGGCGCCACGGGCAGCTGGCTCGCGCGCCACGGACGCCTCTTCGCCGCCGACGTCGAGCCGCTGGCGCTCGAGCTGCACCGCGCGCAGGGGCACTCGGCCCGGCTCGCCGCCGCGACGCTCGAGCACCTGCCCTTCGCCGACGCGAGCTTCGACGCCGCCCTCTGCGTGACCGTGCTCTACCACGAGCAGATCGCGGACCCGCGTCTCGCGGTGCGCGAGCTGGCGCGCGTCGTCCGACCGGGCGGCGTCGTCTGCCTGCTCGAGCCCGGCGTGCGTCGGCTGCGCCGCGCACACGACCGCATCACGCACACCGCACGCCGCTTCGCGCGCGCCGACCTGCGCGCGCTGCTCGCGGACGCCGGGCTCCGTCCGCTGCGCGTCACGGGCGCCTACGCGTTCCTCGTGCCGCCCGCGCTGCTCAAGGCCGCCGTCGAGCGCGAGGTGACCGCGAGCGACCTGGATACGGGACGCGGGATCGCCGGCGCGATCCTCGGCAGCGTCGCGGCGCTCGAGCGCCGCTGGCTGCGCACGCACGACCTCCCCGGCGGACTCTCGGTGCTGGGCCTCGGCATCAAGTAGTCCCGGGGCGCTGGAATCGCGGCTCGGGCTACGGCGTCGGCGTCGGGTCGGGTGTCGGGTCCGGCGTCGGCGTCGGGTCGGGTGTCGGGTCCGGCGTCGGGTCCGGCGTCGGCGTCGGCTCGGGTGTCGGATCCGGCGTCGGCGTCGGCTCGGGTGTGGGATCCGGCGTCGGCGTCGGCTCGGGTGTCGGGTCCGGCGACGGCGTCGGCTCGGGCGTGGGGTCCGGCGACGGCGTCGGCTCGGGTGTCGGGTCCGGCGTCGGCGTCGGTGTCGGCTCGGGTGTCGGGTCCGGCGTTGGCGTCGGCTCCGGCGTCGGCGTCGGCATCGGCGTCGGCTCGGGTGTCGGGTCCGGCGTCGGTGTCGGTGTCGGCTCGGGTGTCGGGGCTGGCGTCGGCGTCGGCGAGGCCGTGGGACCCGGCGTGGGCGACGGCGTCGGCACCAGCGTCGGCACGTTCTCCACGTAGTGCCCCTGGTCACCCATGCGAACGCCCATGGTCGCGAACTTGCGTCCGCCCGAGTCGAAGACGTCGACGCGCCGCACCTCGACGCGATCAGCCGGCGTGATCGCGAACTGCCTACCGGGACGTCCGTTGGGGCGCGACTTGCCGCTCTGTACGTCGAAGGTGATCGTCTCCACGACCCACGGGCCGCCATTCACCGAGAACTCGATCTCTGCGTAGTTGGCCGTGTTGTCGAGCCGCAGCCCGGTCGCGCGTGAGCGCAGCGCATCGAAGCCCACGGTCCACTTGCCCGTGCGCGTGAAGATGGTGTCCCCGCCGCGCGTGAAGCCGACGTCGCTCGTGGTGTCGACCACCCAGACGAGCGGTGACGAAACGACGTCGCGGCCGTGCGCGGCGAGGTCGCTGCCGAGCACGGCGACGGTCGCGCCGCTCGCGTCGATGACGTGCACGTTGCTGATCTCGAGCTTGTCCTGATCGCGCAATCCGGGCGCGATGCGCCACTCCGCGCTCGAGCTCTCGATCAGGTAGCTGATGGCCGGGGACGGGATACCGTTGATCCGGTAGTCGATGACCAGCCGGCCACCGATCGGATACCCGGGATAGTCGAGCTCGACGAAGCCGCCGCGGCTCGGCCGCAGGGTCAGATACCCGCCGCCGGTGCCTGTTCCCGCGACGCGCACCAGGTTCGTCTTGAGCTGCGCGCGATGCCCGCTCGCGGCCAGAGGAAGCAGGAGCACGGGCATCGCCACCGCGAACGCGGCGATGTGGCGTCCGAGTCGGGCCGGGAACGTCATGCCGATGCGTTACGTCAGACGCACGGACGTTGGCAACCGTTTTTCGGCCGAGGCGCCTACCCGGCCCGTCACCGACGCGCGTCAGCGACCGCGGTCGCGCGTGGCGCGGCGGCGCTCGGCATCACGATAGGCTGTCTCCGCGAAGCGTTCGCCGAAGGCCACCTCGCCCGGGCTCCGCCCGTCGACGTGGCCCATGATTCCCTTGTAGAGTCGGTAGCCAGCAGCTCGAGGACCCGATCGGGCAGCCGGGCCGCGACCTCCCGCGGGATGCCGAGGTACGGGTTCTGCTGCTGACGGACGAAGCCCGGGCAGTACTGGACGTTCACGCCGCAGCGCCACTTGTCCTGCGTCGTGTTGGCGCCCCCGCCGTGCCAGAGGCTGCCGTGGAACACCATCACGCTGCCGGCGGACATCGCGAGCATGCGGATGTCGAGGTCGCGCGGCGCGTCCGGGTCGCCCGGGGTCTGCGGCCAGACGTGCGAACCCGGTACGCACCAGGTGCCGCCGTTCTCGGGGGTGAAGTCGGTGAGCGCCCACATCGTCGTCACCATCATCGGCGCGTGCGGGCGCCTCAAGTGCTTCGACATGACGATGTCGTCGCCGTGCAGCGGCTGCGGATCCTCGCCGGGTCCGATGTCGATGGCGGTCATTCCGGAAAGCAGGCAGCCACGATCGAGCAGCCGCTCGACGAGCGGCAGGATCGACGGGTACGCGGGCATCTCGGCGAACACCGGATCCTTCGCGAGCAGGTTGTAGAGGCGGCGCGTCGCCTTGCCCTCGGCGGCGGTGTTGCGCGGCTCGACGCCGAGCTCGCGCTCGAGGCGGCGGATCGTGTCGCGGAGCCGCACCGTCAGGTCGGGCGCGACGGCGTCACGGACGATCGTGTAGCCGTCGCGCGCGATGCGCTCGAGGTGTCGCTCGAGGTCCTGCTCCGCCGTCTCTGCCGTGTGCACGGTGTCCCCCGGGAAGAGCCGTGACGATGCCGCCGCAGCGCGCCCGGCGCAAGCGCGAAGCGGGCTCGCTCGCATCCGGGCTTACGATCGCGCATGGTGCGAGGCCGATGTCCGAGCCGCTCGATAACGCCGTCTGGCAAGCGCTCACCGGGCCCCTCGCCCGCTTCGCGACCGGAACCCCGCCCGCGTTGCGCTTCCGCGAGGACGTCGCACCGTTCAGCGCGCTCCCGGACGCGGCCGGCGACGACGCATGGGGCGCGCTGCGCACGCTCGCCGGTCCGGGCGGCATGGCCGTGCTGTTCCGGCGCGGGCTCGGCGCTCCGTCCGGCTGGGAGACGCTCGCCACGATGCCGTGCGCGCAGATGACCTACGAGCGGCCGGAGCCGCCCGCGCCCACCGCGGCAGATTCGCCGATCGCGCTCGGGGAGAGCGACGGCGCGGACATGCTCGCGCTCGTTGCGGCGACCCGACCCGGACCGTTCGGGCCGCGCACGCACCAGCTCGGACGCTACGTCGGGGTACGCGACGACGGGCGCCTGGTCGCGATGGCGGGCGAACGCCTGCGCGTCACCGGAGCGACCGAGATCAGCGCGGTGCGCACCGATCCCGCCTTCCAGCGGCGCGGTCTCGCGGCCGCGCTCGTGACCGGGCTCGTCGTCGAGATCCTCGCGCGGCGAGCGGCCCTTCCTGCACGTCGCTGACGACAACCACGACGCGCGACGCTTGTACGAGGCCGTCGGCTTCACCGTGCGGGCGCGCGTCGACGCGCGGATCGTGCGGGCGCCGTCCTGAGCCGCGACGCTCGGGCGACGGCAGCGGTGCGCCCGCCGGCCGGGAAACCGGCGGCAACCGGCACGGTGAACCGCCGACGACGCGAAGCCGCGGCGCTACGCGCACCGCCGCCGCGATGCTACGACCCTGCCATGATTGCGCCCCTCTCGCGCCGCCACCTGCTGCGGCTGCTCGGCCTCGGCACCGTCGCGGCAAGCCTGCCCGCCTGCGGCGGCAGCGCGCGCAGCGGCGACGCCGGTCCCGTTCTCGTCGTCGGCGCCGGCTTCGCGGGCCTCACCGCCGCCGACGCGCTCCGCGCCGCCGGCCGCGACGTGATCGTGCTCGAAGGCCGCGACCGCGTCGGCGGCCGCATCTGGACGGCCGACTTCGGCGGAGCGCCGATCGACCTGGGCGCCGCCTGGATCCACGGCACGGAGGGCAACCCGGTCGCGGACCTCGCGCGCCGGCACGGCATCGGCTGGCAGCCCGCCGCGGTCGTCGACGCGACCATCGCTGCCTTCGACCCGCACACCGGACCCGTTTCGCTCGCCGACCTGGTGACCTACGTCGCGACGCCGCAAGCGGGCTTCGAGGCCGCGGTCGGCGAGCTGCGCGCAGTCCTTGGGCCCGGCGCCAGCGTCGCACGCGCGATCGACCTCTACGTCGATCGCCTCGGCCTCGCCGGGGCACCGCGACGGTGGGCGGACTTCGGACTCCGGCAGGCGACCGTCGAGCTGCTCTACGGCGGCCCTGCCGACCTCAGCTCACTCGACGCGATCTTCGAGGACTCGGAGTTCCCGGGCGGCGACCAGTTCCCGGACGGCGGCTACGCGCGCCTCGTCGACACGCTGGCGCGCGGGCTCGACGTGCGCGCCGGGGAGACCGTCGCGACGGTCCGCTGGGACGACGGCGGCGTCGAGGTCGAGACCTCGCGCGCGACCCACCGCGGCTCGCACGCGATCGTCACCGTGCCACTGGGGGTGCTCCGGGCAGGCGCGATTCGCTTCGATCCCGCGCTCCCGGCGCGCAAGCGCGAGGCGATCGCGCGCCTCGACATGGGCAACTTCGAGAAGGTCGTGCTGCGCTTCCCGCGCGCGTTCTGGCTCGACGCCGGGAACAACTCGACGATTTACTTCCCGGACACCCACGGCGAGTTCCCGGTCTTCTTCGACCTGTCGCGCTTCACCGGCCGGCCCGACCTGCTGTCGTTCTGCGGCGGTAGCTTCGCGCGCTCGATCGTCGATCGTGCCGACGACGAGATCGTCGACCGCGTGGTCGCGATCCTGCGCGAGATCCACGGCGGCGGCGTGCCCGCACCGGAGCTCGCGGTGCGGACCAACTGGCTCGCGGACCCGTTCGCGCGCGGCTCGTACTCCTACATCCCGGTCGGCGCCACGCCGGCCGACATGGACGCGCTCGGCGCGCCCGCCGGACCGCGACTGCTGTTCGCAGGTGAGGCGACGGTACCGGCGCACTACGGGACCGTCGCCGCGGCGATGATCTCCGGACTGCGCGAAGCGGATCGACTCCTGTAGGGACGAGGCGCGCCGACGCCCCCCCCGCGCGGCGTCGGCGCCCGGGGCCCCACTCCCCGCCGTCGCTTCGCTTGGACGCGGCGGGGGGCACACTCTTGCGCGCCTACCAGAGCTGGTCGGTGTATCTGTCGGTGCCGATCACCGTCGGCAGCCACGGCGACGCGAAGGCGACCTTCGCGAGGCCGGTCGCCTCGAGCGCCTTCGCGTAGTCGCGGAAGCGCTGCCAGCAGCTCGCGGCCGGCTCGTCGAGGAACCAGAGCTGCATGTCGAGGCGGTCGGTGTTCTCCACCTTCGGGATCGCCATCGGCGCGTCGCCCTGCGGGATCGGCGACCACGTCGAGCAGATCGCGGCGGGCGCCCCCTGCATGAAGCTCGGCAGGAACTCGTCACGCAGCCACGCGTCGAGCTTCTCCTGCGCGACGCCCTCGTTGCGCAGCACCGCGATCGTCGCGAGGCCCGGGAAACGATGGTCGAGCGCCAGCGGCAGCGGGACCGGATCGCCGTCGCGGTAGTACGCCCAGTCCACGTTGTACATCAGCGTGTGGACATGGGTGCGCTCGTTGAAGCCGCGGTCGTTCTTGTAGAGCCAGTGCGCCTGCTGGTTGCCCCACGCGCGCTGCTCGTCGAGCTTGCCCTCGTGGATCCAGTAGATCGCTACGTACGAGCCGGCCGCGACGCTTGGCTTCGCGATCGGGCTCTCGCCGGGGAAGCGCAGAGCCTTGAGATCGCGCGTCGCGACCCAGCGCGAGCCGGCGAAGAGCCACGGACCGACCATGCAGCCGGCATAGAAGTGGTCGCGCTCGTACCAGCGGTTGTACGCCACCTCGTGCCCGAGCAGCGGATCGACCATCGTGAGCAGCATGCTGCCGACCTGGACCGGATACTCTCTCATCTCGACTCGACCTCGCTCTCTGGCGCAGCGGCCCGACTCCCGCGCCCTCAGCGCAGCATGCGCCGGATGCCGGGAATGCCGAACGTCGCCTCGAACGGCGTCGAGGTCTTCTCGTCGACGACGCGGAAGCCGGCACTCTCGTAGGCGCGCTGCGCCGCGGCGTTGCCGATGAGCAGCGCGATCTGGGACTGCGCGTGGCCGCGCTCGGCGCCGCGCGCGAGGATCGCCTGCAGCAGCGCCTTGACGAGGCCCTTGCCGCGGTACGCGGGCTTCGTCGCGACCCACTCGACGACCCAGTCCTCCTCGGCCGCCTCGGGGATGCAGGTGAGAAACGGCAGGATGCGCTCCTGCATCGCGCCGGCCTGGAGGTCCGTCCAGCCGATCGCGCGGAACGCCTCGCCCATCGCCGCGAACAGCAGCTCGCCCGCGGTCACCGACGGGTTCTCGTAGCCCGAGAGCCCGGCCGCGGGCACGCCGTCGACCTCCGCGATCAGGAAGTTCGACCAGTGGCAGAACGAGCGCGCCTCGGCGCGGACGATCGTCTCGATCAGCGGCAGGCGCCACGTGTCCGGCCCGAGGAACGCGAGGTCCCAGAAGCCGTACGGCAGGTGCGAGCGTGCCGCCTCCTGCTGGATCCATGCGACGAACGGCGCGTCGGCCTCGGTTGCTGCGCGGATGGTGGTGCTCACCGGCTGGATCATGCACGACGTCGTCGCCTCCGCCAACCCGCGTGCGGGTGCCGCGCGATCACCGCGACGCTGCTAGGCTCCCCGCATGAGCGACACCGATCCCCGCATCCGGGACGCCATGCCCGCCGACCGCGACTTCCTCGTCGACTGCGCGCGCGCGATGGCGCGCGAGACCGAGCACCTCGAGCTCGACCTCGCGACGCTGCGCGCCGGCATCACCGCGCTGCTCGGCGACCCCGCGCGCGGCCGCGTCTTCGTCGCCGAGCTGGCGGGCGCCCCGACCGCGACGCTGATGCTCACCTGCGAGTGGAGCGACTGGCGCAACGGCTTCTTCTGGTGGATCCAGAGCGTCTACGTCGTCCCCGAGGCACGGCGGCGCGGTCTCTACCGCATGCTGCACGAGCACGTGCACGACCTCGCCGCGCGCACCGACGGCGTGTGCGGCTTGCGCCTCTACGTCGAGCGCGAGAACCACGACGCGCAGGCGACCTACCGGCGGATGGGAATGACGGAGACGCACTACCGGCTCTACGAGCAGGCGGTACGCGGGAGCTGACGCGGAGGCCGCTCTCGGTCGGCCGAGATCGGCGAGGCGGCCGCTGGTCGTGTCGACCGCCCCCGGCGGCCGTGCTTTACAGCCGACATGGAGCCGCTGAGCCTCGAGACGCTGCGCCGCATCGACCGGGCGCACCATCTGCACCCCTTCACCGACCACGCCGACCTGCAGCGCCTCGGCACACGCATCATCCGCTCTGCGTCGGGCTGCACGGTGATCGACGAGCACGACCGGCCACTGCTCGACGCGCTCGCAGGGCTCTGGTGCGTGAACGTGGGCTACGGCCGGCGCGAGATCGCGGACGCCGTCCACCGGCAGATGACGGCCGTCGCGTACTACCCGTCGTTCTTCAACACGACGACCGAGCCGACGATCCTGCTCGCCGGCAAGCTCGCGCAGCTCGCGCCGAAGGGCCTCGGGCACGCGTTCTTCTCGAACTCCGGCTCCGAGGCGAACGAGTCCGCGCTGAAGCTGATCCGCGCCTACCAGAAGCTCCGCGGCGCGCGCAGCAAGCAGAAGATCGTGACGCGCTCGTTCGCGTATCATGGCGTCACGCTGGCGACGACCAGCATGACCGGGCTCCCCGCGTGCACCGAGCCCTTCGACCTGCCGCTGCGCGGCTTCGTCCAGGTACCCGGGCCGTACGCCTACGGCGCGAACGACGGCCGGACGCTCGAGCAGTACGCCGAGCACTGCCTCGCCGAGACCGAGCGCATCCTGCTCCGCGAAGGTCCCGACACGATCGCGGCGCTGTTCGCGGAGCCGGTCCAGGGCGCGGGTGGCGTGATCGTGCCGCCACCGGGCTACCTGCGCGCGCTGCGCGATCTCTGCCGCCGGCACGACATCCTGTTCGTGGCCGACGAGGTGATCACCGCCTTCGGGCGCCTCGGCGCGTGGTTCGCGTCCGATCTGTGGAACCTCGAGCCGGATCTGCTGGTCACCGCGAAGGGCATCACCAGCGGCTACCTGCCGCTCGGCGCCACGCTGGTGCGCGACGAGATCGCCGACGTGCTCATGCGGGGCGGCTACCTCGCGCACGGCTACACCTACTCGGGACACCCCGCCGCGACCGCAGCAGCACTCGCGAACCTGGAGATCATCGAGCGCGAGAAGCTCGTCGAGCGCGCGCGCGACGACGTCGGTCCGTATCTCCAGAAGAAGCTGCAAGCGCTCGCCGGGCACCCGGCCGTCGCGGAGGTGCGCGGCTGCGGCCTGATCGGCGCGCTCGAGGTCGTGCCGCGCGGCGGCCGCGCGGAGCTCACGCCGACGACGCTGCTCGGCGTGCAGGCCGCCGGCTTGATCCGCGAGGAAGGCGTCGTCGTGCGCGGCATCCGCGACCTGGTCGCGCTGGCGCCGCCGCTGGTGGTGACGCACGAGGAGGTGGACGCGATCTTCGCCGCGGTCGAGCGGGGGCTGGATCGGCTCTGGGGGTGATCGGGGAAGCGGCTCGTGTCGAGCGGCGCGCCGACGAGGAGCCGCCACCCGCGACCAGGCCCACCCTGCCCCGGGCGCACCGGGGCACCACGGCTCACCGGGAGGAGACTGCCAAGCCGGCCGAGGGGCTGGTCGGCGCGCGCGACCGCGCACCGAAGCGGGCAAACGCCATGATGGCCGACGTGGGCCTCATGCGCTCGACGCCGAGCAAGTCGGCCCCCTCCTCCTCGCGCCGGCGTTGCGCGTTCACGACGCGCTTGACGACCTCGAGCCCGTGGGCTCGGGTCGGTCGAGCCGGCTGCGGCGAGGAAGCACAAAGCCGCGATTCGTATCGATGAGGACGGGCTGCCCCTCCGCGACCGCGGACCGGCGGCATGCCGGTCCGCGGTCACCGGATCAGAACAGCTTCTCGAGGAACGCGAAGTCGCGCAGCCGCCGCCCGGTGATGCTGCGCTCGGCCGTGAGCGGGCTCACGGTCGCGAAGCCCACCGGAAGCGTCGCGACGTCGGTGGCGCCGGGCGCCGCCGTGCTTGCGCAGTTGTGCGAGAACGGGTTCACCACGCTGGTCGACGGCTGGAAGGTCTTCGTCGTGCCGTCGTCGCCGGTCAGCGTGTAGCCGTTGAGCGTCGTGCCGCGGCCGGTCGCGACCACACGCACGCCGCGCACCGAGGTGCCGGTGGCGCAGGTCGGAAAGTTGATGTTGAGCACGATCGCGCGCTTCGGATCGTCGCGCTCGAGCATCCTGCGACGGAACGTCACCTTGGTGCGGTACGCCTCGACGACCTTGGCGGCGTAGTCCGCCGCGGCTGCGAAGTTCGCCGGCGTCAAGGTGAAGCCGGCGCTCACCGCGATCGCCGGCACGCCGAGGCGTGCAGCCCAGGTCGCGGCGCCGACCGTACCCGACAGCGGCGTCACCTCGGCGCTCAGGTTCTGGCCCTGGTTGATGCCCGAGACCACGAGATCCGGCGGATCCGACGCGAGCTGGTGGCGGAGCGCCCACAGCGTGGTGTCCCCGGGGAAGCCGCCTACCGCGGTCGCGGGATGGCCGCTCGCGGTGGTTGCCGCCGTCGTCGTGATCGGCGTCGTGAGGTTGGCCTGCTCGCCCGTGCCACTCGAGTTCGCAGCCGGCGCGATCACCGTCACGGCGAGGTTCGGGTTCGCGGTCAGCGCGTTCACCAGCGCGTCGATGCCCAGCGCGGCGACGCCGTCGTCGTTGGTGACCAGGACCTTCAGCGGCGACGGATCGGCCGCGTGAGCGGCGGAGACCTGGACGGCGAGCAGTGCCGCCAGCAGCGAGATGCGTCGGATCATGGCTCCCTCCGGGCGGCGATACCGCGCCGCATGCCCTATTTTCGGTACGCCCCGTAGCGGTATTCGCGGGGGCTGGTCAAGACGTTTTTCGCATGCCGCGCCGTGTTAGGGCGGGCACCATGACCGAGACATCCACGCGACCGAAGCGAGGCCGGCGCCGCGACCCCCGGCTCGACGACGCCGTCCTGATCGCGACACGCCGCCTGCTGAACCGGCTGGGCTACGGCGCGCTCACCATCGAGGCCATCGCGCGCGAGGCCGGCGTGCACCGACCCGCCATCTACCGGCGCTGGAAGACCAAGGCCGAGATCGTGCACGACGCGGTCTACCCGCAGGACCTGGCGGCGCCCGACTTCACGCCGAGCGGCGACTTCGCAGCCGACCTGCGCCTCGTCGCGCGCGATGCGATCGCGCTGTTCTCGCGGCGCGAGGTGCTGGCCGCGGTGCCCGGCATGATGGCCGACCGCCACGCCGACGCGCGGCTGCAGCGCCGCCTGCGCCTGCGCATCGAGGCCGAGGCGCGCGCGGCCTTCGCAGCCTTCCTGGCCGACGCGGTCGCGCGCGGCGACGCGCGCAAGCCGGTGGACCCCGACGTCCTGCTCGACGCCCTCGCCGGCACCGTGCTGATGCGCGTCGCGACGCGCGGCCGGGAAGCGCTCGTGGGCCTCGAGGACGAGCTCACGTTGCTGCTGCAGCGCGCGACGGGGGCGCGCGAGACCACGCGCGGACCGCAGCCGCGCGCGCGCGCGGCACGTCGGAGCGGCACGTCGGAGCGGCACGGTCTGACCGGCAAACGGGCCTCGCCGGCGACGAGGGACGGAACCGGCAGAGCGTTCCAGCCTTCTGCGCGGGCTACTCGCCCTGCCCGAGCGAGTAGCCGCGCTCGCCATCGAAGAGGTAGAGCTGCTCCGTCTTGACGACCTCGAGCCCGGCTGCGTCGAGCCGGCCAAGGATCTCCAGGACACGAGAGAATGCGATCGGCCCCGGTGCCACGAAGCGGCAGCGCCAGTGGTCGGTCTTGAACGTCTCGGGCAGGCCATCCGGCCAGACCTTGACGCCGCGGTTGGTGATCATCGCGAGTGGCAGCGCGTCGCCGACGGCCGCACGGATGCGCTCGGCAAGGACGTCGGGCGCGCGGCCTGCGTCGGACCAGTCGAGAAAGACGTCCACCCCGACGAGTTCCTTGAGGGAGGAAGCGGTGGGGGGCACGGAGATCTGGACGCCGCCCGCCGCGTAACGCACCGGCTCGAGCTGCCGGGGGCGCTCGCCGAGCCGCTCGATCACCGCCCGGGCGAACGCCTGCGTACCCACCTGCGCGCGACTCAGGCCGTGGCGGTAGACGTCGGGCGTGTGGATGCCATCCTCGAGCGTCCGCAGCCAGGCGTTCTTCACCAGCTCGGCGACCTGCGCACAGCCGACGTGCACCAGCATCTGCGTCGCTGCGACGAGCAATCCGGACGGGTTGGCGACGTCGCGCCCCGCGATGTCCGGTGCGGAGCCGTGTACCGCCTCGAACATCGCGAATTCCGGTCCGATGTTCGCCGAGCCCGCAAGGCCGACCGAACCCGCGATCTGCGCTGCGATGTCGGACAGGATGTCGCCGTAGAGGTTGAGGGTCACCACCACGTCGAGGCGCTCCGGCTGCGCGGCCATGCGTGCCGCGCCGATGTCGATGATCTGGTGCTCGGCCTCGATGTCCGGGTACTCGCTCGCAACCTCGTCGAACACGCGGTGGAACAGCCCGTCGGTGAGCTTCATGATGTTGTCCTTGGTCATGCACGTCACCTTGCGCCGACCGTACGCACGCGCGTACGCGAACGCGTAACGTACGATGCGCTCGCATCCCGGCCGGGTGACGAGCTTCAGGACCTGAACCACCTCGCGCGTCTGCCGGTGCTCGATTCCGGCGTAGAGATCCTCCTCGTTCTCGCGGATGATCACCAGGTTCATCCCCGGGTGCTTCGATGCGACGAAAGGCGCGTACGCCTTCGCTGGCCTCACGTTCGCGAACAGGTTGAGCTACTTGCGCAACGTCACGTTGAGGCTCTTGTAGCCCTGCCCCGACGGCGTGGTGATGGGCGCCTTCAGCAGCACGCGGTTCCCGCGGATGGTCTCCCATACGTTCGCGGGGATGCCCGAGGCGACGCCCTGCCGATAGACCCGCTCTCCGACCTCGACGGAGTCGAAGCGCAGCGGCGCCCGGGCAGCGTCCAGCACCCGCAGGGTGGCCTCCATGATCTCCGGCCCGATGCCGTCACCCGATGCAACGGTGACGGCCATCGGCGCCGAACCCCCGACGCTGGTTGCCCCCGTGGCCGAGCTCGAGCCTGCCATCGTCCGGTCCTCCTTCATACGCTCACCCGTTGACGTGATGGCCGCCGTCGACGTGGCGGATCTCGCCGGTGACCAGCAGCTCCGGGCGCATGAGGTGCACGACCTCGTGCGCGAGCGACACCGGGTCCGCGTTGCCGAGCGGGGCGCGCCGCTCGGCAACCGCCACGGCCTGGTCGAGTCCGGGAATCGCACCACCCGCCCGGCTCTTGTTCCAGGGCGAGAAGCGCACCGCGTTCACCCGGATTGCGTGCGTCGGACCGAGCTCCGCCGCGAGCTCGCGCACCATGCGCTCGAGGGCGGCCTTCGCGACGCCGATGTTGCGGTACGGGTGCGACATCACAGGCTCGGCGCCGAGGTAGCTCAGCGCGACGACCGAAGCGCCGTGCCGCAGAACCCCACGCTGCAGCAGCGCACGCACGAGTGCGAGCAGCGAGTAGGTCGAGACGTTCATGCAATCCATGAACTCGTCGCGTGTGACGTCGAGCAGCGGCTTCGCCGCGCCGCTGCGAATGGTGCGGTCCATGGCGATCGCGTGCACGATCCCGTCGAGCTCGAGCCCGCGCTCCCGCAGCGTCGCCGGCAGGTCGTCGATGCTGCCGTCGAGCGCCGCGTCGACCACCAGCGCGGGGACGTCCGCGCCGAGGTGCTCGTGCACGGTGCCCTCGAAGAGGCCCTGAGCCTCGCCGAGGTAGCGCCTGGCCGCGACCGAGAGCTCCCCGTGGCGGGGGGTCGGTCCGACGCCCGTGCACACGACCTCTGCCCCGCAGGCGCGAACGGCGCGAGCGATCGGCAGCGCCAGCGAGGATGCGTCCGCGATCCCGGTCACGAGGACGCGCCTTCCGGCGAGCGGGGCGGCGATCGCGTTCATGCGTACCACTCGCCGCCCGCGACCTCGACCATCGGCGGCTGCGGGATCGCGGCACGGGCTGCGAGGTCCTGCCGGGCGGCCTGGACCGCAAGGCAGTCGGCGAGCGCGGCTCCGCGCGCCCCGCCCGACATCGCCTGCACGTGCGGTGCGCCCCTCCCGCGCGTCGTCAGTGGGCCGGCGATGCGCGTCCTGGCGCGCCACGTGTTCCCGATCATCGTCGTCTCCCGAGTGCGCCCCAATACCGCATGGAGCCGACCTTAACCCGACATTGATTTCGCGTTAACTGTTTCACGTGACCGGGTACGGAGCACTGGAGTTTTCCGGTGCATGAGCACGTAGAGTTGTCCGCCCTGCAGGCTACGTGCGCGGATGGAAGGACACCGCCGCGCCGCAGCCCGAGAGGCAGGCGACGACGAAGAAGGAAGTGATGCTCGAGGCGATCGAGGGCCGGATCACGTGGGTCCGGGCGGCCACATCCTCGGGATCACGGCGCGCAAAATGCACCAGATCAAGACGCGCGACGGGAGTTCGGCTTTGGTGCGCTGCGCGACCACCGCGCCGGCCAGCCGCGGCGACGGCGGATCCCACTGGCCACGGTGGAGAAGCTGCTGGCGTAGCGGCGCACGGACTACGCCGACTTCTCCGTGCGCCACTTCTGGGAGCATGCCACCGAGCGCCACGGCCTGGGGCAGGCGTACACATGGACGCTACTGACGTTGCAGGCCGCCGGGCTGGCCGAGAAGGCCCCGGCGCGGGGCAAGTACCGGCGTGAGGTGGTTCCCCTCTCTGAACCTGGACACGGCCGAGGCCCCTGGTCCAGGTTCAGAGGGGGACCACAGCAATCGAAGCTTCGCCGTGCGCGAAGGGGGGAAGGCTGCGTGCTGATGCCGACGACGGCTCGTGCGCCATCATGGAAGGCAGTACGAAGCCGGCGTCTGTCATGACGTCAGCGTTCTCGGACGTCGCGAGCCTGGCTCCACTCCGCAAACGCACCCGAAGTCGGGTGCGCTGCCGCAGGATGCCGGTGGGCGCTTCCTCTCGCACCTCCTGGCCGACACGGAGGATACCCGGACCACGCTCTTCAAGCGGCCGGGCAAGACCTACCAGGTCGCCAAGCTGGTGCTGCCTTCAGGACAGACGTCATCCGCCTGCGGTATCGGGCATGCGGCCATGGGGCCTTTCTGCTGCTCGCCGGATCAGGAGGTCCATATCGACCTAAGCTTCCATCAGGATCTACAGAGCCGCTTTCGTGCGCCGGGCGATTTCAATCAGGCCCATGTCATGGCCGGCGTTGAGTCTGCTCCGACCTATTGCGCGATCTTGGTGTAGGCGTCGATCACTTCCGGCGGCGCCTGAACCAGCTCGATCAGCACGCCCTCGCCGCCGATCGGTGAGGCCTCGTTCGCCTTCGGGTGAATGAAGGTGACGTCGAATCCGGCAGCGCCCTTGCGGATACCCCCGGGGGCGAAGCGAACGCCCTGGGATGTCAGCCATTCGACGGCGACGGGCAGGTCGTCCACCCACAAGCCGATGTGATTGAGCGGCGTCTCGTGCACAGCGGGCTTCTTGGCGGGATCGACCGGTTGCATCAGGTCGACCTCGACCTTGAACGGTCCGCTGCCCATGGCCGCGATGTCCTCGTCCACGTTTTCCCGTTCGCTCCTGAAGTTGCCCGTCAGGCCGAGGCCGAACATGTCGACCCACAGCTTGCGCAGACGCATCTTGTCCGGGCCACCAATGGCAATCTGCTGCAAACCGAGAACGCGAAACGGTCGAGTGCTCATGTCTTCCTCCTTGTGCGTCGCATGGACGGATTACGTTCGGCAATGTTCTAGCAACCTGTCGCACTTGAAGCTGATCTGCTGCCCGCTCGTCAGGACAGCGCCGGCTGTTCCGCCCGTGACGAGGCCCAGGTGCCCATCCACCGTCACAAGGTCTCCATCGCGAAGCTGCTCCATCGCGCGCGATCCCGTCGACACACGGGATTCCCGTTTCACGCGCGACGATGGCCTCGTGAATCAGCATGCCGCCTCGCCGATCCACGACGGCAGCCGCCAGTGGTACCAGGTGGGTCATCGTCGGCTGATTCGCTTCGCACACCAGCACGTTGCCGGCCCGGAACCTCCCGATGTCCGCGAGCCTGGGTCCACTCCGCGAACGCGCCCAGACGTCGGCTTACGACCTCGAGAAGTCGAAGGAGGCGGGGATCGCCGAGATCGGCCGAAAGACGTGCAGACACATTCTCACACTGGCGGTGACCCACGGATGCGCGCAGCCGCGCGAGCGGCCCACGGGACCGCCGGCTCTACCGCTCGAATGCGAGCCCGCCAAACCCCGGGTTCGAGGTTGCGCGCGAGATCACGACGTCGGTCGGCACGACTCCTGCCCCGGCACGGTTCCCGATCGTGCCAGCCGTGAACTTGACGACTGCGGACAGATTGCTGCCGAGATCGCCCCTCTGGGAGTTGACGAACAAGTTGCCCTCCTGATCGAACGCGATGCCACCGGGCTTGCGCACGCCCGCCGCGCCGTTGATGTCGGTGCCGAAGACGGACACGAGATCAGTGTCGTCCACTCCGGTCACCGAGAGCTGCGTCCCCAACAACTCACCGTCCGCGCCGCGGGTCACGATCACGCCCCAGTTCGTCGTCGCGGCGATGAGCGGCGCTCCGGCGCCGATGCCGATGCCGATGCCATCCCGGAAACTGACGGAGATGAGCTGGTTGCCGGCGTCTTCGACGGGCGCGAGGGTCTCGGGCCTGTAGTATGTCGCGAGCACGAGGGAAGTGGGCTGGATTCTCTGATAGATGACCCCCTGCCCATCGACGAGTGCG
>Ga0172362_10000460_pt1 | contig 32978 bp, 26 predicted proteins | sample LakKivs1_kivu2a2_FD_114534 | JGI IMG/M metagenome (GOLD analysis project Ga0172362, IMG submission 114534) | Sediment microbial communities from Lake Kivu, Rwanda - Sediment s1_kivu2a2 | ecosystem: Environmental > Aquatic > Freshwater > Lake > Sediment | place: Rwanda: Western Province, Lake... | reverse complement strand
TGACCCGTTTTTGCTAATGCGCGTTCAAACAATGCACGATGTCCTGCATGCCAGGGTTGCCAGCGACCCAACATTTGTACTGTTTCTTTTTGCCAATCGAATACAGGTCTACGTTTATTCTTTATGATATGATCTGCTACAAAGCTTGCCCATACTTCGGCATTTTGTTCAGTGATACGGAAATCATAAAACTCCGGTGGAGTGAATACTCTATTAGTATCTTCAAACCTACCGCGATCTATAGTATCCATCCATATTATCCAATCAGGTTTATATAGATTTCTCATCTCAGGCAAGGGACATACGAAGTCTGCCATGACAAAATCCGCAAGACTTGCTGCTGCTATATCTTGCATTCTAGTAGCTTGACGCAATCTTCCATCATGACTGAAATCCCAATCATTTGCCATCTTTCTTATACGGTCAGCATTTAACCAATCGGCTGTTACCCCGATTATTGACTCAAGTTCTTTCTTTAGTTGCTCGGCAAAATAAGTCTTGCCTGCACCCGGTAATCCCATGATCAATATTTTTGTTGCTTGTTTCATACTATTTCCTTAATAATGGAGGTTTGCCCGCTCTGCTTATCTTCCAGCCAAAAGCTTTTGCATTTTTCTTTATGCTGTTCGGAGTTACATCTACGGTCAATGCTGTCTTAAATCTTGGATCATTCTTTTCTTTAGCACTTGGTATATAACCGCTTGCTTCTTTTACAGTTCCTGTTTTCTGTAGTAAAAACGGTGTATCATCTGAACTTAGTATTACTGACGTAACAGGTTTAGGAATACTATTAGCACTAACTTGCTTGTATCCAAACTTACTAGCAAAACGATCCACGAAAGTTTGATATAGTTTTACGCGGCCAGGTTCTTTCGCTCCAAACAATATATACTCAGGTCGTTCGTCGCTTAGATATTGTTTGATTGTTTCTAATAGTGTAGCAAATACAGTATATTGATCTCCTGCATTATCGATATCGAAATCATCTTCCCCGCGACCAACCGCTCTACTAAATTCTATTGCAGTCAAATCATAGTTTGGAAAATTATAAAAGTTGTATTTTAGTATATTCTTATTTTTATCTTGTGTGGCTGCAGTATGAACAGTATACTTTTTATCATTGTAAAAGTCTAACTCAACATCCTCTTTACTCCAATATATGTTTTTAGCAGCACTATCCTTATCTAATATTTCATCGATGCTTAACTTTTCGCTATGCAGTTTATTTTTCAAATCATATAACGCTTTGATAGCGCCTTGGCTTCTTGCTGCTTTGTAGGCTAAGTTTTCTGGGCTAAACTCTCCGCCATGACTCAATCCTGCTTGCCTATATCTTTTTATGACATCTAAGACTTTATCCAATCTATCTTGATCTTGTGTCTGTAAAGCTGTGTCAATCAAATCACTAAGTTTTTCGTACTTGAGCCTAGTAGCTATCTGATCAAAGTTTGCTCTACGTTTAGTAGGCATTTTTATCCAGTCATTTTTTAATACGCTATATTCTCCTAAACTAAAATGTTTTTGATTTGAGTCTTGTACATAAAGTTCTACAGGAATACCCCTGACTGTTATTTCATGTTCATCATTATAGAGTTTTTTCTTAGCATCAAATAACTCTCTATAGACTTCATCATTTGAAAGTTGTGTCATATCAACTAATATATGTAAATCAAGATCGCTTTTGTCTGTATAACTATATGCTGCGTTGCTTCCAGATATAGTGATATCTTCGATTTTAGGTAATCCTATTCCTAGATATGTTATAAAGTCCTTTGCGATAAGCATGAGTTGCTCACGGACTTCAGGATCCATCTTATAATCAGAAAATATTTTAGGATTAAGCTCGTTATGAAACTTGACAGCATCACTGAGCTTAAAACTTTCTAGTTCGTTGATATCCATATGTGTATTTAGTTGATAAAAAGGTAGGGACATAAGTCCCTACCCTGACTATTATTTAATAAGGGTGTCACCCCCATCTAGTGTGCCCTTAGGCTGCTAGAGCAAATGTTTCATCATTTGCGGTTACTTTGATTTATGCTGATTACGTCAGTCATCTTTCGGACTGTCTGCTTGGCTACTACTTGCCCTGTCGAAACTATTCATCCCCAATGTACGTTCTTTTGGAACTGCGCCCCAACCTACGCTTCTACTCCATTCACGTTCTGTATAAAACAGATTACGTGGCATATAATCAAGTGTATTGGTGGAGATGGCGGGATTCGCACCCGCGTCCAGAACATCTTTCCCCTCACTTCCTACAGTCATATCAACCTCTACGCATAAAAAATTCCATATGCTACACACCATGCCTCTAGTGCTAGTCTATAGATCAGATGACTAGCGATATAAGCACCTACTGCTGCTACACAAACTTTTAACAGTGTATCCGAATATGTCATGTTATTATTTATACAGCTTGTGAAGCTTATAAAAGTTATGGTTAGCTTTAGGATATACATAGAGTAATAGAGTATGATAAAAACTATCTCCTATTAAACTAAAAGTATTGAGTTGCTTATCTATAGTTTCTTTCATTGTAGGGCTATAAAATAAAAAATTCTTACCTATTTCTATAGCCCTCAATCTATTAAACTCTAGTTTTTTTGATATTATTTCGTATAAATCTGTATAATCACCGGGAGTCAATTTATTAAGCTTTATGAAATTTTTTAATAGTTCGGTAAATCTTTCTGTTCTATTTTGTATGATATCAAAACTATAGTCAAAAATTTCATCATATAATAAAAACCCTAAATCAGTCAAAAACTTATGGAATCCCGGCGCGGTCGCTACTAAAAAAGGTTTTTTTAAAAATAAAGGGACAGCAGTTTTCTCAGTTAAAAATATAGATTGGTCTGTAGTTTCACTAACTAGCTGCGCAAAGCAATCAAAATACTGTTTAGGTAAATCTAATCCCGAGTGGTTGGCAACACCAGATGCATCCTCTCCATCAATTGCCAACTTTTTAGGTATCCAGTATTTAAAAGAATAAGGATTAATTTCAGGCAATTTTAATAGTTGATTATTCCACGAAATAATATTTTTTTCAAAAAGATCATATTTATAAACTAAATCGATCATTTCTTGGCGTGCTGCTCTAGTCCTACTATTTAAACTTATAAATGTATGATTAAAGTTTTTATTATTATATAAACGTACATAGTTAGTCATGCGCAACATATTTTGATAAAACCTACAGTAAACTACGGTTAAAAAAGTAGTTGGATTATATTCATAGGTTACTTCATTTTCATATGGCACAGTTGATAAAAACTTGTTTGCTCCCGTAATAGCTATGAGCTTTTTATTTTGCGAGTTTGCAGTTTCTACCATTATTGGAAACCCTGCCGCGTTATAAACATCCCATTCTGTTGATCCGTATACTACGAACTTATTATACTTAGAGGCATTTTGTTTTATAAGTTGCGCTCTGCCGAAAGTAATCAAGTGATTATCATGAGTTATAGATCCTATCATACAAACATATTTATAAGATTGCTTCGGCTTGGATTCGAACCTTGTCCTAGTCTTGTCGATCTGCACTTCCCACAGTACTGACCGAAGCCTTTTTCTGGTTTATCTCAGCACCTGCACTGTGCGTTGATCCTCAAACTAAGCCATCGCTATGCGACAAACACTACTCCAGAAGGTCGTGCGGCTGTGAGATTATTTATACTTTTACTCAAGAGGTAGTTCAATAAGTTTGTTTTCACGATCAAGATATTTCATCTCAATCTTGACTGGATGGAAGTCACGTAGTGCTTCCACTACATCATAAGGGTCAAGATATCCGCAAGTGTAAACGTCTAGTTGTACCAATGCAGGCTTATCTTCATCCCAGATATGTAATGCGATATGACTTGTCTCAATAATGGCTACAGCAGTAAGACCGCGATTGCCTTCTACGTTGAGATATTTGGCGAATGGGCCCATCATGACTTTCATGCCGATCTTATCTACAAGTTTATTCATCCATTCAATAGCAACGTTTTCGTCTGTAATAGGACGTCCAACTTCTGCGCGAATGATTAAGTGTTTGTGTACCACTGCCATGTTGTTATTTATATCTCTCTATTTCTTGTACTAACTTGTCATATATTATACGATTTCCTGTCTCGCTGAAATGATTAATTTTCCCAGAATGCTGTGGAGCCATATATAAAAAGTTTAAAGAAGAAGATTTCTTATGGAAGTTGTCTATAACTATAACATGTTTCTTTTTAAGTTTGATATCAATCTCTTTTCTATATAACCAATACGTAGTGTTGAAATACTCATCATCAAAATGATACGTAAAAAAATCGTAGGCAGCCTTTAGTGCCCTATTAAGTATATTACGTAATCTAAATCTATGATAACGTATATCGTTGTATATCATATCAGCATTTTTATGAAGTTTATCATATACATGTATAGGATGATTTCTAGTGTGTACCCTATATGGGCTAGTATGACTTATGATTATCGTATCGTACTTTGACAAGTCAATAGACATAATCTGTTTATAAATCTTATATTCGCCTACCCCAGCCTGGGCTACATTAGTAACATCATACTTTTCTTGTAACAGATTAGGCCAGCCTTTGTAGTCATCGTATTTCACCGACCAGTCAGCAGCAAAACTATCTCCCAATATTAATATTTTTTTCATAGAATAGTTTAAGTAGTCCGTCAGCAATCTCTCTGTGCGATGCTATGCCGTAATGAAAATATTGATCCCTGCCTACATCCCGTAGTTTAAACATAGTATAGATGATCGGCAACTTAGTGACTTTCTTAATATACAACGTATATAACTCATGACGCAAGCTAAATGGATCTAAAAAGACATGTATGAGTTGGGTGTCACCTTTGCTTGCTTCAAGCAACTTGATTTTATCAAGGCAATACTTTACGTCTTGCATGTCAGGACTATTCATATCTATTCTCACAAACATTTTTTTAAACACAGTCAATGCTTGAGCGCCTAGATTATGTATACCTGCTTTGCGTCTACGCTCTTCGTGTCCGCTGTTTCTGTGTATCCAAGTCCAGGATATGATTAGGGTTTTAGGTCGAAGTTCTTTCATCAACCTTAATGCAATATCAACGTTTTCATCATAACCATTTCCTGGAGTTGCGATATTAATAGTTCTTACACCTGTTTCTCTTTCTAACACTTTATACCAGCTATCATGATAAGGTATTCCTGCTCCCATGCCGCTGCTGTCCCCCAGACACCATACAACATCACGTAACTTATCATCATCAGGCCATTCTTCATCACGAAAGCCTCTGCTGTTAAAGTTATATTTTACTTCATAAGGATATTCAAAAAATGGTTTCATGTCAAAGTTGAAGGTCTTGATAGTGTAGGGATTTTCTGGATCATCTGTCCCTATGTAATCGAGCGTTTGTCCCGCATACTCTGTTTTCAACCACGGTAATATCATTTGTACTTCTTTCTATAATATTTCTGTAACCATGCCCATTCGTATGAAAGTTTAAGCTTATCGATGTCACCGCTTACGCTATCATAATATTCAACAGCATCATTAGCGCCCTGCAAACAACTTTCAGCATATTTTCCTTCTGCCTTGTTCGACCAAACCTCTAGTCGTTTTTGACTTATATCTTCATAGTCGCTCTTGAGTTTGATCACTTCTCTAAAGGCCGTACGCCAAGTGCTATATGCATCAGTATTAAATGTTGCTATACCAGATAATATTGCTACTGTCTCATGAGGATCATCAAGGGTGAAATCTAATCCTAGACCTGTATTAGCAAGGGTCAACTTCTTATTATATGCGATCATACCTTGGTGACCATATTCCAATCCATTAATTGGATTCTTAGCATGGAATATGTAATGCTTGGGAATCTGCAATCGATCTGGCTGCCATCCCCAGTCAAACTTAGGGTTCACTTTAAGTTTAGCAAATACAGTAAATGCCCAAGGTGTATTGCTGGCAGTGACTGCAGCGTGATACGCGGCTACACGACCATCAATCCCATCTATTCTTGTTATGCGGTTCTTTAATCCTTTAGTGACAGAAAGCAAGTGTTCATAGTTTTCTTCCGCACATTTTTCACCGTTGCTCAGAAATACGATGTCGAGCGGCTTACTACCTGCTAACTTGCTTGCTGTCTTTATATATGGGTAATCGTATAGTTGATCTTTTACATAATCTTTAGCTTCTCTAGGAACAATGATGCGTGTACCACCTGTGCTAGTGATCATGATATTCTTAGTTTCTTCTGTCCATAAACTCATAGGTTCAGTATCAGCAGCTTCAACTTCTTCTGTCATAAAGATAGCATATGGAAATTCAAAATCTTCTTTTATGCTTGACATATGTGTGTCATCTTCTGTGTATATCACAGGGGCAGGAAGTCTGTGGACATTAAACTGATTAGAATAGTTGACTTTATGATACGCTTGTAGTGTATCTATACTGTCTATTATCTCTAATGTTTTGTTTACATCTATTAAGAAAGTATCACCGAATTTTTGTCTACCGGTGGCAAATACATGTAGATTGTCTTTTGCAAATGGATCACATATATAACTAAAGTCAAAACTATTATAGTTGCATATGCTACTGCATATCCATATATAATGTTCCTTTTTAGGATTCATTCCTTTGACTAGTGTTTTTAATGTATCAAAATAGCTATCTTTATAAGGTACTACGTTTACTGTCTTACCATTAGCTTTTCCTTCAAGCATTTTCTTAACGCTTATTGTCTCACGATTTCCATGATCTATGAGTATAATATCATAAAGATTGTTGGTAGCTTTAGCCTTTCTGTCTTTTACAAAGTTTAAGTTACTTAGATGTTCAATGATCTTGATCCACTTGGTATCTGTAGGGAAAGACTCACGATTGACCATGAATGTTGTACCCCAATGACTCCATTGTGTACCGAACACATGCACCATCTTTGCTTGCCATGGGTTAGGATAATAGTCAAAGTTAAAGTTTGTATAATCTAACTCACTGTTTAATATCCAGCACAGATTAGTGCTAGCACGGTTAATACAACGATTAATAGTATCTACCCAGCTATTTAAATATCTTGTCTTTTGTATCTTGTCTCCATATCTGGCTTTGAGTTTATTGAATCTATCGTTAGATTCAGTATTGCCTTTATCTACAAAGAACATATCTACGATGACTTTAAGTTTAGCGTCTTTATCCTCAACATAGTTTAAGTCTCTGTTCCCCCTAGCCCATTGAGGTCCATTGACAAAGTATGTCTGCGTATTGATATTATCTGCGCTACCGAAAGCATGAACATATCTTGCTTGTTCGATGCTTGGGCGCCAGTTAAAATCAAACTCTGTATAATCAATATCAGGGTTTAGTGCCCAGAACAACTCGTCAGTATGCTCATTAGCTAAATCTTCTAATGTAGTTGTAATATAGTACTTGTTAGCAAGTTGCTCTTGCACTCGTTCTTTTTCTACTCTTTTTAACTTTACTATCTCACCCTTATGATCAGGATGTTCATATCTCGGTCCATCTTCATCGTTAGATATAGTACCGAACTGATAGATATATGGTGGTGATCCAGGATTAGGTCTCCAGCTAAAATCAAAGTTATCTACGTTAATGTTTTCTGGTATCACCCAGCGTGACATATCAGGTAATGCTATAGGAACTATGTCGTTTATAAACTTTTTATCTGTAGCGCCGCTTATAGTATATTTTACAGTCTGCTCAACTTCAGCTTTGTTCCATTGATTACCGAAGATATAGATATAGGCTGGGTCGTTAGGATCGGGACGCCAGCTAAAGTCAAACTTAGTCTCATCTATAGGATATAGAATATTCCATCCTTTCATGCTAGGAGCAATGTTTGCTACGATATCCTTGATATATTTTTTCTCTGTAGCGCCGGGAACTCTATACTCTATAGTAGGTTCTTTCTCAGCAGTATTCCATTGATTCCCGAACACATAGATATAGGCTGGGTCATTGGGATCAGGTACCCAGCTATAATCAAAATCTACTAGCTTGACATCTAATAATAAGTTCCAGTGCTTCTTGCTGGGTTTTAGTTTAGCTTTAGGCTCTTCTATGTATTTTATTTGGCTGGCTCTGGGAACCACATATTTTAATGTGGGCATTTTTTCTGGGCCATATAACTCATTACCAAACACATAGATATAAGGTTCTTCTGTGCTGTCTGGATGCCAGCTATAATCAAAACTCGCTACAGAAATATTGTCTACTTCTTGCCAGTGTTCGTTTATATTAGGCAGAGCCTTCGCTTTAGCTCCCTCTACATATTTTATCTCTTTGGCATTCTTGACAATATATCTAGGTCCGCCTGTCTTCTGCCATTGTGTGCCGAACTCATATATATAAGGAGGACTCGTTGGATCGGGAAGCCAGCTGAAGTCAAAATCTTTTGTATCGACATGGGGTGATATGATCCAGTTATTCATGTTGATGCCTAAAGTAACTTTTATGTCATGTACGTACTTTATAGCCGTAGCATTAGGTACCACATATTTTATCGTAGGCATCACTTCAGCAGGATGCAACGTATTGCCAAATACATATATGAATGGATCATCTGTGCTGTCAGGATGCCAGCTGTAGTCGAAATCTTTTATCTTTATTCCATCTTCTACTACCCAGCATTCACTTTTTCTAGGTAATCTTTTAACTTTTTGAGTATCTATGTACTTGACTTCTTGCGCTCCGGGAACAATATATCTTGGACCACCTGTCTTCTGCCATTGTGTTCCGAACTCATATATATAGGGCGGATCCATTGGATTAGGTACCCAGGCAAAATCGAAACCTGTGACATCTACATCTTCTGGAATATTCCAGTTAGACTTGTTAGGTGCTAATGTAGCTATTATATCGCTAACATATTTTACCTGTGAAGCACCCGGCACGATATATTTTATAGTAGGCATTATCTCGCCTGGATATAGATTATTACCAAAGACATAGATATATGGTTCTTCGCTGCTGTCAGGGTGCCAGCTATAATCAAAGTCTTTTATCTTATTATTACCTTCAATCACCCAGTGATATGTCCTATTAGGCAGTCTTTTAACTTTAGCACTATCTACATATTTTGTATCAGTAGCTTTCTTTACAATATATCTAGGTCCGCCTGTCTTCTGCCATTGTGTGCCGAACTCATATATATAAGGAGGGTCTAATGGATTAGGCATCCATCTAAAATCAAAATCACCCAACTCTATATCATCTGGTATAAGCCAGTTGTCTTTGTTCGGTGCTAGTGTAGCTAGCACATCTGCTATATATTTTACCTGAGTAGCACCTGGTACTATGTATCTAACCGTAGGCATTATCTCGCCTGGATATAGATTATTACCAAAGACATAGATATATGGTTCTTCAGTCCTGTCAGGATGCCAGCTGAAGTCAAAATCTTTAATCTTTATCCCGTCTACTATCTCCCAGCATTCTGTAGTAGGTAATGCTAAAGCATTTTTGTTTTCTATATACTTGATTTCTGTAGCACCTTCAACTACATATCTTGGCCCACCAGTCTTTTGCCACTGTGTACCAAACTCATAAATATATTCCGGATCTCGTGGGTTAGGTCTCCAACTAAAATCAAAATCATCAGGTACTTTAATGTTGTCTGGTATCACCCAGTTGGTCATGTCAACATCTAACACTGCATGTCTATCATGTACATACTTTATGCTCTTAGCACCAGCCACTCTATATTCTATAGCAGGCATCACTTCAGGTGGATAATGATTGCTTCCGAAATGATATATGTATGGATCATCACGATCATCAGGATGCCAGCTAAAATCAAAGTCCTTTATCTTACAATCGAATAGTATACTAAAACGTTTTTTGTTTGGTAAACGTTTAGCTTGTAAAACTCTACGGTCAATGTACTTGGTGGCACTAGTTCCGTCTACCCCGGGCGTCATGTATTTAGGTCCGCCGGTCTTTTGATGCTGTGTACCGAACATATAGATATAGGGTTTATCTTCTATATATGGATGCCAGCTATAATCAAAACTTTCTGCATCTACGTCTGCTGGTACTACCCAGTTTTCTCTATTAGGTAGTGCCCTAGCTATAGGATCATCCATATACTTGATTTCTGTAGCACCCTCTACCACATAGCGAGGTCCGCCAGTCATTGCCCATTGAGTACCGAACTGGTAAATATATTTAGGCGAAGTTTCGTCTGGGTGCCAGCTAAAATCAAAATCATTGATGTCTATATTTTCAGGTACTTGCCAACGCTTATCTTTTTTATTGCTCAACGCTTTGACTTTTTGAAAGTCCATGTATTTGACATCATTCGCATCCGGAGTCCAGTATTCAGGACCGCCTGTCTTCTGCCATTGCGTACCGAACTTATAGATATATGCAGGTTCAAAAGGATTAGGTTTCCAGCTAAAGTCAAAGCCCTCTGCATCTATATTATCCGGTAATAACCAGAACGTTTTGTCTTGTCCTAGTTTTGCGACAACTTCATTGATATATTTGCGTTTAGTTGCACCGTCTATACGATATTCTATAGTGGGCATTGTTTCTGCTCCCCACCAGTTATTACCGAACACATAGATATACGGTTCGTCGGTATCATCTGGATGCCAGCTATAGTCAAAGTTTTCTATCTTATAACCATATAGTGTAGTAAATTTTTTCTTGTTAGGTAGCTTTTTTACACGTTGATCTGTGACGTACTTTACAGGACTATTCTTTTTAGCTCCCGGAACAACATATCTAGGGCCGCCTGTCTTCTGCCACTGAGTGCCAAACTGATAGATATATGGATCATCATCTAACGCGCTAGGATGCCAGCTAAAGTCAAACTCAGATATATCAATCTCTTTAGGAATCTTCCAATTCTTTTTAGTAGGAAGTGCTTTGACTTTTGTATCGCTTACATATTTTACTTGCGTAGCGCCTTCTACTTTATATACAGGTCCGCCGGTCTCTTGCCACTGAGTGCCGAAATGATATATGTAGGGAGGACTTAATGGATCCGGATGCCAGCTAAAATCAAAATCAGTAACATCCACGTTATCAGGTATATGCCAGTTCTTTTTAGTAGGAAGTGCTTTTACAACTATAGTATCTATATACTTGTATTCACTAGCGCCGGGGACTACATATCTAGGTCCGCCTGTCTTCTGCCACTGAGTGCCGAACTGATAGATATAGGGAGGATCTTTTGGATTAGGTAACCAGCTGAAATCAAAATGCTCTACATCTACATTATCTGGTATGTACCAGTTATCTAAACTAGGTCCTAATTTAGCAACTACATCTTCTACATATTTGATTGTAGTAGCAGTTGGCACATGATACTCTATAGTAGGCATTATCTCAGCATGATATTGATCATTACCGAACTGATAGATATATGGCGGTTCTGTATCGTCTGGATGCCAGCTATAATCAAAGTCTAATATCTTATTGTTTACTAAAGTATTAAACTTATCAGGTTCAGGTAACTTTATTGCTTTTTGAACATCAATATATTTGTATTCACCTAAAGCCTTTTTATTGCCTAATATGGTAATAGATTCCGGCACATATCTAGGTCCACCTGTCTTTTGCCACTGTGTTCCGAACTCGTAAATATAATCAGGTTCAGTATCATCTGGATGCCAGCTGAAATCAAAATCTTTTACATTGATATTACTTGGAACTTGCCATCTTGACATATCAGACAAGCGTTTTGCGTTTAATACGTTTACGTACTTTATTTCTGCTGCGTTTCTTACTATATAGCGAGGACCATTTGTCTTCTGCCATTGTGTTCCGAACTGGTATAAATACGGAGGATCATCTGGATGTGGTACCCAGCTAAAGTCAAAACTAGATTTGTCTATATTATCAGGTATTAGCCAGTTAGCTTCACTTGGCTTTGTCTTCGCTGTGATATCGTTTACATAGTTTGTTTCTGTGGCTCCGGATACCAAATATGTAGGTCCGCCGCGATCATTCCATTGTGTGCCAAAATGATAAAGATAAGCCGGACTTGATTCATCGGGATGCCAGCTAAAGTCAAAACTATCTTGATCTATATAATCTGGGATTATCCAGTTAGTCTTGTCGGGTAATCTCTTTACACGCAAGCTTTTCTTTTCTACATATTTTATCTCTGTAGCATCAGGGACCACATAACGAGGACCGCCGGTACGTTGCCACTGAGTGCCGAACTGATATATGTATTTCGGTTCATGCGGGTTTGGTTCCCAGCTAAAGTCAAAAGAACTTGCATCAACATTATCGGGAATCTGCCAGTTTGTTAAATCAGGTAATCTCTTAACCTTGTTTGACATGTATTTGTTTTCAGTCGCGCCTTCAACTACATATCGTAAACTAGCCTTGTCTTCAGCACTATTCCATTGATTGCCCCACACATAAACATAGGGAGGTGCACTTGGATCAGGCATCCAACTAAAATCAAAACTATATAAATCTACAGATTCTAAAATATCCCACTTTGACATATCAGCAACAACGAATGCTATAGTATCCATATGTTTGACTTGTGTGGCGCCGGGAACTCTGTATTCTACAGTGGGTGCAGTCTTGCCAGGTATCCATTGATTTCCCCATACATAGATATATGGTGGACTACTAGGATCAGGATGCCAGCCAAAATCAAACTTTTGTTCATCAATCTTGTAATGAACTATCCAGTTATCGCTGCGTTCTTTTTTACGCTTAAGAGGAGAGACATCATTTCTATAAATGATAACTTCGCTAGGACCTTTATTGCATAACCATGTACCGCTATCTTTTTGATATACGCTAGGCCATACATTGTTATGTTCTTGAGCCCATACATCGTCGTCGGGCAAAAAATCAAAATCAAAATCCCATTCAAAATTCGTGTAATCACAAAACTCGTTTATGATCCAAAAATCTTGCGTAGTTGATTGATTACGTGCGTCTGCTATATTTTTTGCAAAACGTTCACGTGGATGGACATTTGGCTTCTTGCCATAATAAAAAACATCTCTGAGCATAATGTTTACTTATGATATGACTTTTAAGTTATAAAGTTTTTCAAAACGATCCGCATCACTGCGATCATTGACCATAGGTTCGCCGCGTATGTTTAATGATGTATTGAGTAGCATAGGACAACCTGTCTTAGCATACCATGCTTCTAATAGTTGTCGTATCCCAGATCCATCTTTTGGAACTGTCTGAACACGACTAGTGCCGTCGTGATGAACAATAGCAGGATAAAGGTCAGGATGCTTGCAAGTACCGATGACTTGCATATACCTACTATCATTCCAGCCACGAGGCATAGTGAAATACCGATGTACATGCTCCTCAAGAATGATCGGTGCAAATGGTCTAAATTTTTGTCTGCGTTTGATCTCATTAACTTTATCTTTTATCTCGGGTCCTCGAGGATCAGCTAATAAACTACGGTTGCCTAATGCGCGAGGCCCGAACTCTGCTCTACCGCTAGCAACACCCACCATCTTATTTTTCTTTAGTTCTTTGATAACTTTTTTTACAGGATATTCACCTTCAATCTCATAACCTAAGAATGCATCATTCCAGTGCAACTTTTTTCCATAACCTAGTGCTGCTGCACCAAGACTGTTGCCTGCATCTCCCGGGTTAGGCATTATCCATATATCGCCGTAATATTTCCCTAACAATCTATTTGCTAGACAGTTTAATGCTACACCGCCACCATAAACAAGATTATTAGATTTACCTAAACTTCTTGCTTTTTCCATGACTTGTTCTATTAGTTTTTCTACTATTAGTTGCGCAGAAGCAGCGATATCCATATCATTAGCATTTGCTAAAAAGTTTTCAGGTGCTCCTAGATGTAGATTATGTTTAAAATCAAAATCTTTAACATTATCAAAAAGCTGAGACATTATCTTATTAGCCCAGCCTGCTTTTCCATATGCTGCCATTCCCATTAGAATGTATTCTTCATCCATTGGTCTTAGACCAACTCTATCAGTCATGGCACTATAGAATAAACCAATACTATCAGGATATTTTTTGCTCCATAGTTTCTTATACTTTGCATAGCCTCTATCATCATACCATGCATCCCATATAGTTATACAATCCATCTCGCCTATAGCGTCAATAACTACACAAGTAGCACGTTCAAATGGACTTGTTTGAAATCCTGCTGCAGCATGAGTTTTATGGTGTACGTGTGTGGTTATTAAAGGATCACCGAGCTTATGTACGAGGTTAGAGCCTATGATTTCTTTTACGAAGAAAGGACCTAATGGTTGTCCGGCCCTTAATTGGCGTATAGCCTTTAATAAAGGCTTTTCATAATATTCTATTCGTAAAGTAGACCCTGCAATATATTTCAGTGCATCGTCTATGATGCCTTCACAAAGATTTGCATCGTGCTTATGTTTGCTATATCTTTCGCTATGGCTCGCAAACAATATTTTACCCGTATCATCCACAACGCTGACTCCAGCATCATGGAAGCCACAACTAACTCCTACGTACTTCATTATTTGTAAATGAATGGATCTCTTTTACGGAGCTGACGCAGGCGCTTGCGATACTTGTATTCTCGCACTATCTTTCTGAAAAAATCTACTATAATCATCGTTGTTCACCTATAAACTTTAATAACTCATTTGCGTACAAACCATGAGGGACTTCATTATGGTGCCAGTATTTGGCTTTTGGATTTTCATAACCAGCATTTCTATATTTCCAAAAGAAGCTCTCATCATTATTATCCCAGTTAAAGTATTTAGTTTTGTCTATTAAGTCAGTATATATTTGAAGATGAGAATTGGGTAATGTAAACATATGCATGGCATTACACATCACATAGGGCACATTATATCCCTTGAAAAGATATTGTAACTGTAAGGCATAGTTGGCGCTCATTATTTCCATGAAAGTCGTGTTCTTAACTACAAACTTTTGAAAATAACTAGTAGCTTCCTGCTCTTCTTTGCCCATTCCTTCATACCCTAGATTTATGCGTAAAAAGCTTCTACATGACGGATCAAACCAGTCTGGATTTTTACTGCTTGTGTCATACCAGCTTATTCTGTCCCAAGGTATCTCTAGTCTTGTACTTTCTGTCCACACTACTAAAGCAAAAACATCCATCTCTTCTGGTTCATACTTCTTTTCAAACCAGTTCATGACACTACGCGCTATAGAACCATTGGCGGAACCATTCAAAGAAATATTATATGAGTTGTAGTTCATATGTCTAGCGAGTATGCCACCAAAGCTTCTACTACGATTATAAACACTATCCTCAGTGCCATCGATCTCGCTTCCTGCTGCGTGACTACATCCTGCTACTAATAAAATTCTTTTCTTCATATAGGAAATAACGGTCTTTTTGTTTTCTTAACAACAGGAGCAGTCAAAGGAAAAGTTTCTATAACTGTAGTTTCTATGACAGGTCTCCTCTTGATTATACTAGTTATAGGGATTTCAATACTAGCAGGAATTTGTGGTCTACTGCTAGTATTCAGGATAGGTGCTTCATTAACAGTCATAGCTTGTTTTTCAGGCATCACTGTAGTTGTAGTGTCGCTAACTGCGACCTCATAATCTTTATAATCACCCCAATGCCCTGTACCTTTGTAATGATGTTTGAAACTAAAGTCTACTGTTTCGTTCAACCATTTTTCTTCATTTAACAAATCAGTAAAATCTTGACCGCTACGACCTTCATCTACGTCCCACCCCGGGCGTGCTAGCTTGCGTGCGCGTTTTGCTGTATTAGCCTGTATACGGCTATAATCTTGTGCATAGAATGGACCTTTTCTTCCTACTGGTGGGCGTTCACGATCATCATAGGGATTATCTATCTGATCAAACTTAGTATAAAAATCTGCTTCCCATTTTCCTGCATGATCTATCTTGAATCTGTACACGCCATTATATAAGCAAGCTCCATAACTAGCACCGAACTCTTTGCTGTCTATATCAGGATTAAAATGTATCTCAATCTTATAACCACCGCGAATCTTCCATAGTAGTCGCAAGAACGGCCACAACTCGTTCACTAATGCATTAGCATATGGATTATTTGGATCGACCGGAGGTATTATATTATAATCAAACTTTTCGTATTCTATCTCTCTATGATAGTTAGGATCATCAAATATAACTCTGTAATGTGTCTTTTCTAAAGCATCACGTATAGGGTAACTAATAGGTACTTCGGTGTGATCACGGAACATATCTAACCACATATGTATTAACTTAACTCTAGTCATGACGTGGCTTCCGCCCTTAGTAAAGTCATTGCTGATCCAGAAGCCTTGATATTTGTGCCATGATACATTGAACTTGTGAGGATTCTGTCCTACAATAGTTTCTGGACCGAGACCATACCCTACACCAAGACCTGCGTTATTGATATTGTTATCACGCATACGCCACATGAATGTCATAGTATCTGCAAAATCTTGATAGCTTTCTGTAGGGAACGCGACGATCCAGTTAGTAGCAGCCCATATACCTACTTTCTTACAATCGATAAAGTTTTGTTCCATCTCTTGTATGGTCACACCTTTATCCATATCGTCTAATACTTTTTGACTTCCGCTCTCACATCCAAAGTTGAACATTATGCAGCCGCCGTCTGCTAGGTCTTGTAGATATTCTAGATCCATACGACCATCACAACGTGCGTAACCTGTCCAACGCACTTTTAGTCCTTTTGCTTTAAGTGCTAGTGCAAATGCTCTTAGTTCTTTTAAGTTACCATTGATCAAACTATCAATGAACCATACGATATCTGTGCCTTTATTATAGTACAGCCACTCAACTTCTGTTATCAAGTCAACTGCTTGACGCTGACGATACTTCCAGAAGTGCGTTTCTTCGCAGAACGTACACTTTGCTGTGCAACCACGACTGATCTCGCTGTTTACACCGTTAGGTAAATCATAAAGGCTGAAATCAATGCTTTCATAATCCGGCATGGGAAGGCCGTTAATGTTTATTCTTTCATCTTCAGGCTGATTGTATATAGTAGGACTAGTTCTTGTAGCACCAAGACCGCTTTCCACATCCTCAAGCACTTTCAGCAAGTTAGCTTCACCTTCGCCTATCACTACATAATCGTAATACGGTTCTACTTTGAACCAGCTCTTATGTACGTTAGGGCCACCTACTGCTATTTTGATGTTTGGCATGCGTCTCTTTAGTTCTTGGCACATCCATTTAGTAGGTTCTTCTGAGATATAGTAAACACTAAATCCTACAACGTCAGGTTTTAATGCTTCTATCTTATCGCAACATTCTTTTAGTATTGGTTCTAATAAAGGATGTACGTCTTTGTGATATGTAGGGTCTAGCCAACGCCAGCTGGCGCTAGGATCCCACAATCTAAAAGGTATTTTTTTGCTAGGCCACCAATCATCACGATATGCTCTATAAGCTGTGACGTTTAGATCAAATATCGTAGTTTCATATCCTGCAGTTTTTGCAACACCTGATAATCTAGCAAGACTGAACGGAGGCATATATGGACTCCACTCGGGACATAAAACTAAAACAAGTTTAGTCTTTCTAGTTTTATAGTCTACGTATACAGGAGTTAGATTTTTCTGTAATGTCTTTTTGGCATAAGGTGCGATAGCTTCCATCATGCTACGATGACGGGCGTCTGCTATATCTTCTGTAGGTCTTTCCTTAGGCTTGAGTTCTCTAGCTGCTAAGTCTTTAAGCGTAAAATCCAACAGTAACTCCTTCTACTACAGCAGATATTTATCGACGGAAAAGCGGCTCGTAGTCTTTATAACTATAATCATTATTTGATTGTAAAACCTTATAGTTATGTTCTACTATAGGCACTATGTTAGACATCCATTTAAACCATTGCTGATTAGTGAACGCACAAAGACGCTGTATTTCTCGCACAACAGCTTCAAATCTTTCGCTAGATAGTTCTATATCGTCGTAAGATTCATCTATGAAAGGATGAAAAGTTTTAAATCCTCGTTGCCTTAAGAATTTTAAAGTATGCGGGTATGCTAGTAAAATAAACGGGTGCTTTAGTGCTATGGGTCTATATGTTTTTTCTGTTATGAAAATACCATCTTCTGCCGTAGTGTACCCAGATGACCATTCAGGATCAGATTTTTTGTAAAACATAGTTTCTGTGACTATACTGAAATAACTATCCTCATGATATTGTAGATCGCTAGGTATTAAGTCTATGGGATTATGTCTTTGTTCACTACTGTTTAATATCATAGGAAATCTACGTTTATTTTCATCTAACACCCGTATCTCTCTTTCAGTATATTCTTTTGGTCTATGTTCTAATAACTCATTTAACCATTGGGGCGGCCGCTCACATACAGTTTGCGGACCTACAAAGCTATAATAGCTTTTATCTACTAGCCCTAATTGTAGCATTGTTACAAGAAGTTTTATTCTATGTCCGCGATGTATTTTGTTGAAACATACAAACTTTTTAGTTTTAACAGCTATAGGATATTTAGGTTCAAATCCTGGCAAATGATGGCGAGTTAGTCCCATGAGATACGATTTCATTACCCATTCATGATTATGACTAATCAACATATTCATAGGTCTAGTCCAGCCTAGCTTGTCATATAACTCTTTATATCCTTTATCACTTTCTAATCCAGAGTTATGAAAGAAAAATCTATCGCTAGGTATTTCAGTACACATTTCTACTACAGTCTGACATTTTTGTATTATCCATGTCAACAAGCATTCTGCAGCATTTTGAAATATGAAAAACTTCTTGCCTTGCTTATGGTAATGCCTTACTTCTTTTACAATATCTTCTACTGGTCTATGAAGAATAGTCTGATTTTCTTCCGTGCAAGCAAATATAACTAACGTCTCATCAGCGTATTTTTCTAGTGCAGGAAAGTTTTTCCAAGTGCAAGCCTCTACAGCCCGCATATAATCGTCATCAGGTCTCGTTACTCTTTTTTTTTACGGGTGTTACCGTATTGAATTCGACCTATAGGCATGATAGTAGGATAACGATCTGTTCTCCATGGATCGATTACTGTAGCTGAGGAAGGAAGATGTAAGTGTTGTGACCAAGTATCCCAATAACCTATAAGATAAACTTGTGTCCATTCTCGTTTTAGATCATTGTCACCGGTGTTAGGATCAAAATAGTTCACTACACCGCCGTGTTTTTCAATATAATGACCTATCAACATACTTGCGCTGCCATTAGTATATGATACTCCTGGCTTGTAGGCTTTGCCTACTATAGTGACGTTCTTACCGTTTTCTAAACAACGTTTAGCCATATTTTCTGCCTGGACTTCTCTAGCTCTCATTATGGCATCAAATAGATCGTAACCTAAATCTAATCTTTCTGCAAGATGTCTAAGGGCTATATTGTCTCTTGGGTGGCAAGCTCCTGCATCACCTAATCCCGCTTTCATATAAGCAGGTCCCATTATTCTATGTGTGGACTTGGCTAATGCTTCTGTGACTACATCAACATTCATGTTGCCGTTCTTTTCGGCGACATCTTGTATCATATTCACTAATGCTAGTTTTGTTGATATGAAAGTATTATAAAAAATCTTTATTGCTTCTGCTTCGTCCCAGGTGCCGACTTCGTAGCGCGGATTGTTTTCCATGAATACTTTATAGAAGTCTATAAGCTCTTGTGCATCTCCTGTCAAGCTACCATCTTCAGTGCCGATGATAACCATCTCAGGATTTACCATGTCCCACTTTACAGTGCCCATAGCAATAAGATAGGGGTTATAAACGAAACGTGCATTAGTTATGCAAGGGCGTAGCTCTCTACGAACTGTGCCGGGAAGTACAGTGCTGATCAACACTACTAACTGGTTTGGTTGTGCATACTGATTAACTTTTTCAAGTATATCTTTTACAATAGTGTAATCAAAATCTTTATTAGGTAAATGGCTAGTGGGTGTTTCTCCACCATATATAGGATCATGCGGAGTAGGGGCAGCTATAAAAATAATATCTCTACCTTCTACAGCATGACGTATGTGTTCTACCATTGGAAACGCAGGGTTTCTTGGCTCTACATCATATCCTACTACATCATAATGTTGCGCCATTACCTCGGCACAATCCTGTCCTAACTTACCTACACCAATCATTCCAACTTTTTTAGTACTCACCCAGCGTCTCCCTCGCATATTGTTTGTATTTAAATCGGATTCTCTTTCCAAAAATAATTTCCTAGATTTGTATATATACCTTCACCCCACTCACGTATCGTATCATGATGCCCCAATGTCTGAAGTTGTGACATATATTGAGAAACTCTCGTTTGTGTATCTGTTGATATATTAAATCCTATATCTTGCAAATATTTTAGATACATCCCAGTATTAGGATGATAATCTTGAAAAATCTTATTATTGCCACCGACATTTGGCCAAAAGTACTTATGCCCATTTACCCATCCGCCGTGCCCATCTTTTACACTTTCATACATGACTTGCGGATAGCTATTGATCAAATCTTGATATAAATCTAATACATTATCAAAATCATGTATTTTATTATATTGTCTATCCCAGTCAGGAGGGACGCTTAGGAAAGCAAATGAGTCCGCACTGCTACCGCGCATAAACTCAGTACCGGCTGATATCAATGCTAAGTCTCTAACTGTATAACCCTTAGCACAAGCATACTTCATGAGAAACTGTTCGTCATAAAAGTTTTGAGTCCATAGATTGCCAGGAACTTCCCAGCGATGTCCTATGTATCTATCTTCACGACAGAATGTAGACCACATCGTTAATATCAAATCACCTTGCTGGAAGTTATGTTTTTGATTAGCAGCCATCATCTGACATAATATGAAAAGATTGCCGCCGCCGGCTGCGCCATAGTTATATGCTAACGTGCCCGGATTAGTTTCAAAGTGTAATATATTTGCCCAGGTTGGCCAGACGTAGTTAGTAAAACTACAACCGAATATAAAAACTCTATTATATTTTTTAGGATTATATTGTGATGGATGTAATATCATATTAGTTTAATGGGTGACTAAATTGTGTCTTAGACATAAGCGTATTGTAGTTATGTTCGCAAATAGCTTTACAACCTACTAGATAATCTTCTAGCTCTTTACCCTCAAGCTTACTTAGTCTTTCTATTTCATTAGATATTTTAAGCAATCTTTTATTATCATCTAACTCTTCATCATATGATTCATCAATAAAAGGACTGAATGTCTTATATCCTAACCATCTTAGTTTAGGTAAAAAGTTTGGAACCGTTACTGCTATAAAAGGATGCTTTTGAACTATAGGTTTAAACGTTTTCTCGCTATAGAATCTGCTTGATTCATATCCATCAATTTTAGTATAAAAGTTTGTTTCACTGATAACATTAAGATATGTACTTGTATAAAGATAATCAGTTTCAGTGGTTAACCAAGCACGATTTTCTACTAGGTCTGTAGTATCAAGATACATGTCCGGCATACTTACTATAGCATCAGTGTGATCTGTGTAAAGTTTGTGTAGTTCCGGGGTATCCTGGCTTAAGAATTTTACATAATCAAAAACTCCTGATTGCCAGTTTTCATTTGTATCTGCTTTGCCTAAGCTCACATGACCATATGGTAAAAGACCTTTGGCTTTTAATAGTGCTACTAAAGCAACTCTATGGACTCTCCAGCGCCTATTGAAGTTTAAATACTTTTTATCATAATGTTTGATTTGAAGAGTATCCGGGGGAAAACATCCTCGCTGAATCATGTCTTCTTTCCACAACTTGCAGTTCCATTCAAACTGTAATGTCCATTCACATTTTATAGGAGGTACATTGAATTCTGCTGCTTTTTTCAATACTTCGCTTAGTATATCAGCAGATTCGCTCATTAACAATACCTGCCTACTAGGTATACCTGCTCTACATACTATATATTTGTAGATATAATGAACCGCGCTATCAAATGCTTCATGTGCATTATTGAGACATAGTATAGCTTTACCGCTTTTGACCAATTCAAAGTTTTCGGGACCTAAAAGCTCATCTATAGGAAATGCAGCAAATGCAGAACCTTGCTTAAACTCATAATAGATATAATCTTTATCATTAAAATTTCTTAAAGACCATGCAGCAGTTCCGGGTCTATGTTCTTTCACTGCCTCTTGTATATTATGCCTTGGACAGTCTAGATAATAAAAGTCATTTTCATTTAATACTGCCATTATACTGCAAATTTAGGTATAATTATATCTGTGCCGCAATGACAATGTTCTTTTTCACAAACTATTCTTCTAGGACCTGCCCTAGCAACATCTTCTAGTATATGTCCTACATATCCGCCTTGACCACAACTTGCTAGGCTCATCTCACCTACTGGATTAATGAATATACAATCTCCTACATTGCACTCCCAGCCCATGAAAAAGTTATTTCCTGCTACTATGACTTCGTTGCTATTACAAACTTCTGAACTATTATCATCGTACTTATTGTAGCTCACAGTCATAGTGGTACGCTTCATGGGTTTGCGTTTTGTTTGTTGTATCTCTGTAGTATTATTTTTAATAAACTCTGTTTTAGCTGGATCGTCATAATGCCATGGGCCGGTATTAGGGCTCATCTCATCAAACAATGGGGTCCATTCAAGAAAATAGTTAGGCATTATTGTTTTGAGGTAGTTGCCAAACTCTACTACTTCCCAGAAACGTTCATCATGCAGCAACATCTTTGTGCTGAGATAGTTTACTTTATCACATAGAAACACGCTATTTTCTTCATAGCGTTTTTTGTTAGCAAACTCAATATGGAAACTTGCTACCACATCGTCAAAAAGATAATAGTTTTTTTCCCACCATGCTAATGGACGACTCAGATTTGTGTTTACTGCTAATGTTGCGCGTGGTAATGTTTTATAGATCCATTCACAGATAGGAATGAAGTTAGACCATGCAGTAGGTTCGCCGCCGCTAAAGAAAAACTTAAAGTTTTTGTAACCTGCTGTTTTATACTTTGATATTATTGTCTCAAGATTAGCGAGATATATATCGAGGTTTCCATCATTAGGATTAGTACCGCCCCAGTTGCCTGGATTGCAGTAACTACATTTATAGTTACAATAGTTATTAACTTGCCATGTGACGGCAAGATAGGGCTGCGGAGCCTCTATTGCTATTAACTTCTTGCCCAATCAAATACCTCTTTAAGATCAGGAACTATGTCTTCGAGCTTTTCATGACGGAACCTATCTAGTTCTTCATTGAACTGTATGAACTCTTGTATGCCGCCCTTGTTTTCTTCTCCTTGTGTCAAGTTATAAATGATCATCTTGAATCCATTATGTATCTCGACATTGTCCTTATACTTATTCTGATAAGCACGATAAACCTCAGCTAGCCTGCGCTTCACGTGGCTAGGTAATATCATGATATTAGAATACCAAGGATTAGTTGCTAGATTAAATCTAGGACTGCTCTTAGTATCAATAAAACCTTGCTCAATCATATAGTCGAAAAAGTCAGGGAAAGTGAACACGTTCCACAAGCTGATTGTTGGAGTAATCTGGAACTCAGCATGTGGAACCTGTTCTTTAACTGTGCGTATGTTTGCTTCTATACGCTTCCAATCTGTGCCGCTTCGTATGCATTCTGCTACTTTTCCATGGGCATCTAAGCTAGCCCATATCTTGAGTTTAGGAAACTTCTTCCAATACTCAATCAAATCTACACCCTTCTTATATTTTAATGAACTGAAGTTAGTAGTATAAGTTAACTCTACTTCAGTGTTTAATCCATTCTCTATCCAATAATCTAAACACTCGTAATGCTCTGGAGTGATGATGATCTCACCACCAGCAAAATAAACTTCAGTAACATCTTTAAGATACGGCTTAAGTTTAGTCATAAACTTTTGGTCGTCGTTGTTGTTTACTACGATCTTGCGCGTCTTGAAATACTGGTCGTAAATCTCTGGACCTCGCTCGTCCATGAACTCTTGTGCCCATTGGCTTGAGCAACCAGGACCGCAACTACGACACTTCATGTTACATAGATTACTGAAACGTATATCCATATACTTCATCTGGAAGTCTTTTAAGCTTCCGTCTTCGTTAGTGTTTTCGCTTATGTAATCTACATAATCTAGACCTTTGCGCTTGTTATGACTCTGGCGCATAGTCCATGTGCCCATGAGTTCAAGATCATAACAACGTTTACAAGCTTCTACAGGCTCGTCGTTCATCATAGCTACACGTAACTTTTTATAGTCGGTGCTATTCATCATATCAAGTATGTTTTGATCATCTTTCAGATCAGCTACAGGCATGTTGCTATCTGCTACGCAGCAAGGCAATACACGCTTATCGGGCCATGCGTGAAAATGTACCCAGGGTAAAACACAGAAAAACTTTCCGTGTTTGACCAAACTTTCGGTTGTGGCTTTTTCCATGATTACTCCAGTAAGTCAGCTAGTTTATTTAATTCAGGAAACGTTTTCCAGAAACTTTCTTCACGTATCCTATCGATGCTACCAGTATGCATCAAAAACTGTTCTTTAACATCTTTCCAAGTATCTTTGTCTCTAGCAAAGTTTACAGCATCAGTGACCAATCTGCTCAATGATGTACCGTCATCCTTATTGTTTTCTGCCCAAGCTAGTGCTTTAGCTGCTGCATCTACCTTTAATTCTTTTGGTAAGCTTTTAGCGCAGTAATAGTTAGGATGTACTGCTAGATACAAACTATGATACCAATCTTCTCTGCGTATGATATTTTTATCTTTGAGATATTGATAGAACTCACCTATAGTCGGATAGTTAAATAGACTGAATACTGTGTTCATCTGGAAGCTCACATAGTCAAGTTCTCGAAAAGTCAATAGATTGCTTTCTACTTTACCCCAGTCTGTGCCCTTGCGTAACCATTCAGCACGTTCACCGTAATGATCTATGCTGCAGCTTAGTTCTATTCGCTTAAAATGCTTCCATAGTTGTAATACATCATGCTTCTTATACTTGATGTTGCTTGCATTGGTATTATATCGCAAAACAATGTCAGTGCGTCCTAGACGAATCATCTCTTCTAGTATAGTGTAATGTTCGTCCGTGATCAATGGCTCTCCGCCCGCAAAGTATGCTAGATCGATATGCTCTACATGGGTCAATACTTCCTGCAATAAACCACCTTTATTGTCGTCAGCATGTATGATTATGGGATGATCTGGCTGGAAGTTCTCGCGCATTTCAGCAGCCCATTGACTGCTAAACTCGCTGCCACATGTTCGACATTTGAAGTTACAGATGTTGCTGAATCGTATATCAAAATAGCGCATCTTAAAATCATCTACAGTACCATCTTCTTTAGTAGTTGGCACTACTTCATCGAATCGTTTAGCGAACTGTTCTTTACTATAGTTTCTAAAACTATGCGGTCCTGCTTCTTCGTGTTTATAGCAGAAATCACAAATCTTGTTCTTGCGCTCATTCAACATGTCCAAACGTAGCTCTTTCATCTTTGGACTATTGAATGCTTCTTTCAATGATTCTTTTTTAGTATTGCCGAACGGTTCTGTGTAGTTGTTAGAACAGCAAGGATATATGTCTCCCTTGGGCGTGACATTTAAATGTAACCAAGGGAACATGCAAAATGTCTTGCTTTCATTCAATAAAAAGTTTTTATCTAGATTCATACAGGAGCCATTTTTCTGCGATCCGGTCTTAATATTCCGTTTAACTCGGGGAAAGTCGCAAAAAAGTTCTCTCCTCTTATTTTGTCTAATCTAGTCACTTCTTCGGCAAACTTATCTTTTTGTTCTTCATAAGTGTGCTGAGAGAATACCCAGGGAATAGTGCTTTGTACTTGTGATAACTGATTAAAAGTGAAACCATTCATAGATTTCATCGTTTGTAACAAACCTTCAATTTTTGATCTACCCCTTTCTTTTAAGTGGATAGGCAATATATGAGCAGACCAGTGTTTTGGATCGCTAGCAGGATATAATGAGTAACACCAGTCACCAGGCTGGTACATCTTTTTATCAAAGAGATATTGATAAAACTCACGCAAAGTTAAGAAGTTAAACACACTCACTACTGTGTTTATTTGCATAGTGATAAATGGTTGCTTTTTTGCTTCAATAAAGTTTGATTCTACTACTCCCCAGTCAGTACCGTGCCTTATATATTCTGCTCGTTCACCATAATGATCGATACTAGCGTAAATGTTAATCCTTTCTTTAAAGTGTTTCCATATACTTAATATGTCTTTATTTTTAAATTTGAAGTTGCTGAGATTAGTATTGTATCGTAACTTAATGTCGGTGCGTTTTTGCTTTATCATCTCTTCTAATAAGATATAATGCTCTTCGGTGATTAATGGTTCGCCGCCTGCAAAATAAGCAGTATCCATATATGGTATTTGATCTATAACGTTCTGTAAAAACTCTTTATTATTGTTTTTAGGAACAGGTCTTGCATAAGGAACGTTGTTCTTCAAGTCTTCATTTTCCCACTGGCTGCTATATGCAGAGCCGCATGTACGACACTTGAAGTTACAGATGTTGCTGAAACGTATATCAAAATACTGCATCTCAAAAGTTTGCATTTCCCCGGTGTCAAGATCAGTGAGGTCTATAGCTCTATCAAAGTAGTATCCAAAATCTCTGTTAGCACACTGTCTGGCGCTCAATAAACCTTGTTGTTCATGAACATAACATTTACTGCATTCCTTATTTTCTTTACTATAAAGCATGTCAACACGTAGCTGCTTCATCTGCTCACTGTTGACTAGGTCCATCAATGAATGGTCAAGGCTTGAACCCATGCCTTCTTCAACATTACACGATTCAGCAATACAGCAAGGCGCACTACCGCCCCTAGGTGTAGTATGTAAATGTACCCAGGGATACATGCAAAAAGTTTTGCTCTTTTCGAGCATCATCTTTTTGAATGTTTTGCCTGTTACAGCGGGTTCAATCTGTTTGTTTCCTGGCATAGTCTGTAAAATGTAAGTAGTTCTGGAAATACAGAAAGCATATCTGTTTCTCTGCGCTCATCAAGCTCATTAAACCAGTTAAAGAAATCTCTGCGTCCTTCTATTAATTTATCTTCGGAATAAACCGTGTCTCTCATGTAATCTACAACACGCTTAAAACGCTCATATTCGATAGTGCTAAACTTTTTGCTAGATTTGTCATCGACATTATCTTTTAAAAATTGCAATGCATCTTCCATATATGGCATGAATTCTTCTTTAGGAAGTATGTTCATATCATATTGTAATGGTTCTCGGAGATATGGGGTATCGAATCTTATACGATGCTGTGGATTTACTGGGTCATCATACCAATCATACATGTTTCGCCATTCAAGAAGTTTCTCTAGTAATGACTTAAACGAAGTCACGCTGAAAAGATTAAATGTGATCATGAAAGTAACAGGGCTATTAGTGATGCTGAGATATGTATGTAAGTTCTTTTCCCATAACTCAATATCTAAGCCTGTGCGGTTGTATTCTGCTCTTGGTCCCCATGTGTCAATGCTAGAAAACAGCTTGAATGTGCGTATCTTGCCTTCATCTACCAGCTTACGGACACTCTTAGACATTTTTTCAACTAGGGCAGTCTTTGTTCCTAGATTGCTATTGATGTTTAGTTCAAGCCATGGCATAGGATCTTTATCGATTTCATCAAGCACTTGATATGTGCTTCTATGCATAGTTGGCTCACCGCCAGTGATACGCATAATGTTTAGTGTCTTTCGTAGTTCAGGCCACCATTTCCAGAATGCATCAACATATGGATTTTCTTCTTCACGTTGATATAACTTCATCCAGTCGATATCACAACGATGATTCTTTACGCTCGTAACTGGACCATGTTCTTTGATTTCTTGATAGAAACGTGTTGAATACTTAGGATGACAGTAACCGCATTTGAAGTTACATTCATTACCGAAATTGATTTCTAGGTATTCTGGATTTATATTTTGTTCGTAAGATCCAAATGCCGTTTGCTGATATCTTTCTTCGGTAAAAATACTAGCGTTTCGTTGGTGTCTGTCGCTGATATAATCAGGACCCATAGCTTCAATGTTCCAGCAATAGACACAACCTTCAGGCTTTTTACCTTCAAGCATCATCTTGCGTTCCATCTTCTTTTCCCAAGTATTATGTAATGCGCTTGGGTTTTCTTCTATCTCATGTAAAGGAATCTTATGAGGTCTGGGATGATAACAACTATGCGTCTCGCCGCTTTGCAAATACATTGTGACGTGATGCCATTTAGCGAGGCAGAAGGTAGGACCTACTTCGTTCTCTACCTTGATCTTGATATCTTTTATTCTTTGTATCTCGTAACTCATTACCAGCCTTCTATCTTTCTGATCACGTCCATCTCACGCACTAATGGACCCATGTTATGTTTATCAGCCATATAATGACGCTTGAAAAACTTGCTTTGACTTTGATCTAGTGTACACATAGGTAAACCTAACTTGTCATGTAATGATGCACCTAGTAATGCCGCTTCACGTACAGGATCTTTGTCTTTATGTTCTTCCCACATCTTAGGATAGTTATCGAACCACATTACGTCAGCATGATTCCAGTCAGTGAGCATAGTCATATATGTACCTAATCTTGCGCCATATATAGCCCATATACCGTTCTCTACATCCATGCCAACATTATGCCATATGGTAAGGTTGTTTAGATTACGTGTAGCCGCTCGTTCTTTAAAATCTTCTACAGAAGTTCTTGCGCCGCGATCTAGTACCATCTTTACGCCTTCACGGAAACCTGCACGCCAAGCTTGGAACGGTGTATGATTAGGATACGTAGTACTGTAGCAATCATACATAGCCCAATATAGATTGTCTGCACTATCCATGCAGAAGTCTACCTGTGTAGCGTGACTACCGTCACTTGTTTCATGGGTTCGCATGTTTGCAACGTAGGTCTTTGTCCAACTACTCATTCCTCCATTACCATATCTCAATCCATTAATGTTGTTAATAGCCTTCCAACGAAACTGTGCGCGTTTATAGTTAGGCTCTAACCCTGTAAAATCAAGTTGCATATTGAAGAAATCTTCATTAGGCATGTTATCGCCGTCGATCAGTATGAAACGTTCAGTATCACTTGCTTCGCCTGCTGCTTTATGTGCAGCATCGCTACCCTTGACGCTATCAACACGCTTTGCCCAAGGCACCATGTCTTTGATCTTAAGCCAAAACTCTTCCTTTTGCGGCTCGTCATAACTTAAATATATGCAATCTAAGTCTACGATATCAATAATGTCATCATTGGAGTTCATATATATCTAGCTTCCATTTTTTAATATTAATGCTATTTTTATTTGCTACTATGCTTATATCTTCTGACAAACATTCTATACCTTCTGCTGCAGATGGCTTGAGTTTAGATATAACGAAGCTGTTAGATACGTTGACTATTCTACCATCTATGACTTTAACATCTGGTCTAGCAGCAGCATATGTTATAGCGTCTATGACCATATAGTTACCTTCTAGTTTTTCACAACTATAGCAGATTAAGTTACCGTTATTGTCATAATATAATCTAAATTCCGGTGCCTCTACTTTTGGAGTCGCAAGTAGTATGATGTATCCGTCTTCATCATATTGTACTTCGCCAGTCATTTTTCTACCTCTAGTAGTTTATCACTAAAATGTTTGACATGATAGTGGAAAGGATACATCTGTGGGTGCGTATGCACTCTTAATGAATGCGGTAGCACTTCATATATCAATATATCAGTCCAATCGTCAACTGGTAAATCATTCACATACTGTTTCATATGTATCATAGACATATCGGTGAAGTCCGGCATAGTGGTATTTTCTATACCGAGGATGTGAGATGCTATAGCGTATGCCCAATCAGTTGAAACTTTTTCTTTTGGATTACATTTTAATATAGTTTTATAATCGTCCCAATATTCAAATACGTTTCTAACGATATCAAAAAACTGTTTGGCTAAATCTGATTTACGAAAGTATGTCAGTGAGTTGTATACGTCGGGTAGTTTGTTGTCATCTATAAATCTACGATATGCTCGTACATTGGAAATCTCTTGCTTGTAGTTTCTGATCGTAGTGCTTACTACCAGATCACGCTCTGATAAAATATCAAACCAATGATCTATACGTTTAGGAAGATAGATGTCTGCTTCGATCTTTATTGTGTGTTCAAAGGGACTAGCTTCGTATATCTGCCAATCATTGATCAGCTTCCAGCTGCTATCAGGTGCTAGATCACCATGCGGAAACTCTATCACGTAATCAAAGGTCTTTGACTTAAACTTTTTGCTAGTTAATAATGCTACTTTTTCTTTAGGCATCAATCTTTTGATATTTTTGCATAATACTTCAGCGCATGAGATATAATCTACGTTGAAGGTATTTTCAGCAATAATCACGAAACCCCTATTCATTGCATCAACTCCACAAATATATCTTTATTCATAACGTGAAAGTCGCAATCTTTTATAGTGATGTATTCTTTACGTATCTTGCCTTTCTTCCAGTTATCAAACATCACAGTGTATTCAGTGTTATATACAGTATTGTTGTTGGCATACACTTGTGTATTTTTACCTACATGCAATAAGTTCCACGGTATGATGTCTCTGGGTAAGAGGCTATGACCATTAGCGATGCGCAGTGCTAAAGTCAACGCATAATCGTTACGATAGACACCCGCTATGAAGGAGTGTATATTCGCATAATGGTCATAGTTTTTCTGTATCATTTCTAGACATTCAAATATTTGTCTGGCTCTATCTGTTTTCTTAAACATCACGACAGTAGCCCATAATGTCTTAAAACTATATGAGCTTAATATCTCTTGCGGCGCGCCGGGATACATCAAAAAAGATGTAGTATCATGACAGCAAAAATCATCGCCCACAACAAATGTTTTTGATAACAAATCGCTGTTCACTACATAATCTACGTCTAGTAACAATGTTTCCTGATAGGGAGATAGTTGATATGCTTGATATCTACCCTTATTGATCCAAGTAGCTTGATCTCTTTTATTAGTTGTATCAGCTTCTACAGTTATTACTTTATCAAAATCGTAGTTAGTTTTTGATGATAATGATTTTTCATCAGTAACTATAGTTACAGGTAAATCTAAAAAATGATTGATACGTTTGGCTGTGTATTCTGCCATAGCGTAGTAATCATATTTTTCGTTGTTGAATGCGAATAGCAGCGCACCCCTGCTCATCTTTTGCCCTCAAGTTCTTTTAGTTCATCGTGCCATTCTTTCATCACATACTGATATAGTGCTTTTAGTTTTTCTAATAGTTCCTTTCTGTCAACTTCTACCACATTACCAAATGTGTCTACTAATATGACAGTCTTTGCATTAAAAGATTGTAAAAGGGTTATAGTCTGTGGGTCGGCTTTCCATAAGCCGCCTTGATCTGCTATTTGAAGTTTATTGGAATATTTTTCTTGTAGATATGCTTTGGCAGATTTATGCTCAAACCTTGCCTTAGCTTCTTTTATAAGCTTGTCTGGGTCCATACACTAATATACACTCCTTTCGTGTATATTTACTAGGATATAGTAAAGCCAAAAAATTATGAGCCTGATACAGTACCGGCTAATGTGATAGAGCCCCAACTATTTGATAAGTTTGTAGTTTCGGGTGCAGCTAAAGTCATTGTGGTCGCACTACTTGCTGCTACTGTTAACCCATCTGGTACTTCGTCCCAGATAGTATACACAGTGATGACTGATCCAGTGTCACCATTTGAGCCTTGAGTACCATTTGACTTAACAATCATTCTAATGAATGTTGATAGGTACCCTGTAGGACCTGTGCTTGCTGTCTGTGTGAACACAGTTGCGTTAGCAGTCGTTAGACCATAATAGCCTTTAGTTGAATCGATTGTTGGTGAGTTACCGCCTCCACCAACTTTCTGTATGCCTGCATATGAGGTGCCGGCTATTGATTGAGTTCCAGAAGTCACTGCGCTCATCGCTATTGTACCTACGTTTGAGCATAGGTTATTGAACAATAAGTTGATTCCAGTACCACTTGGATGTGATACAGTCATCTTGATCTGTCCACCTGAGTTGAAGAAAAAACGTGCAGCATCTCCGTTAGCAAATGTTGCGGTGTGTGTGAATGTTAATATGCTTGACCATGTGCTTCCATAAGTTGCAGTATTAGTCGCTGTTGATCCTTGTGTAGCGGCGTTCAATCTTCCTGAGTAGATTGACGATAAGTTAGTTGGTATCGCTGACAAGAACTGAATAGTTCCACCAGCTACGGGAGCAGTAACAGATGATATTGATGTGCCTTGGTGTGAAGCTGCGCTAGCAGTGTTTGATACCAATGCGTTCCAGCTACTAGCAGCTACAGTTTGACCTGCTGCTACGTTCGCTACAGCAGTCTGACCATATCCAGCAGTACTTCCACCTGTCGCCCAAGTAGCATTTATAGTATTAGCAGTCGTTGTGGGGTTACCACCTGCGAATGTGTTGAAATCTGTTGCTTGTATCAGACCGAATTGATTGTATGCCATGTTTTTATTCCTATCTTATCATCACTATTGCTTCAACAAAACCTTCACCATCAGTGATCTTATCTGTTAATGATCTACCGATAGTATTAAAAGCTGTGGCTTCACCTGTTTTTGCCGCTCTTGCTATGCCATTTCCTGCACTAACAAGGCGATCGCCCTTATTTACTTTTCCAGTAACTTTAACTTCTACTCTACCTGATACTGCTACAGGAGGGTGCGTCTTATCGCTACCTGCTCCGGCATTCATCAGATAAGCTGCAGAGTTTGAGATAACTCCGAATACATCGTCACTTAGTTCGTATTTAACCGCAGTTATTTCTGCTGCACCGCCTAACTGAACGACTGTACCGGGATCGTATTCTGTGTCTGACGCAAAGCGTTCCGCTAAGTCAGCATATGTTGCTTGTAGTCTTGAACCAGCAGTCAATGTCCAGTTACCTGTAATATTGCCTGCTGTAGTATTTGCACCGGTAGTAAG
>Ga0172362_10000459_pt1 | contig 33006 bp, 23 predicted proteins | sample LakKivs1_kivu2a2_FD_114534 | JGI IMG/M metagenome (GOLD analysis project Ga0172362, IMG submission 114534) | Sediment microbial communities from Lake Kivu, Rwanda - Sediment s1_kivu2a2 | ecosystem: Environmental > Aquatic > Freshwater > Lake > Sediment | place: Rwanda: Western Province, Lake... | reverse complement strand
ACCTACTCAGACAGCCGGTATTTATGACGTTGTAGTAACAAACCTGGATGGCGGGACAGGCACTCTGTTCAGTGCATTCAGTTACATCAAACCGACTGTAACCGGTGTGTTCCCGACTTCAGGCGTGACAACCGGTGGAACGCAGATCACCATTTACGGCAGCAACTTTGTTTCAGGAGCTACTGCCAGGATTGGCGGCATCCAGTGCGCAAGCACGAACGTCGTCAATACAAGCACAATCTCTGCAGACACTGCACCCGGTGCTGCTGGCACTTTCAGCATTGTTGTCACAAACCCTGACGGATGCGACAACGGCACTATTTCCGCTAATTTTACGTACTTCATATTAGCCCCTGTTGTTACTGCAATTACACCGTCTTCCGGTCTTGCTTCCGGCGGTACAGCAGTTACAATTACCGGAGCTAATTTCCAGGCAGGGGCAACTGTTGCAAGCGGTACGCTTTTAAGCGCTACAGTTGCAAACTCCAGCACAATCTATGCCACAACTTCTGCCACTGCATCAGGTACATATAATGTGCTTGTAACAAATCCGGACGGACAGACAGGTACTCTGGTTTCGGCCTTCACTTATTTCAATCTGCCGCCAAGCATTACCGCAATAACGCCAAACAGCGGTCCAACGTCCGGCAGTACTCCGATAACTGTCACCGGACAGAATTTCCTGTCGGGTGCCACGGTACAAATCAGCGGCGTGAACTGCACCAGTATCCTTGTTATCAATTCCAGCACTATCTCGGCATCCACACCCGCACATCCATACGGCACCTATACTGTGACTGTAGTCAATCCCGACAGCCAGACAGCTAGTTTGCTTAGCTCTTATACGTACGTCGCACCAGCACCCACTATCAGCAGCATTAATCCCAGTACAGGACCGACAGCTGGTTCGCAGGCTATCACTGTCACAGGCACCAATTTCCTGACCAATGCCACGGTTTATATCGGGTCAGCAGGCTGTCCTTCTGTCACTCTCATCAATGCAATCACAATCGGTGCTGACACACCGGCGCAGTCCGCTGGAACTTACGACGTCATTGTCCTCAATCCCGACGGTAAATCCGCCACGCTTTTGTCTGCCTATACTTATACTAATCTTGCGCCGGGTATTACTGCTGTCAGTCCCGGTTCCGGCTTGATCACCGGCGGGCAGTCAATAATTGTCACCGGCAGCAATTTCCTGTCAGGTGCCACAGTCAAAATCGGGTCTGTTACCTGTTCTGCTGTGGTGATTAACGCTACTACCATTGATTCTACCGCTGTATCCCAGTCTGCCGGGATATACAATGTCACGGTAATCAATCCCGACGGACAGTCTGCCACGCTGATCAGCTCTTTCACATATTATTCCCTGTCACCTGTGGTATCGACAATTACGCCGTCTTCAGGTCTTTCCACCGGAGGCACAGCAATAACCATTACCGGAGCTAATTTCCAGGCAGGTGCAACTGTAATGATCGGCTCCATGTGCACCGGTGTAAGCGTTCCAGGCCAGGGTACTATTTATGCAAATACATCTGCAACAACGCCCGGCATCCAGAATGTGATTGTGACAAATCCCGACGGAAAATCCGGAACACTTGTCGGCGGCTTCACCTACCTTTCCAATCCGACGGTCACAAATGTCTCGCCTGCAAGCGGGGGACAGGGTGCTCTGAATCTTAATCTTACAGTGACAGGTAGTGATTTTATGTCCGGCTGCGCTGCCAGTTTCAGCGGAACAGGTATCACGGTTCTATCAACAAATTATACGAGCAGCATTCAGTGCGCGGTTTATATCGATATCGCTGCCGGAGCAACAACCGGATTCAGAAATGTCATTGTTACCAATCCGGACAGCCAGTCTGGAACAGGGACTAATATATTTACCGTAAATACATCTCCTGTTTCCAGTATTACCTTACCTGCTAACAACGGATATTACAACAGTCTGGCAAGCATTACCGGTACTGCTTCTGCTGGTACGGCTTCTGTCGAAATATCAATCAAAGATATCGGCGGAGGCCAGTGGTACAACGGCAGTACTTTTACAGCTCCAGGCGAAACCTGGCTGTCTGCTGCGGGCGCTACTCTGTGGAGCTACTCGGTTGGCGCCTGGACAGACGGTCAATATCTTGTAAGGAGTACGGCAAAAGCCGGCGACGGCGGACAGGAAACACCGGGCGCAGGCAACACCTTTACCTATGATACTGCCAGTCCGACATTCGGAACGATTACTCCTGCAAATGCTGCCAGTGTAAATGCAACTACAAGAATTGTAAACTGGACGAATTCCGAGACGCTTTCAGCAGGCGCGGTTAAATACACCTCAACCGCAGGAACGGATTCCGGAAGCGTTTACTCAGTTACAATGAGCGGTTCCACATTAAACTCAGGACCTCAGAGTGTGGACATTGCAGGCCTGGCAGATGGTTCAACTTACGACCTTACAATCACAGGAACTGACCTGGCTCTGAATACACAAATTGCAAACAGATTCTCAATTATTTATGATGTCACTCTGCCGAATTTCGGCACTGTCACTCCTGCAGCCGCAGGTTATGTTAACTCTACAACCAGAGTCGTCGGCTTTACCAACAGCGAAACTCTGCTGGCAGGACAGGTCACTTACAGCTGGACAGGCGGAACTGCCGATACAGGAGTTCTGCATGGCTATAACTTGAGCGGATCGGAATTAACTCCCGGGCCTCATACAGTTGACGTCGGAAACGTGCTGGTCAACGGAGCTGTGTATTCACTGCGTATAGAAGGAACCGACCTGGCAAACAATGTTGCTACACCTGTGGTCAACAATAACATTACCTACACAACAAATGCGCCCGTATTCACTCCTGTTACCCCTGCGGCTAACTCCTATATTAATTCAGGAAATGTTACAATGATACTGTCAAAGTCATTGTCTTCAGGACAGGTCGTTTATACCGCAGTAACCGCAAACAACGGAGAAACGGTTTCTGTAACCCATATTTATACATTAAGCGGAGGCGAACTGGCGAATCTCGCAGCCCAGACAGTTGTTGTCACAGGACTGGTCGACGGTAACATCTATAACCTCACAGTTAAAGGAACTGATCTGGCAAGTAATTCCGCGTTAACGACCAACAATAACATCTATTACGATATTACCAATCCCTCTCTTAATATTGTGAGCCCTGCAGCCGGGTCAACCACCTATTCTTCGGTTGTAACACTGGACTTCAGCGAGGTAATGTTGCAAAGCCGCCTGACCTTCACCACCACAACCAGCAATAACGGCGAGTCGTCCGGTTCAACCCATTCCAGGGACCTGTCAGGTACAGAACTGACAACTCTGGGTTCCCAGACCATTGCCGTGTCAGGGCTGATAACCGGAAATACCTATGATATTTCCCTGACAGGTACTGACCTGGCAGGCAATGCCAACTCAACTGCTAATTCCGGAATCACATATTACAGCACGTCAATCTCCGGCAAGGTGACAAAACCGGATGAAAACAAGACACCGATTGCGGCAGTCATTGTAGAGGCATCCCTGAACGGAGTTGTGGTCGCTTATACAACCACTGACCTGAACGGCGACTACCAATTGGCGAATTTAGCTGACAACCTTTATTCAATCCAGGCAACTGCCAACACCCTGGAAGGCTTCCTCAGCAGTGCATACCAGCCAGCCAAAACAGGCGCCACAAACATTAACTTCACGCTTTCTGTTCAGTATCAGCTGGGAGTAATTTCAGGACAGGTTCCTCCGCTGCTTGCAAAACAGACAGCGCATAAACTGTCGCCGAAAGCTCCGGATAATGCGTCTGTCTTCGTGGAACTCTGGCAGGGCAACAAAAAACTCATAAGGGTAAAAGCAGATGCAAATGGCAATTACAGGCTAACCAACCTGCTGAGCGGACACTACACCGCAAAGGCGCTTTACGGAGATACGGTCATATCCGCAAAAACAGTCACTTTGCACCAGGGCGAACAGCTAAGTATAAGTTTCATGGTCTCCGGACTCCCTGCTAATGCTGTTTACTGTTATCCAAATCCTGCCAGAACCAAGGCGACATTCAAATTTGACTGCGGGTATACAAATCCGGAAACAGAAATAAAGGTTTACAATATCGCAGGCGAACTTGTAAGGACAATCGACGGTCCTTTTGGCCGCGATGTCAACGGAAGTTACTATTATGAATGGTCCCTTACCAATAACAGCAACAAGAAGATAGCCAGCGGTGTTTACCTGTATGTTGTTTACTGCAAGGACACTGCCACAGGCGATTCAGAGAAAGTTGTCAAAAAATTGGCGGTTGTCAAATGAAGATCCCTGCCCTTACAGGTAGAGTATCTTCTCTGAGAGGTAAAGATTTTATTGCGCCGCTCGCCTCGATTCGACGCTCGCCTCTCGGCGAAGCCGTGGGAAGCCGTGGCGGGTTCACCCCCACCTTGACAGGTCGGGTACTCTCGGCGTAACAGATATGAGGAGGACCTTATGAATAAAACAAACAACAAATCTACCGGTTTTATCTTCTGCGTTCTGGCAGGCATATTACTGCTGGCCGGCACCGTTTATTCAGGCGGGCTGACCATCACCGAAGTAAAGGTAACCGATACTACCGGTGTGGCACGGGGCGTTTTCTCATCAACAGAAAGAATAAGCCTGTTGATCAACTGCAATAATTCCGTGCAGGTCACCACTATTGATTTTGAATTTTACATCTTAGACCCGTCGGGAACCACAGTGTTCACGCAAAAAGGCAACTCAGTGGTCGGCAACATCGGGCTCTGCGGCGCCAGTCTGAAGAATATTTCTTCGAAATACTACACAAAGCCGGGCACCTATACCTTTAAAGGAAAAGTCCTTGTCTACAATGCCGTCGCATTGATTGAAACAGTTGAACAATCGTCAACTTTCCTCGTAACGTCACCCAATATAACTCTTTTTTATCCTCCGAACGGCGCTCAGGACCTTGTTGACAATCCGCTGTATTTCAGATGGGTTACGTCAGGTGCATCTTCTTACCGGGTTTATGTGGATATCAATCAGAATTTCGGGGATCCGTTATGGACAGGCGAAACTTCTTCTGATTCCATCTCTTATCCGGACAATCCTACGAATCCCAGACAGAAACTGACCGGCGGCACGACATACTGGTGGAAAGTATCAGGACTTAACGAATACGGAAAAGTAATTGCCGAAACAAGCGCGCCGTTCAGTTTTACCATCAAGCCGGCTTCAGTGTCGCCCCTCCCTTCCCATGATCTGGCGGTTGCCGATGTGGGATTTTCCGACGCCGCAGGTGTCATCAGTAAAAAAGCCGCACTTAAACAGGGTGATTCCGTAAAAATTGCTGCCAGGGTGGAAAACAAGGGCGGCTATGCCGAGACCAGCATACCTGTATCACTCTTCATAGATGGCAAAAGCGTTGATTCTCCCCAAAAGATAGAATTGATATCTATCGGAGAAGTTAAAACGCTTGAGTACAAGTATATCTACGATAGCGATTCCACTGTTCTTACCGCATCCTGCCTGCTGGAATACAATGACGATTATGCCAGAAACAACCTTCTGACCGCAACTCTGAATATTACTCCGGTAAAGGAAAAAGAGGCAATAATCAGCGGCAGGATTGTGGACGGGCAGAACAAGGGACTTTCAGACGTAACTGTCACTTATGCAGGACCTGACAACGGCAGTGTACAAACCGATGAAGGCGGGAATTACCTGATCCATAAGATTGCCCTCGGCAAATATACGGTTACCGCCACAAAAGCCGGCTATGCCTCGCAATCCCTGACAGTGACACTGGACAGTAAAAAAGCATATCCGCAGAGCGACCTGGTCCTGTTCAGGGCGGCCATTAGCGACGCTGATTTCTGGAATAAGCTGCAGCCTGTTATCAAGAGTGTAAGCAAAGATGATTTTAACGGTTACCATTTAACTAATATAGACGTTCCGCCAGACATTGACCCGACCGAACTGATTGAAAATCTCAAAAGCGGCAAATACCAGATTACCGGTGTTGCCATTGAAGTAGTATTTTAGGAGGTAAAAATGAAAAACCTTGTCCTTGTAATCAGTATACTGGCTCTCTGCACCGGTATTGCCGGTGCAGCCGGGGAATCAAAGACTGCTCTTGCCGTGGTCGTATCTGTGATAGGAAACGTTGAATATCTGCCGGCAGGACAGACCAAATGGCAGGCAGTAAATCAGGGCGGTTTCCTGGAAAAAGAAGACCAGATACGCACAGGAGCGAATTCAAAAGCCGCGATTGTATTTACCGACGGTACTGAAGTCCGGCTGAATGCCGAAACCACATTACATGTGCGCGGCCTTGCCCAGAAAAAAACAGGGACCGGGATGGTTAACATTGTCAGGGTGGTGGTTGGACAAATCTGGGCGAAAATCACCAAAAGCCAATTTCCTTATGAAATCCAGACATCGGCTGCTATCGCTGCTGTAAAAGGTACAAAAATCGACCTGGATGTCCACAAGGACCAGCAGTCGATTTTTTACGTTCTTGTGGGAACGCTGGAAATCAGCAATGAATTTGGTTCGGTTACGGCAGGACCAATGACGCAGACAATTGTCAATCCAGGTAAAGCACCTGAGCCGCCTACACCGCTTAACGAAAAAGGAAGGTCTGACTGGGAAAGCGAAATCGACAAGAAATTAAGTCCGCCGACAAAGAAAAATCTGATTTTGAAATTAAAAACAGACCAGGGCGAGAGAACCGTCAGGTTTACATTTGAAAAAGACAAAACCAATGAAAAATAAATCCGGCAGGTTCGTTCTGATACTGCTGTTGTTTCTGTTTTTCTGGGGCGGCAACTATTATTTATTCAACTTCTTAGGACGGAAATCTTCTATGCCCGCCGTACCAGCTCCTGCAAATCAGGCTGTGGTTATACCGGCACCAGTTCCTGTGCCGGAGCCGGAACAGGAGATCAAGGAGATACTGCCTCCTGAGCCTGTAAAACCGCCTGAACCAAGACCTGCAGTACCGGAAAAAAAGGAACCTCCGAAACCGGAAACGCCTCCTCAGGTTATCAAAGGTTCCCTGACACCTTCTGACGACACAAACAAACTGAAGGATTTTGTCATTGGACAAACAGTGCCGATATCCGCACAGGTTGAAAACACCGGAAACGTCGCACATTCATTTTCTGTAAGCGCTGAAATCATCTGGGCATCCGGAAAAACCGCTTTGCCGGTGAAGATCTTTAACCTGGACCCCGATGAAAAACGGCAGGTGGATCTCAATTATATTGTACCCGAAGAGGCTCCTGTCGGAAATTACCGGGTAAAAATCGGGCTTGAAAACTTTGCGACAAGTGAAGTAAGCTTTAATGTAATCGACGATAAACCGAAAATCTTTTTCACAGACCTGGGACTTTCCGCCAAAGTAGACCAGAATACTGTCATCAGAGTTAAGGTTGCCGACGACCGCGGCGCAGGGACAGCAAACATCTTTTACAAATCTCCGGATATGAACGAACTGGCAAAAAGTCCGATGGAACTCGTTTCAGGAACCGAACGAGAAAAACATTTTGCCTTTGCGACAGACAAACTGAAAAAACCGGGAAATTTCTTTTTCTACATAGAGGCAACCGACACCAAACCGCAGACTACCAGAACCGACGAATTCAACATTGTAGTAATCAGATAAAACCATGAATATCTGCCGCCCGGGGCAGAAGACGTCTCCAGCCGCAAAAACATTCGCGGTTTGTATCTTCCTGTGCTGTATTCCTGTATGTATACTTTTGTTTTCCGGTCCGGCCTTGTCAGGAGGACCAACACTGCAACTTGCAAAACCTCAGCCGGTACAGATCAAAATCGGAGAAAAGATTTCATTCCAGGCAATGATATCAACTCCTGCACCAGAAGAAGAAACACCAAAACTTTCCCTGAAAGCAGATGTCAACGAAGATAACAAGAATTTTGAAATAAAAAGAGATTCTACCCTGGTTAATAACTTTGTTCTTGTTGCGGAAATAACAGGGCCGGGCGGAAAATCCGAAAAACTTTTTGAATCAGTGACGGTGCCTCCGGGACAGCGCAAAACCGCTGTTTTGAATTATCTTGTTCCGGAATATGCGGAAACCGGCCAATACTCCGTAAAGGTAATACTGTCGGAAACCTCCGGGAAAAACACTCCGGGAAAAAACCTGGGTGAAGCAAAAGAAACATTCGTCGTAACAGGACAGACAGTCAGGGCAGCCATCGCTATACCCCCGGGTAAAACAGACGACCTTGGAGAATTCAGGCCAGGACAATCCTTCGAGGCAGCAGGTCAGGCAGTCAACACAGGAGAGATCAGACATGACTTCGCCGTCACCTTCAGAATAGATGGAATACCGGAACAAAATCCGGCAGAACCCAGAATAATAGATCTGGCTCCTGGACAAAACGCTGTAATTACTTTTCCTTTTCAGGTTTTGAAAGAAATGCCCGGTGGGCAATACGGCTGTATATTGTCAATTTATTTCTGGTCTACTATTGAAAAAAAAGCCCTGGCATTGTATAATGAAACTACTTACAGGTTCCGGGTTATTGATGACCCGCCTGTCATAAAAATTCTTGACCTGGGGTTCTCGGAAAGGTCCGGGAAAAAAGCCAGGATTAAAGTAAAGGTTACGGACGACCGGGGGGTTACATCTGTCAGGATATTTTACCGGCTTCCCGGCAAAACAGATGAACAGGAAAACGACATGACCGCAGTTCCGGAAGAGCCGGATGTTTACATTTTCGAACCCGGACTCCGTCAGGAAGGCGAATTTTCATTTTACATTGAAGCAGTTGATACGAAATCACAGTCGAAAAGAACAGAAAAAATAAGAGTAACGGTGATAAAAAAATGAAAAAAAATCAATGCGTTTCAGCTTCTATTGTGTCATTGATTTTAACTCTAATCCTTGCAAACTCAGGTTTTCCGCAAAACGCTGACCTGGGCAGAATTCAACTCTCTCTCCCGACACCCAACCCTGTCCAGGCAGGACAAAAAGTCGTTTTTCAGATAGTCGCTGTCAACACAGGCACCGTAGACTGGGAACCGCAGAAATATTATATCCAGGCGGAAATTTTCAACAAGGATAAAAAATACATAACCAAATCGGAACAGCTTTATGGAAATGCCAAAACATCTGTCGGACAGACCGCCCTGATTTACCTGAGTTATGACGTACCATCCGGTTATGTCGGCAAATATTATTACAGAATTGATATTTTTCACAATAACGAATTGATTATAACCAGCGATTATTACGATTTCGACGTTCTGCGCACGACAACCGAAGAAAGCACTTCTAAAATACGGCTGCGCGGAAACCTGGGACTCGGACATCAGAACAGCACCAGGTCCGGCGGACTGAGCAACCTGAATCTGGACCTGATAAGCGATCTCTCCGGTGAGTCATTAACAGCAAATGCCTATTTAGAGCATACTGCTCAGGACAAGTTCGTATTTGACAGGGTCCTGCTGAGTTATTACAGTCCTGCCGTTACTGCTTCCCTGGGCGACATCATGCCTGATCTGGCAGGACTGGTCCTTTCTGATAATTTAATCCGCGGCGGTTCTGTTGATTTAATCATGGGACGTTCAATGAATCTCACATTGCTGGGAGCCCGCACAGTTGCTCCCAAAGAAGGTACAGAGACTACCGTAGGGACGTATGCCAGATATGCTGCCGGAGGCAGGGCAGGAATGAACGTTGAAACAAACATCCAGAGCTCGGTAACCGATATAAATCTGCAATGGGATGCAGGATTTTCCTATCTTTACTCCTTTGACGCCAAAAATTCGTTAAATACTCCTGGACCTACACTTACGCCTGCCGATAATACCGTGATGGCGGTCGACGGTTTGATGACGTGGCCGGAAATTGCGAAAATCAGCGGAGAATATGCCTGGAGCACATATATGGCTGACAACATCAACATCTCCCCTTCCATAACCGGCAAGGCTTATCAGACAAGGGGAAATTTTACATTTGGACCTCTGCTGCTGAGCGGAGGTTTTTCAAGTATTGCGCCTGATTTCTATTCCCTGGCCAGCCCGGCTTCCGGACGCGACAAATTAAGTGTAGATGCAGGAGCTGTTTATAATTTTCCGTTCGGAGCCGGTTTGCAAATAGGATACAACACCTATCATAACAATCTTGATAACGAACCGGACAAACTCACTACAACCAATGAAACATATTCAGGCGGTACAAACTTACGGTTTGCCGGACTGCCGGCTTTGTTTCTCGGCGCTAACTACAACACGATGAAAGACAAAGCAGGAGATATAGTGAACAATAAAACCCTGACCTATACAGGCGGATTGTCGTATGTCTATGACTTTTTCAATACAAGCGCCAATTACCAGATATCAAATTTCAGGGATAAGACCAGCAGGGCGCACGACATGTTCATGGATACTGCCAGTTTGTCCTTTGTCCTTCTTTTTGCGCGTATCACTTTCAGCACAAGCGGAAGTTTAAGCCGCATAAAAGACCTTGCTACCTTTAACAGGCTGCAATCAAATTCAGCAAGTTTCGGCACAAACTATCAGCTTATACCTGCAGAACTCGACACAACTGCATGGTTTTCATGGACCAACAGGAAAGATGATGCAGGTACAACCAGCAATACTACGCTGAACGGCCGCCTCGAACTCAAGTATCTGCTCTTTTCAAATACAACCGTCACCGGCGGCTATACAAGGGTTGAATACAAGGATTCTGCTGCGTCCGCCAACAGTTATTCAGACAACATCGGCACAGCCAGAGTCAACATTACATTCTAAATCATGGTCAAAAGTAAAAGGAGGAGCCTCATATGAAAAGATCAGCGGTTTTATCTGCCATTTTTCTGCTGGCATTATCATTCATTACATCACCCCTCTTTGCCGCAACTATTAACTCAATTTTGCCCAATGCAGGTTCTGCGTGCGGCGGGACAGAAATCACGATTGACGGAACAGGATTCCTGGCCGGAGCAACTGTTCTTGTTCAAGGTTCTCCTCTTATGGGCGATGTGATTGGCGGCACCAATATCTGTGTCACTACACAGTCGGGAGTCGCAGGCACATTTGATGTCATAGTTACCAACCCCGATGACACTTCCGCCACCCTTGCAGGCGGCTATACATACGAAGCAGTCATCTGGTATGTTATGCCGGGTAATGGGCCTGCATGCGGAGGCACAGAGATAACAATAGGCGTATGCGGGTTTGCCAGCGGTGCAACAGTAGAAATCGGCAGCGCTATTTCCGGCGGGACGGTAATAGGCGGTACGGAAATATATGTCACAACAACCGGCGGAAATACCGCAGGCTTAAAAGACGTAATTGTTACAAATCCTGATGGTACAGGTGCAACATTTATAAGCGGATATGAATATATGATGTCAACAGGTGCTGTCTCACCCGGCAACGGTTCTGCATGCGGCGGAACAATAATAACAATAACCGGATGCGGATTTGCCAGCGCAGCCACGGTCACAATAGGCACCAATGCCTCGGGAATTACCGTGACAGGAACCACGCTAATAACCGCAACAACACCCGGTGCCACTCCGGGGACGTATGATGTCGTGGTGATCAACCCTGACGGCATATCTGCCACTCTGGCAGGCAGTTACACTTATGGAATGTCTGTTGCAGGCATCGGACCGAATAAAGGTACGTCCTGCGGAGGAACAGAGGTAACAATATACGGATGCGGGTTTGCCAGCGGTGCTACGGTTACAATAGGACAGAATATTTCCGGCGGAACTGTTGTCGGCGGCACGGCAATATCCGTCACGACCCCTGCGGATAATACTGCCGGGCTGACCAATGTTATTGTCACCAATCCAGGCAATGTAAGCTGCACTATTGTTAACGGTTATAATTATCTTGTTTCTGTTTCAGCCGTAAATCCGAACAACGGTTCCAGCGCCGGCGGAACAGCGATAACAATAACCGGATGCGGGTTTGCCGGTTCATCTACGGTCATAATAGGCACCAATGCTTCAGGGATTGCTGTGACCGGAACCACGCTCATAACCGCGACAACTCCTGCAAATACAGCAGGTATTTACGACATTATTGTCATTAACCCTGACGGCAGTTCAGGCACGCTGGCAAGCAGTTATTCATGCACCATGTCTCTGGGCAGTATCACACCTGCCAACGGCTCTGCATGCGGCGGAACAAGAATAACAATTACCGGCTCAGGGTTCGCTCCCGGTGCAACTGTTGCTATTGGAACTATTATAACCGGAGGAACAGTTGCAGGAAATACCGTTATATATGTAACAACATCATTATTAAACAATACTGCCGGCCCGGTGAATGTAGTCGTCACAAACCCGGGCGGGTATGGTACTACCCTTGCAAGTGCTTATACTTATAACATGCTGGTCGCCAGTGTAAATCCGGCTAACGGCGGCAGCTGCGGCGGAACCGCAATAACAATATACGGCTGCGGATTTGCTGCAAACGCCACAGTGACCATTAATAACAGTATCACCGGTGTCACTGTTCTCGGAACAACGCAGATCAATGCAACAACTTCCGCTTCTCCTGCAGGCACCTATAACGCTGTTGTCGCCAATCCCGACGGCAGTTCAGGCACGCTGGTAAGCGGTTTTACATACGGTATGTCTGTTGCGGCTGCGGCTCCTGCCAACGGCACTGCGTGCGGCGGGACAGAAATAACGATATCCGGCTGCGGATTTGTGGCCGGAGCAACTGTGAGAATCGGCAATAATATTCCCGGAGGCACAGTAACAGGCAGCACGGAAATATATGTCACAACAGCCGGCGGAAATACCGCAGGTTTAAAAAATGTAATTGTTATAAACCCGGATGGTTCCTCTGCCACACTGATAGGCGGATATACCTATAAAACCGCGGTGACAAGCATATCTCCGAATTCCGGCGCATTTGCCGGAGGAACTCCGGTAGCAATTCTTGGCTGTGGTTTCGGAGCAGGATGCACAGTCAGAATAGGAAATAATGTTGCCCCGGGGTTTACCGTAACAGGCACAACTCTCATCACCGCAACAACTGCTGCGACTTCTGCCGGAGTATATGACGTTATCATTACTTACGGCGGTGATTCAGGCACGCTTGCCAGCGGCTATACGTACCTCGCCACGGGAATGTCTGCGTCTGCTGTTTCTCCTGCCAACGGTTCTGCATGCGGAGGGACTGTGGTTACTGTGTTTGGTGCCGGATTCCTGTCAGGTGCGACAGTAACTATCGGCGCAACAAACAGAAGAGGTACGGTAATAGGAAGCACAGCAATATACATTACAACAACCGCTAACACCAGCGGAACAAAAAATGTCATTGTAACCAATCCCGATGCTACGAGCGCAACGCTGGTCAGCGGATATACATTCAATATCGCCCTGAGCAGTGTCTCGCCGAACAACGGCAGCGCCTGCGGCGGTACGGTTATCACGGTAAAGGGCTGCGGATTTGCATCAGCCACTACTGTAACCATAGGTAATACAATAACAACAGGCACGCTGCTCGGGACCACTGCAATCTACGTGACAGCTTCCTCCAATAATATTACCGGCACAACGGATGTCATTGTAGCCGGTCCGGGCGCTGTATCCGCTACACTGGCAGCAGGATTTACTTATTCCGGGCCGACAGTGACAGGTATTTTCCCGAATGCCGGAGACATTGCAGGCAATACAGGCATAGCTGTTTTCGGAACAAATTTCCAGGCAGGGGCGACTGTTATGATAGGTTCGTATCTATGTACCGGCGTGAACGTACAGAATGCGAATACGATAATTGCAACGACCTCAGCCGGTCTGGCCGGCACATATGATGTTACTATTACCAACCCCGGCGGATGCACAAACGGTACTTTCACAACATCATACACCTATGCCGGCGTGCAGTCAGTGATAGTTTCCGGAATTACGCCGGCTATCGGCTCTGCCTGCAGCAATACTCTTGTAACTATTACAGGCACTAATTTTGCTTCAGGCGCAACTGTCAAGATCGGACCATCCCAGTGCACAAGCGTCAATGTGCTTAATTCAAGTACGATCACCGCATCTGCGATTGCCACAGCTGCAGGCACCTATGATGTCATTGTTAAAAATGCCGACGCAAGCAGCGGAGTTCTGCTTAACGGCTTCACTTACGTAATACCTGTGGTGGCAGGCGTTGTTCCGAACACCGGACCCGGCACAGGCGGAACGGCAATCACTGTCACCGGAAACTATTTCCAGTCAGGTGCGGCATTAAAGATCGGCTCTTACCAGTGCACAGGCGTAACTGTTCTTGACTCCAGTACTATTGCCGCAACAACAGCTGCGGCTCTGGTGGGAACTTACAGCATCACTGTTACAAATCCGGACGGCTGTTCAGGCAGCCTGGCAGATACCTTCGTATATAAAGCACCGGAATATGCAACCATCGTAAATATTACTGCCGATAAAGATGCTGAAATGACTCTTGAGACAGATACCGGGCAGGTAATACTTGAAATACCTGCGGGTACTTTTACGGAAACATGCCAGGCCACAGTAAGAACAGTTTATCCTGTTCCTGTTTGTAATCAGACCGGCTGGAAGGCGTCCGGTTTTGCGGTTGAAATAATCCTGGATAAAAAACTTGTTGCCCAGAAAGAAATGAGGTTAAGCATGAAATATCCTTCTTCAATGGTTTCTGCCAAAAACCTTGCGGCAACAGGACTGAAAAGCAGCTACCTTAAAATCGGATATTACAACTCCGTGAGAAATGCCTGGATCGCCGTTGCAAACAGTATTTCCTCAACTGCAGAAAACAAAGTCTGCTGCAGTATCAAATTCACCGGCATATACCAGGTGGTGGAACTTTCTCCTGCAACTGACCTGAGTAATGTTACTGTTATCCCGAACCCTTTCAAGCCGAATAAACATTCCAGCGTAACTTTTACAGGACTGACAAAGTCGGCTGTTGTCAGCATCTATACTGTTACCGGCGAGAAGATAGCCGAGGTGGCAGCAGATGACTCCGGTATAGCGCAGTGGGATGGTACGAACTCAAGCGGTAAATCTGTGGCAAGCGGAGTTTACCTGGGCTTTATTTCAGACGGAACTAATAAAACGACGGTAAAATTTGCGGTTCAGCGGTAGAAAAAACATGAAACATTTAAAGGAGGTAAATGACATTATGAAAAACGCATCTTTTAAAACGCTTTTAATTCTGGCCTCTATTCTGGCTTTTGCCGCCCCTGTGCCGGCATTTATGAGCAAGAGCGATGTCGGCACCTCGACAGCCCAGTTTTTAAAGCTCGGTATGGGCGGACAGGCAAACGCCATGGGAGAAGCCGTCACGGCACTTGTCAATGATTCCACGGCAATCTGCTGGAATCCAGCCGGATTAAACGGCATCGGCAACGGACACGTCTCCCTGATGCACTGTGTTTATCTTGACGGAATGTTCTACGATTATGCCACCGCCGCTATGCTCGTTGAGGATGCAGGCGTCATCGGAATAGGATTCCAGTACTTCAACGCCGGGACCATCACCGGGATTGAAGAAGACGGCTCATTGACCGGAGATTTCACCCCCAACGACCTGTCAATCGCACTCAGCTATGCAACAAAGCTATTTTCCGTGCCGGTCGGTATAAATGCCAAATATATATCTTCAACAATCCAGAACACGGCGACAGCTGTGGCTTTCGACATAGGAACGCAGTATTCATTTCTTGACCAGAAACTTTTTCTCGGAATGGTCCTGCAGAATTTAGGCACGAAAATAAAATACGATCAGGAAAGCGAGAACCTGCCTTTAAACCTCAGGATCGGCGCCGGATATAAAATTATCGAGAATCTTATCGTGGAAGTGGATGCAAGTCTGCCGAACGACAACACTATTATCATCGGGGCAGGGAGTGAACTCGGCCTTTCTGTATCGGACGACCTGAAGTTCAGTTTAAGGGCTGGCTATAATACCAGGACGGCTGATATTTCCGGGTTCAAGGGTTTATCCTGTGGAGCAGGAATAAATGTAAACAGTTTGGGATTTGATTATGCACTTGTGCCGTTTGGCGATCTTGGCTTGACCCACAGGATTTCAGTATCTGCAAAGCTTTAAATAAATAGGGTACAGTCACCTACTTATTTTGGAAAAGCCCCTTATTTCTTAAGCGCAGTTTCTAAATATTTCTGAAATTTAAGGTAAGGTATCCTAACTGGTCTTGAACACCTGGATTTTCTGATTCTTAAAAACTCCAAAGTCTGATTTGTACTCTTTCAAAGCGCTTGCAAAATTACAGCTTTGCGTTGCTTCTGAATACCTCAAGAGCATACTTATACGAATCATAGGTGATACTGGGCGGCACAGAATGGTCGGAATGAAACACATAAGCCGCACCAAGTTTTTTTAAAGCCCTTGTCTTTCCCTCCACTTCTTCCCTTATTTTATCTTTATTGTTTGTTTCCAGGACAGTCACATCAATATTCCCCATGAACGCAAGCTTGTCCCTGAATTCCTTAGCAAGCTCGACAACGTCGCATCCTGCCTTTGCCTCCATCGGCTGAAGGCAGATATATCCTGCTTCAACGACTACTGGCACGACTTTCCTGATATCTCCGCAGGAATGGAGAATAACAGGCAATCCAAAATCATTGAAAAATCCGACCAGCTGCTTCTGATACGGCAGAATCAGCTCCCGCATTACAGCCGGAGAGCAGAACGGTCCGTTCTTGTAGCCGAAATCTTCGTAGATAAACATCCCGTCGGGTTTTCCCATCTCCCTGAAAAGCAAATCATAATGCCTTCTGAACATATCCAGATGAACCTGGCAGAAATCCCTGATCCATTCCGGTTCCAGAAGCAGTGCAGGCAGAAAATTCTCGTCGCCAATGGTCGCCCGCATCAATTCAAAGACAAAAAGATTTCCGCAGACAGAAAATTTTCCTGTTTCACGGGCTAAGGCGAGTCCGCGCCGCATTCCCTCAAAATCCAGACGCGACCTGTCTGTCGCAAGCAATGGTCCCCTGTACTTCTTTTTCCAGACCTCAGGATTTGTGCATTCAAAACCGATGTGTTCGGGCGTCCCGGATTTTTTCTTCCAGTATTTGAGTGTGGCTCCGCGTCCGTCCCTTGAAACCCGCCATTCGTCTGTTTCCTCCACTGTCTCGTTAACTCCCGGAAACGAAGAGGAATCAAACCATCCGCCTACATTCAGGATGTCGTAGTTGAAATGGAATTCAGGGGCGATATTCTGCGGATAACCCTGCTTTGGCCAGCCGTCTTTTCCGAGGGTCTCAGGCCAGTAACTTTCGTAAACTCCGTATCGTTCTGTTTTCTTGCGCTGGAGAAGATTCGCAATAATTTCTCTTGAAGTCATTTTTCACCGTGCCTAATCCAATGTAAAAACTGCTTTCAGTGCCTTGTCCCTGTTTTTACTTACAAAATCCAGGGCTTTCTGCGCATCCGACATAGGGTACCTGTGGGTAATCAATTTTTTCTGGTCTATTTTACCTGCTGAAATCAGGTTAACCGTATCACTGAAATCCTTTTGCCAGTTTTTTGAAGCAGAAGGAGAAGTATTTATGATTCTTGTGCCTGAAGTATGCCAGAAGGAAAGCGGCATCGGTTCATCATAGGTGTGCCATCCGAAAATATTCATAAGACCATTGACCCGCAAAAGAGGCATTGCCTTTTCAAGCACTCCGGGAAAACCGGTACACTCAATAACCACATCGGCAGGTCCTCCCAGCACACTTTTGACCTTGTTCTGCCAGTCAGGGACGCCGGAATTTATTGCCGCATCAGCGCCGAATTCCATTGCAAGTTTCATTCTTTCTTCAAGAAGGTCGACCACGACAGTTTTGAAAGTTAAATTCTTCGGCAGGACCTGCAAAACCAGCAACCCCATGTATCCGCATCCAACAAGGACAACCCTGTCGCCCGGCTCAATTCCTGTATTTCTTACGCTGTTCACCGCACACGCAGCAGGTTCAACCATCCAGAGTGTAAAATCGGAAATGTTCTCCGGCAGCCTGAAAACGTTTCGTTCATTGACAATTATGAATTCAGAAAATGCAGGAAAAAAATTAGCAGCAACATTGTCGCCCGGTTTTATCCCTGTGACAGACGAATGCACTTTTTCAACTATTCCTACGGGCTCATGCCCTGCATATCCTGGAAATTTCGAATGAACTTTTCCGCTGAACGAACGTATTTCCGACATGCATATTCCGCATGTCTTGACGCGGATAAGGACCTCCTCTTTTTCCAGCTCGTCGCGGACCGGCTTTTCAATCAGCCGGACATTCCCTATACCTGTGTATTCAATAACATGATTCTTCATAGTATTGCCTCCAGACGGTTCATTCCTTCCGTAATTTTCTCCATTGAGGTTGCATAGGATAAACGGATATATCCTTCTGCACCGAATGCCACGCCCGGCACAACGGCGATTTTTGCATCGTTCAGGCATTTCTCCGCAAACGCCATTGAAGGAATATTCAGTTTGCTGATATTCGGGAAAGTATAGAAAGCTCCGCCGGGCATCAGGCAGGTAATTCCTTTCATCCTGCGGAGACGCTCAACCATATATTTCCTGCGCTTGTCAAATTCAGCATGCATCTTTTTAAGGTCGTCCTCAGGACCATCCAGAGCCGCTACAGCTGCTTTCTGGGCAAACGAAGTGGGGTTTGAGGTTGCATGGCTCTGGAGATTCGACATTGCCTTCACCACATCTTTCGGACCAGCAAGATAACCGATCCTCCAGCCGGTCATTGAATATGTTTTTGATGCGGCATTTACAACAATTGTGCGTGATTTATATTCCTCGCCAAAAGCCGCGATACTGTAATGTTTTCCGCCGTCGTAAATCAGTTTCTCATAGACCTCGTCAGAGACAATCCAGAATTTGTGCTTCAGGCATATCCTGCCGATTTCCCTGAGCAGTTGTTCGTCATAAACCATTCCTGTCGGATTGCCGGGGTCGTTCAGAATCAAGGCAACTGTTTTTTTCGTTATCTTCTTTTCAAGTTCAGAAGGATTGATGCGGAAATTGTCTTTCTCCTCTGTTTTAAGAAAAACAGGAACACCGTCCGCCATTTTCACCTGCTCCGGATAAGTCACCCAGTACGGCGCAGGGATAATGACCTCGTCGCCCGGCTCGCAGACCGCCATGAAAATATTGTGAAGCGAGTGCTTTGCGCCGCAGGAAATCAGAATCCGGGACTTGTCGTATTCAAGGCCGTTGTCCTTTCTGAATTTGCGGCACACCGCTTCCTTCAGGTCGTCTATTCCCGACGCAGCAGTATACTTGGTGAAGCCGTCCCTGATTGCCTTTATTCCTGCCTCTTTGATATTGACAGGAGTGTCGAAATCCGGCTCACCTACCCCGAAACTTATCACGTTGATTCCCTGTTTCTGCATCTCTTTCGCCTTCGCATCAATTGCAAGGGTCGGAGAATCAGTTATTTCCAGAACTCTTTTCGCTATTTTCACTGGAATATCCTCCTCATATTCCTGATTGCCTGCTGGGTCCGCATCTCGTTTTCCACGAGTGCGAATCTGACATATCCTTCTCCGTGCTCGCCGAAGCCGATGCCCGGCGAAACAACAACCGCACCTTCTTTCAAAAGTTTAATGGAAAAATCCAGGGAATTCATCGACCTGAATTTTTCAGGCACAGGTGCCCAGATAAACATCGTTGCTTTTGGTTTTTCAACTTTCCAGCCGATTTTATTAAGACCCTCAACCAGAACATCCCTGCGGCTCTGGTACATCTTCCGGATCTGCTCTGCACACGACTGTTCACCGCGGAGCGCTGTGATTGAAGCCACCTGGATCGGGGTGAAGATACCGTAGTCCAGGTAACCCTTGAGGTTTGTCAGCTGCTTGATAACCCAGGGATTGCCCAGGCAGAACCCCACTCTCCAGCCGGCCATATTATATGATTTTGTCAGGGAAAAGAACTCAACGCCGACGTCTTTTGCGCCTTTAACCTGCAGAAACGACGGCGGCTTGCAGCCGTCAAAATACAGGTCTTTATAAGCCAGGTCATGGATAACTATCATTCCCTTTTCCTTTGCAAAGGCGACCACTTTTTCAAAAAACGACAGGTCAACTACAGCTGTCGTGGGATTATGCGGATAATTCAGAACCAGGACCTTTGGTTTTGGCCACATTTCCTCCCTGCGCAGCTGGTCTAAATCAAGAACAAAGTTATTTTCCGGCCTGAGCGGAACGCTGACAACATTAGCACCGGCAATGACAACGCTGTACATGTGAATCGGGTAAGCCGGCTCAGGAACCAGGGCAACATCCCCGGGATCCAGCAGGGCAAGCATAAGGTGCGATATGCCCTCTTTTGCGCCGATTGTCACAATTGCTTCTGTTTCAGAGTCAAGTTCAACCCCGAAATCCTGCTGATACCGCTCGCAGATTGCCCTGCGCAGGTGCAGAATTCCCTTTGAAGCTGAATACCTGTGCGCTTTCGGGTCGTGCGCCACCTGGCACATTTTCTCGATTATGTGCACAGGCGTGGGCTGATCAGGATTTCCCATACCCAGGTCGATCACATCCACGCCTTTTGCCCTTTCTTCCATCATCATTGCGCGTACCTTGCCTAGGGCATACGGCGGCAGTCGTTTCATTCTTTCAGATATCTGCATTTTATCGTCCACTCCGCTGACAATTCTATTATATCTGTATATTCACTGTCCAGAGTTTTTATGGGGATTTTTCATTATCAAATAATTTACAAATGCCGAACATGCAACCATCATAAACTTTGCTTCGGCAAAGTCAACGCTGCTATTCCTTTCAGTTAAGGCATGCCTTATCCCTTTTTTATCACTCGTATAACCATATAATTTGTTAAAACCTTCGTTCAAAGCCGGATGAATTCCTGTTATCTTTTTAAGCGCATCACCAAGCGTTGCTTTTTCATCTTCAGTAATTATTCTTACCATTCCTTCAACAGCAGATATAGATTCCTTTATGGAATTTCTGTAGTCCGGATTCTTCCTGTCTGATAATTTCTCAAGGGCTGATTTCAAATGTGTGTTGACACCTGAATACACTGACGTTTCTGTCTGATCTATTGCTCCTTCAATCTCATCCAATTCGGTCGTATCAGTAATGGGTACAATTTCACCTTTAATTATTCTATAAGCAGACATTTCTTTTTCTAAAATATTGTTTAGGGCTTTTATTACATAACTATCGTCCGAAAGCATTTCTTTGCAAATAAATTCAATAAAGTCATAAATCAAAAACCAATCATCGTTAAAAAAGGATGTATATATAAAAGCCGTAACAGCTTGTAGATCTCTTTGCATCATATTTATTGGCCGTTTAAAAAATTCAGCCCATATTTTTTCTTGATATTTAATAATTCTTTCATAATCATCGCCTAAACCGCTCTTTTTTTCAAAAAATTGTTTATAAATAATATTCCACAAAGCAACTCTTAATTCGTTGTCCATTGATTCTATTTGTAGTTGTGCCCTTACTGGTGTTTTGCCAACTTTTTGTGAAAAGCGCATTTTATTTTCTCATATATCCAACGGCAACTGCTCATTCTTTTTATCATTGGTTGGCTTATAAACGGACTCAATATCTTTTACCAACATTGCAGGCTGATTTACTTCACTAACTGCAACCCGCTTGGCACCTTTCTGTTCTAATAATTCCCCTACTGTTTTTCTATTATATCCCTGGATGCCGATTTCGTGTAAGTCAGCTGTTTCCGGACTGTCTATTGTGAATACCGGCAATTTCAATTCCACTACGCTTTTGGCAATCTGATATGTCTTTGACCCTTTTGGTCCATAGGGAATAAAAATAATATCACCTAAACAGCAAACCAATAAATTCCGTTCAAGGATGTCTTTTCTTATTTGTTTTTTAGTATTTGGTTCAACAACGGACAACATCAGCAATTTGCCGTCTTTAGCCCGACGAAAATATTCTTCCCTTTCCGGAAATTGATCCATCGGAGGATAAAACCTATCCAACAGGAACGATTCAAATGTTTCTACTGCAAGCCCCTTGACAGAAAACAACGAAACCGTATTACTGCATTTCTTCCAGAGTCCGAGACGAAAAATCTCTGTCTCCATCACCGAATGCCCTGGCGTGAGATAATTCATTGAAAATTCGCGGATGGTAAACAGCAATTGGTTGGTCGCCATCATTGCTGTACCGCCGATGGAATCAGCGGAAATAATTGACATGGTAAAATTATCCAGATTTGCCAATGGGCCATGATAATAAATCTTCTGTGGACAGTCCTGTCCCAGTCGCTCTTTTAACTTATGCGGATACGAGGAATTATTCGGGGTCAGGATTTGATATTCCATAATTTTCTCACTGCCTCATTGATTTCTTTTTCCAAATCAGAAATATCCAGCCCTTTTTTTACCAGTTCATGGGCTCTTTCAGACAATTCTGCAAGTTTCATATGGAGTTCATCTTTCTCATTAAATTTCGGTATTGCCAGATGAGTCATTACCGATGGTGTCCCGAATCCCCTGCCCGCCGCAGAAAAACTGCTGATAAAATCATTTACAAGCTCAGAGTTAATTATTGCACAAAGGTAATGCGCTTCTGTCTTATTATTTGTTGGGATGAATGCTGTAGTGTGTGTAGATATTAACGGTTTTATTCCATATTCAGTTTTGACATTCGTCAACACAACAGCAGACATTTTTGATGCCATTTGCTTCCATGTAACCCTATACTTCATAAATGTCAATTCACTAATATCAAATTGGGAGTAAAACGGAGCAAATGGTTTCCCGTTTCTACAATAATATTTAATGAACGCTGCTCGTTTTACAAGAACGTCTTCGAACTGCTTGAGGTACGCATATGTTAAGGGATACTTTGCGGATAAAATATTTTCATCGAGACCTCGCCTCGTTTTAGGCTCCTGGGAAATCAATAAATAAAAATGGTTAGTTATACCGTATTTTAATATTTCTCCACCACTTACAGCAGGATAGACTAAATCGGGTTCAATTGCAGATGTAACAGATCTTATATCCCATTTGCCTCGTAAATACATATTTTGTATAACCAGTTTCCCATCTGGTCTTGTATTTTTTAACTCTAACCAAAAAACTCCGTATGGTGTTGTAAAAGCTCCGGTAACACCCTTATAGCCATTCGTCCCTTGTAGTTTAGAAAATATTTTCTGTTCATCGCAAGAAGCTGTTTGCCAAGATGATTCTGATTGCTTAGGATTAATAGGAACCACCTCAGTACGTTCTCTTGCCGTGTCCATTTTAACCTGGTCAATTTGCCACGCTGGTAAAATTCGACCGATTCCTTTTTTTCTTTTCCATTCAACCGCAGACACAGGATATTTAGTTCTCTTTCCTTTCTCCATAAAAAATATTGACGTTTTATTTGCAGCACCAGGAAATGGTTTTAAATCTACCATATCTTCCATTGCTGTAACTTTCAAAGGAGTTTTAGTGTTCTTTAATTCAAAGCGTCTGAATCCTTCTCCTGCTCCTTTTGATTTAAATACTTCTATTGTTATCACAAATCCAAGAATACCGCCATCTTTCAAGTAGTTATCAGCACAAGAGTAAGTAAATAACATAGAAAAATCTTTCTTGCCGCCACCTAATCGTCCTTCATAGCCCTTCAATGAAAACAATCCGTATTTTTGCCACAGTTTAAGTGTTCGCTGGCGATATTCGTCGGAAAGAAAGTCCCATCTAATCCAGGGCGGATTACCGACAACATAATCAAATTTACCGAGAAATACCGGAGCAAAGGCATTCTTAATGTATTTAGCCCAAATGCCGTTTTCGCCATTATCATCAAGTTCTTTTATTTTGGCATAAACATTTTTTAAGAGTCCTATATCTTCAGAAGACATTCTCAATTCTTTTTTTAATTGTTTTTCAAAATTTTCCGGGTTAAGTTTTTGCTTAAGCGCAATATCAATCTTGGAAGTAAAATCATCAATTAAATCTTTTTTATCAAAAGAGACAGGAAATTTATATTCAGCCTTGGTCGTTTTGAAAATTAATGCATCCGGTGTACCCGTAAGCTGAAGTTGCCCTTCTTCAACATATCGGCTGGGTGCCAGAACAGAATCGCAAAGATAGACCGGAATACTGATCGGCCTGACATGAGGGATGAACCGAGCAAATGAAATCAGGTAGTTTGTCCGGGCAGTCAAAACTGCTAAAGGATTAATATCAAATCCAACTACGTTATTCAGAATTTTACGTCCAATTTCAGCAAAATTTGTTCTAGTATTTTTTAAAACTCTATTTATTGCCTGGATAAGAAACGTACCAGAACCGCAGGCGGGGTCAAGGAAACGCTTGTCCGCATCACCCTTATATCCGCTTTTATCAACTACGTAACCAGCCAGCCAGTTAGGAGTATAATATTCACCAAGATCATGGCGCAGTTCCTGTGGCACGATGGATTCATACAGGTTCTGTAAAAGGTCCTGCGTCCATTCCGGTTCAAGAATTGGGGTTGCCGGTTCAAAATCAGACAATGCTCGGGCTACATTGCGAATATTATTCGCTATTTTTCCATTCCAGACGTCAAGATACCATGAGAAAAAGTCCGCCTCAAGAAAGTTTTCTATTCCCTGGCTTCTAAAATCTGCTCCGTTTTCAAGTTCAAAGAGTTTTTGCTTCAAACTATCATCATTCTGAGATACCAGTTTGTCTGCAAATGACTCAACGCTACTGCCGCGCTGGAGAGAAATCAGTTCAATTGCCAGCATTTTCATCAGAAAAGCATAAAAAGTATGGATGGAGAACAGTAACTGTTGAAGCCGAGCGCCCCCGGGAATCTGATACAAATTAGCAATTTTTTCAGCTGTCTTTTCTGCCTTGCCCAATTCCTGGCCGTAAACTATTCCAAATAATCTCATCCATTCATTGTAAAACATTTTAATTCTTGAAGGCACCTGGCGTCGCTGAGCACGCATCAATTCAGAATACAGTTCTGAAACCATCTGTTGAGTAACCGGACAATTCGGAGAAAATACGCTGGTTAAACCGCTGGCAGTAAGCGGTTTCCGCCCTGTAGCCCGGGCAAATATCAACAGGTTCTCAATGCTCTCCTTTGATATTGGATAGGGTCCGAGTGTATGAAATCCGATTGTTTCCTTTAATGACGGAAGAAGCATTTCCTGCGTCGGCCCAACCGGAATCGGCAATTGTATGGCTGCAGCTTTCTTTGTAAAACGAAGGAAAATAATACTCTCGCCATCCAGGGCAACGCCAACAGCTTTTTCCAGAAAATCTTCTTTCTGTTGTCCAACTTGAGCTGCCTGTTCAATTAAATATCGGCTCAACTGATCAACTGCTTTCTTTGCCTCGCTCTTTCGCGACAATTTCCCTGGTGTTTTGTATTCTATAGTCAGATAACCATATACGGAATCACTACGTCCCCGAAAAGACGATGCAGTGCCTTCGTATTTCACGTTTTTAACATCTACGCCGACCTGTTCAAAGACCTTTTGCAGAATCGGCTCCACTTTCATTTTCAGGTCTTCTTCCGTTCGCGCTGATTTTGCAGCCGATACTATTTCACCTGCGATTCGTTCTGTATTAATCTGCCAGTGTTGTTTTAGCGGTTTCATTTGTTTTCCTTTATCGTATGCACATTGTTATTATACCATTAACATGTCATGTACCATATTAAATTGTGTACTTCTTATCAATATTTGCATTTAAACCTTGGTGCAAGTTTGCATTTATAGTGCAAATCTACACCTGATTGTTACATTTGTCAAGTTCGCTGGATGGCGTTACAATATCTTTCTGATTCGGGGACAGAAGGTCATGTTGGATAGAGACCTGGCTGAGTTGTATGGAGTAGAGACGAAGTATTTAAACAGGCAGGTTAAACGTAACCCGGACCGTTTCCCAAAAGAATTCATGTTTCAAATTTCTCATGAAGAGAAAAATGAACTGGTGACAAATTGGCACCGGTTCGAATCAATGAAACATTCAATAACACTACCCTAATAGGATTTAGACCTTAGACATTAAACATCAACAATATTCCACCAGCGCCTGTCAAGGAACCGGCCGAACCTGAGTCCGCTCTGCCGCTTGAAACCAACAGGCACAAGCGGATGGACTTCCCTGACAGAAATCCGGCGCAGATTTTTTGCGGTCTTCAGCCGTCCCTCAAAGAAATCCGGACATCCGCCTTTTTTCTTAAAGTCGCATTGCTTCTCTTTAAGGCATCCCTCGCAGGCACCCGGTATCCACCGGTTGACAGGTTCAAAGTGAATGGAATAAATCCTGTCCTCAAAAAAATAGTAAACTCTGCCGTAATTCCAGGTGTGCGACATCTTTTCTGTTTCGTTGGAAAAATATTCCGGCTCAAAAATGATGCCGTTTTTCATCCGTTTCAGTTTCTCGTCAAGGGACTGTCTTGCGCCAAAAATCCAGAGAGTATAAATTCCTTTCTTTGAATACTGTTTTGTCCGGTTTATCATCTCCGGCTTTTCTATCGGAGAGCATTGGCACTCAATTGCAAAACTGTTTCCTTTCCTGTCTTCCAGGTAAACATCCGCAATATTGCCATGACAGAAATATTCCAGTTCCGCCATGCGCACAAACGGTTTGCCGGAATAATAATTAAACAGGAATTCTTTCATCCGCAGATGCGTCTCCGTTTCCTCTGCGCCGTACGGACATTCGCTCTCCGCAACATGGGCAAAATGATGAATTTTTATCTCGCCTTTTTTGACCACCAATTCTTCCTGGCAATGCGGACAGTAATAATCCTCGGTTTTGGTCGCATTTCTGCCCAGAACTTCCTCGCCTTTTTTGTTTTTTGCTTTAAGCACGGCTCAATGCCTCAACGGTTTCGCCTGCGTGGTATGACGACCTGACAAACGGTCCTGCAGACACAGCTTTAAAGCCGCGTTTTCTGCCCTGTTCTTCGTATTCTCTGAATTTTTCAGGCAGGATGAATTCTATTACAGCCAGTTGTTCCGGCGACGGCCGGAGATACTGTCCGATTGTCAGAACATCACAGCCTGCATCCTTTAAATCATCCATAACACTGAGAATTTCTTCGGTTGTTTCTCCGAATCCTGCCATTAACCCGGATTTCGTGGTTATCCTGCCGCCGGATAATTTCTTTGCCTCTTTTAAAATTCCGATAGAACGCTTGTAATCAGCCTCAGGACTTACCATGGGATAAAGCCGCGGCACTGTCTCCAGATTGTGGTTGAAAATATCAGGACCTGCATCAATTACTGTTTTCAAAGCAGAAACCTGTCCTTTGAAATCCGGCGTAAGAACTTCTATGGTTGACTTTGGCAGAACTGCTCTGACCTGTTTTACTGTATCGGCAAAATGTTTTGCTCCACCGTCGGGAATATCATCCCTGGTCACTGATGTTATGACCACATGCCTGAGTTTCAATTCAGATGCCGCGTTTGCAAGCCGCAACGGTTCTTCCGGGTCAGGTTCAGACAGGCCTGTTTTGTGTCCGACTGCACAGAACCTGCAATGGCGCGTGCATCTGTCGCCTAAAATCATGAATGCCGCTGTGCCTGAACTGAAGCATTCTCCGGAATTAGGGCAGTGCGCTCCGGCGCATACGGTGTTCAGCTGCCATCTTACAAGAATATCCCTGGTCCGGCTGAAAGTTTCCTGGCATGGCGCTTTCTGCCTGAGCCACTCCGGCAGAGACTGCCGCCATATATTTTTTTCCATTTTCATATCGAAAACTCCGGCAAAAGCATTGATGAGTTTTTCTTTTACCTCCGGGATTTCAACCGGTCGTCCGGTTTCTTCCGCGATGCTGGTCATTTTCACATTGCCGATGCCACAGGGGACTATAAGATCGAAATATTCTTTTTCCGGAAAAACATTGAGCGCAAACCCGTGGAAAGTTGTCCACCTGCTCACACCTATCCCGATTGAAGCAATTTTCCGTCCGTCCACCCATACGCCGGTAAAACCATCTCTCCTGCCTGCCTTGATACCGTATTCAGCCAGCAGAAGGATAATCACCTGTTCGTACATCCGCATGAGCTTGTGCACGTCCCTGATAATTTCTTTCAGGTCGAGGATGGGGTAAGCGACTATCTGCCCGGGACCGTGAAAAGTGACATCGCCTCCACGGTCAATTTCAAAAACGTCCACGCCTTTCCTGCCAAGCGATGACCTGTCCGCAAGAACATGTTCTGCTTCGCCTGTCCTTCCAACTGTGATAACAGGCGGATGGCTGACCAGCAATAAAAAATCCGGGGTCTTGTTATTTTTTCTTTTTTCCAGGAATTCCTTCTGTAACCTGTAGGCGGATTGATAGTCCATCAACCCCAAATCAATGGCTTTTCCGATGCGGCTCATAAAAAATGCTACATTTTTTCCGGCGCGGATATTCCCATCAACGACAGCACATTTGCAATTACTGTTTTCACGCCGGCAATAAGGCAGAGCCGTGCAGACGTCAGTTCAGCGTCGTCCGTAACAACCCTGTGTTCGGTGTAAAACCTGTGGAATGATGTCGCAAGTTCCTGCAGATACGAATGAAGCCAGTGCGGACTGAATGTCCGGGCGGCTGATTCAACCAGGTCAGGCAGACGGCTCATCTGCTTTAACAGAGCCAATTCCTGTTCTGAATTCAGGCGCCCGAGATTTGTCTTTTCAGCAGAAACGAGCGGCGCATTCTGCTCTTTTGCATATTTGAGAATACTGCAGATTCTGGCATGGGCGTATTGGATGTAATAAACCGGATTTTCGTCCGATTGCTTCTTTGCAAGTGCCAGGTCAAAGTCAAGATGGCTGTCCATGCTTCTCATCAGAAAGAAATAACGGGCTGCATCAACACCGACTTCATCCAGAAGTTCCTTCATTGTAACCAGTTTGCCTGCACGTTTCGACATCTTGATTTTCTCTCCATCTGAAATAAGGTTCACCTGCTGACAGATCAGGATATCCATCTTCTTCACATCAAGTCCAAGCGCTCCAAGGGATGCCTTTATACGGGCAATGTGGCCGTGATGGTCAGGTCCCCAGATATCTATTATCCGGTCGAACCCGCGTTCAAACTTGCAGATATGATAAGCAATGTCAGCCGCAAAATAAGTCGGCTGCCCGTCTGATTTCACCAGAACCCTGTCTTTTTCGTCGCCGAGTTCCGTTGATTTGAAATATTTTGCCCTGTCCGTTTCATAGACAAACCCTTTCTTTTCAAGTTTCTGAATCGCATTATTAACTCCATCCGGATGCAGCTCATGCTCGTACGACCAGTGCCAGAGATTACGTCCGATCCTGAAGGCATCCAGGTCTTCCTGCTGTTTCGACAGCATTTCCTGCAGAGCCAGGTCCTTAAACGCGGTAACCCGGTCAGTATCAGGAAGATCAAGATAGCGTTCGCCGCAGCTTTCCTTTACCTTTTTTGCGATATCAGACACATATTCGCCGTGATAACCCTCGTCAGGCACAGGCGTACTTTTCCCGAAAAGCAGGTCGTATCTTGCACAGACCGACTTTCCGAGCAATTCAACCTGGTTTCCGGTGTCATTGACGTAATATTCCCTTTCCACGCCTGCCCCTATTGCTTCCCACAGCCGCGCCAGGCAATCTCCCGCGGCAGCGGCCCTGGCGCTCACCACATTCAGAGGTCCTGTCGGATTTGCGCTCACGAATTCAAACTGGATTTTCTGTCCTGCAGCAGAACCGCCTGTGCCGTAGTTTTTGCCGGACTTTTCAATTTCCTTTACGATTTCGCAGTACCATTGGTTGCTCACAAAAAAGTTTATGAACCCCGGACCTGCAACCTCAATTTTATCTATCCCCGCAGGTTTGTTTTTATTCAACCTTGCAACTATCTTCTCGGCTAATTCTCTCGGAGGATGACCCATCATTTTTGCTGCTTCCATCGCAAAACTCGTTGATATGTCGCCGTGTGTTTTATCCTTGGGCCTCTCAAGTGCAGGACGGTTATCCTTAACAGAGAATACCGCACTTTTGTAATTCAAATCTGTAACAACGGCAGATATGGATTCAAGGATATCGTTGTTTAACTTTCTCCAGGAACTTATTATCGTGTTCATCAGCGACGCTCCTTTGCTTTTTCACCGAAGTTTACCTGCCGTGCATCTCCCCAGAGCCGTTCAAGCGAATAGAAGCGCCTTTCTTCCTGGTGAAATACATGGATAACCACATCCCCGCAATCCAGAAGAATCCACCTGGATTTCTTGTCGCCTTCAACATGGTGGACTCTGATGCCGTTCTTTCCCAGTATTCTGTCGATATTATCCGCAATAGCCCTTACCTGCACGTCAGATTCTCCGCCTGCTATGACAAAGTACTCGGCAAAAAAGTTAAGCGAACGCAGGTTAAGGATAACGACATTGACCGCTTTCTTTTCCTCTGCGGCATCAGCCGCCAGTTTTGCAATTTTTCTGCCGGTAATTTTCATTCCTCCTCACTTGAAATCCTGCCCGATAACCACGGAAACATCCACCACACGCGTCGGGTCTGGTTTTGATAAAACACAATCCTCTTTGATTTTTATCTCCTCTGCAACACGGCTTCCCAGGACTTTCAGTCCTGTCCTGTCTATTGCCAGGGTCCGCGCATACCCGAAATGGTCGGCATTTTCCGTATTGACCACGTCGAATCCGCTCTTCCGCAGCATATCTGTCATTTTCTTTGCAACTCCGGCCTTTCCGCAGCCGTTCAAGATTTCAATTTTGATCGTGGATTTATCCCGCATTTTAAATTCTTTCGACCTTTCATCTTCCGCAAGAACTGTCTCCAGGATTTCCTTGAATTTATCCTTATCTGCCACCCAGTAATCATGCTTATCCATTGTGACCGGCTCACCGGGTACCGAAATCATCCTTACCCTGTCGGATTCAAGACGGCTGCCCCTTTCCGCCAGAACAACCATATCCGCCAGCGACATATTTGTCTTAATATACGGAAGTATCTGCTGAACCATCTTCGGAACAAGCATCAGGATATCCGGCTGTTTGACTTTCTGGTATACCGCCTCAAGGAACTGCTGCTGGCGTTTAATTCTGCCGATGTCGCCAAGGCGGTCGCTTCTGAACCTGACGTAGTCAAGCGCCTTCCGGCCGCTGAGGACCTGTACGCCTGCCGGAATATCAATCTTCAAATGTGCTGCGCGGTCATGATATTTCATCCGGTGAGGGACTGTAACTCTTACACCTCCCAGCAGATTCACGCATTCAACAAAACCCTTATAATCAACCTGGATATAATTAGTGATACGCATTCCCAGCAAAGAACCTATCTGTTCAGCCAGAAGTTCAGTTGCCCTGTCTTTATCGCCGTGCAACAATCCGTAAGCATAGACCTCGTTGATTTTCATTCTGCCCTTGCCAGGTAATTCAGTCATAGTATCCCGGGGAACAGATATCAGTACCAGTGTATGGTTTGCAGGATGATAATTCGCAACAATGATTGTATCGGCTCTGTGCGCGTAGCGGTCCACAGCGTCGATGCCGACAAGCAGAACGTTGGTCTTTTTTGTAGCTGAATAAATGAAAACTCCTGAAACGGCTGCCAGAATCAGGGCTGCGATATAAATCCATGGCCTGCGTTTCTTTTTACCGGTTTCCGGCTGGGTTTCCCCGGCAGTCATCTCAATCTGTTTGAGGGCTGAAGGACCTGCCGGTTTTATCCGGCGAACAGGACGCTCGGAGTCTGATTTTTCCAGAAGGCTCATTTTCCGGATTTCCTCTTCACCAGTTCATTCCAGAGATAAATCGATTCCGGATGGACCGGCAGTCTTTTCCTGATTAAATAACGCCATTTGTATTCCATCCCCATAAGCATTGCCCTGTTAAGATTCTTCTTCGCCATACGCCTGATTTTTCCAATTCCCTTTAATTTCCTTCCCGGCTCTATCAGGTCGGATAAATAAACCACCTTGTCCAGGTCCGACATCTCTTTTCCTGCAAAACAGTGTCTGCGGATTGCCTTCAGGACTGCGGCTGAGCGTACTTTGAATTTTTTCATGGCTATCAGCGCGCTTGCCGAAGCATGCATGATTCCCGGATTTTCCTTTTCAAATCTGCTCAGCCTTATGCGATTTTTCCGGAGAAGCCCGATACCGCGGACAGCGCTCATTCCCTTTGCACAGTCGTGTAAAAGTCCGGCAATTTCCGCCTTTTTTTTATCAATGCCATGTCTGAAAGCCAGCCTGCCAGCAGTCGCGGCGACCCGCAAAGAATGGCGGTAACGCCTGCCGAGCATTTTTTTAAGTTGCTGCAGATTGTAATTCATAGATACAGTTTATGGCTCTTGAGATACCGTTCAACACCGGGAGTCACCAGGAAATGGATGCTCTGTTTATCCTGAATCCTGCGTCTGATATCTGTGGATGAGATTTCTACATCCCTGACGTGCACGACTCTGAATCTGCCGGGATATTTTAGTCCGGACATCATTTCTTCCAGGTTGTATCCTGCGCGGGTCATCACGACAAACTGGCATATTTTCAAAAGCTCGTCCGCCCTGTTCCATGTCTGGATTTCCTTCAATGTATCCGCACCGGCGATAAAATATAATCTGCTTCCCGGATACTTCTGCCTCATTGCCATAACCGTCTCAATGGAATACGACCTGCCCGGCCGCCTGATTTCAATATTGGAGAACTCAAATACCGGCATGCCCTGTATGGCTAACCTGACCATTCTGAGCCGGTGTCTTGCAGAAGCACCTACCAGCTGCTTGTGCGGAGGCAGAGCCGAAGGAATAAAAATAATTTTATCCAGCTTCATTTTCAAAAGCACGTCATCTGCGACAAGCAGGTGACCCAGATGAACCGGGTCAAAAGTCCCTCCGAATAGACCTATAGACAGCTGTTTAGCCATATACGTATTATACCAAAAATAGAAAAATAGGGACAGTTACCATTTTTATGATGTCAAGCCAAAATAGAAATATCCTATTATTACCACAATAGAAATGTCCTATTTTCATGCATGAGCCATCATTGGTTCATTTAGCAATTGTCTGTTTTTAAATCTAATTTTGTAGTTCAACCATGGGTGATTGGGATTAGGTTT